>ERZ506469.138-NODE-138-length-12082-cov-3.96109_pt1 | contig 12082 bp, 13 predicted proteins | sample MGYA00512386_ERZ506469 | MGnify/ENA metagenome assembly ERZ506469 | reverse complement strand
GGCATATCTCATTGGACTATCTGAACGAAAACGGTATAGATTTTGAAAGCCCTGCCGCCGATCCTCTTTCCGTTCTACTACGGAGCGAGGACGAAGAACGAATACATAAAGCATTTTCCGCGTTATCGGACAAGCAAAAGCGGCTTGTGCAAGCGGTGTTTTACGAGGGCAAAAGCCTGCGGGAAATCGCGCGGCAAGCGGGCATATCTCATCAGGCGCTGTCAAAGCAACTTGCCACCGTTTATAAAAAGATAAAAAAATTTTTCTGAAAAAAGGTTGCCACACCCCCGTTTTCGTGCTTATAGGTAGAGGCAAAAAACTGCCTACTAAAAAACGGGAGCGTGGCAAATGAAAGTAAAAACAGAACTGTTGCAAGCCTTTATGCAGAAGTACGAACTTTCGGCGGCGATACTGGCGCGGGAAATGGGCGTTACGGTCGGAGAGGTCGAAAAACTGCTTTGCGGTACGGCGGTAAACGAGGAAACGGCGCGGCGGTTTATCTACTACTTTGGCGCGGACAATGCGGCAGAGTATATCGACTGGGCGGCAATCGGCAAGCAAAACCCGCTTGCGGATAAAGGCAAAGATTAGCCCAACACTTTTGCCGTTCAAAAATCAAAATAATTCGGAGGTAACAATGAACAACGAACTTTTCAATCATCAGAAGTCTGACGCGGTGAAATGGGTGTGTACGCTCCTTGCGTTCCTTATTGTCGGCGTACTCATTGCTGGCATTATTTGCGGGTGGTTCGACAAAAAGGAAACGCCGCCCACCGAACAGACGGAAACGGGCTTTATCGTAACGCCCGACGAAATGAGCGGCGTTTCGCTATCCGTCAAAGCGATGTCGGCAAACGGAAACGAGGTCAACGCATTGGCAGAAAACAGTTATACGGTAACGGCGACCATTCAGCCCGCTACGGCATTGCAACGTGCAAACTGGTCGGTCGCGTGGAAAAACGGCAGTTCTGCGTGGGCTACGGGCAAGACGGTAACGGACTATGTAACGATAACGCCCGCGGAAGAGGGTGCGCTCACGGCTACGCTTGCCTGCGTAAAGCCCTTTTCGGAACAGGTGATACTGACAGTGAGCGCAGCGGGCAATGCGGATAAGACCGCCACTTGCACGGTGGACTATCAGCAACGCCTGAACGTGAACAGCCTGAAACTCGGCGGCTCTGCGCTCTCCACAACTTCCTGCGGGTTTAAGGCGCAGCTTGACGAAACGCATACAATGGAAATCGACTATTCCTATTCGGAAGGCACGCTCCCGTATCTCGGCACGGGCGATAACGATTATGCCGAATTTATCTGCGCGGGCATTGCCTTTACGGACGAATTTATCTCCGCATACAACGCGGCGAACGGCTCTCTCACGGATATTACGCGGAGAATGAAGCGCGTGAACGTATCCAGCGAATACGCACATACCCGCGAAGTGGAATTTACGGACGGCTCCTACGGCAACACCGTATTTTACGGTCTACTGAACTGCAAATTTTCGGACGAGGTTATGTCGGCACTCCGCACGGCTACAAACGAAGTCGGAGAAGAAAATGTCTTTAAGGTCGGCATTTTCAAGACGGATAACGCAATCAGCAATGAATACGTAGAATGCGATACTTGGTACAAACTGGGGCTTGACGTGAACACCGTCTATATGGCGACGGAGAATATCTCGCTCAATCAAGGCGGCTTTGTCTTTTAAGGGGTAGCGTATGGCAAAACTCAAACGCATACTTATCGTGCTGTTGGTCGCGGTTTTGCTTGCGGGCGTCGGTGTGTTCCTGTACTTCTATTTCACGCAGGGCGGAAGTCCTCCCGTTGTCAGTGGCAACGGTCTTTCCCTCTGTCTGAACGGCACGAAGATAGAAAACGGCGGCTCTTTGGGCTTACTGGACAGCGGGCAGGAATTTACCGTTGAAAACGCGGAAAAGTACGACGTGCAAATATACGCCTACTGCACGCAGGAAAACGATTTTGCTTTAACGGTGGGCGAAGAACCGTACACTTGGGGCGATTTCGACGGGCGAAACCTCACGGCGGGCTTTGACTTTGCGCGGACGGAAACGGGCTTTACAATAACGCACTACGGGTTGAACGACGTGCTTTCCCGTATTCAGAACGGTATGACCGTAAAGACGGACGAATTTCCGCCCGTGCCTATCTTTCGTATGTCTGTTACGGCGGGCGAAGAAAGTCTGGAAACATACTTCTATATCAATGCGGAAGTAATCGGCATTTCGTTAGACCAGTCGGCAATCATTTTTTAGGGGCGCGGTATGGAAAAAATCAAACACGGGCTGTGCCTGTTCTTTGCTCTGTTCGTGCTGATGACAACGGCGGTATTTGCGGGCTTTGCGCCCGTGAATACTGTCCTTGCCGCCGAAAATTCGGGAAACAATTTCGACAATACCGCCGTAACGGACGATTTGTCGGAATACGACCTGTCGCAATTCGTTTACGACAAAGACGGAAGTATTCAGTTCGTAACGCTCGCGGAATACTGCTTTTCGGCAAGCGCGCTGAATATGGAAAACTATGCGCTATATGTGTATATCTACAACCCCGCGCGGCTTGCGATCTCGGAGCGGCAAGCCGCAAATACCGTCAATATTGCAATCGCGTATGACGAGGACGGCAACCCCTGCGACTATGCGAACGTGCCGCTCAAACTGTGCGGGATAGCAACGGGCGATTATTCCAAACTACTCTATAAATTCCGTATCATAGATGAGGACGGCACGATTTTACGCAATGCCCGCACGCACGAGAGCGACAACGGCTATCGGCGTTACGACATTGCGGGCATACAGCTTTGGGAAACGGGCGCGGACAACGCGCGCGATTACGGCGTGGGCGGTACTTACAAATTCACGGGCTACGCAAAGGGCTACGGAACAGACCAAAACGCCGAAAACAATCTGCTGTGTTCGGTGGAAGAACTGGAAACGGTCAAGCTCAACGTGCGGCATACCTATTACCGCACAAAGACATCGAGCAAGGGCGCGGGCTATCAGAACCAGTTGGACACGGTATATTTTGCCGTTCCCAAACGGCTGTTCGATACCTACGGCAAACTGCAACGTATCAAAGCGGAATGGTACGAATACAAGACGAAAGATATAGTCGTAACGAGCAATCAGGACTTTTACGACAAAGCATATCCGTGGCTCGGCAGGCAGACGGGCGCGTTTGACCAGTTCGGAATGACCGAATATAACGAGGAAATTTATTACAGTTTGGGTCAGAACGCGGGCGACGCGGGCGGCGGTATGAATATGGCGGCTTGGGGTTGGAATTTGGGGAGCGGCTATTTACACGTTCCCGCGCCCGCGCTCTATTATCTGTTCAAGACGGACAATATCAGCGAATACGACCCCTACGCGGATATAGTGGAAAACGGCGGTATCACGAGCAACGCGCTCTATGAATGGATAAAGGGCTATGACAAAACGTATGAAAACGGCACGCTGCCCGTCAAAGACGGAACGATAAGCGCGGACTTATTCGCGGACGATATAGACGAATACCGCAAAATCGACACGCAGTACGGCAAGATACAAAAAGGTTATAGCTATTACGATTTCGATGCCGACGTGGACTTGCAAACGCTTTCGAGCTGGCAGGAAACAGACCCGTCCTTTTGGGATAACTGGATAAACTGGGGCTTATGGAACGCAATGACGGGCAATATCCCGCAAGAGGAAAGCCGCACCGTTGCGCCTATCTACACTCTGAAAGCGGACGATTTGAACGGCACGGACGAAGAAGTTTCCGAACGGCTCTTAATCGACCCGCACGACGTGTCCGCCCTGCGCGATTATTACAACGAGGCAATCACCGTTGATACCTCCACCGCCGACGAAGAAAAGGTCGTCGTTTTATTCCGCTTTGCGACTTCCGATTACTATTCTGCGGCGGTCGATATAATCGAACTGGGCAAGGGCTTTTTATGGAGCGACAAGCACACGAGCGGGCAAGCCTATCGCGCTTGGGAGAGCGTATTTTTGGACTTTGACATTATACAGCTCTCTTTCCAAAAGGACGGCGAATATACGGTTATCCCTGCTGTGTCTGACCCTATCGACATAGTGAACGACATAACGCCGCCCGTTTATATCCCCGACGGCTTGGAATGGTGGCTAATTCTGCTCATCGTGTTGGGCGTTATCGTCGGGCTGTTCCTGCTTATAATGTTTTTCCCTGCAATTATCGGCTTTATCGGCAAATTGATAGTATGGATATTCAAAGGGCTTTGGTGGCTTATCTCTGCGCCGTTTAGACTAATCAAAACGATAATAGAGAAAATCAAGGAAAAACGCGGCTAAAATCTTTTCGGCATATCCCGCGCCGATCGGTGCGCAAGGTCGGCGCGGGTTGCAAATAAATATCTTTCAAGGAGAGTAAAAAATGGAAAATCTCAACAAGGTAGTCAAGGAAATCAAGATCGTTGCAAAGCCCGCGAAACGCGGCGGCAAAAATTACTTTGTCCGCGTGGAACTCGTAAACGGGCGTTCCGCCGACGTATGGTGCGACAAAGAGGTCGTCGAACTTATCCAAACTTGTACCGAACTGGGCGTTGAACCATTCAAGAGTTTTACGCTCGAACGCCGCACAAGCGAAAAGACGGGCGCGGAATATATTGCGGTCGTTCTCAAAATGTTCAACGACGACGAATACTTTTACTTTCTGCCCCGCGCCACAAACACCATTGTCGAACTGCTCATTGCAAAGACGGCGCAGGACGAAACGGCAACGCCCGCAAAGAAAGGCTAAACTATGGCAAACACCAAAATTCCCGCAGGGTATCAAGGCACTTACGCCGAAGCCGCAGACGGCTCGCCCGTTCTCGTTATGGTGTCAAAGTCTGAAAGCATAACGGACAAGGAGAAAAAGACAATGAGCGACGACAACAAAAAATATGTACCGTACACCACCGAACAGAAAAAGGAATACGCAAAGCAATTCACCCCGAACGAAATCAAGTCCTACCGCAAAGGACAGCGGAGCGCGTACGCGCATATGGGGAATATCGGCAGGCGCAATTCCTTTTTCGTCTACGACAATCTGAAAAAGAACGAAGCGGCAGCACCGCCCGCCGCACCGCCAAAACCGGCGGCAAGAAAAAAGCCGAAAGACAAACAGTAACACAATGCAGGGAGCGGGCGCGCGCGTTCGCTCCCTTTCTCTTTTCGGGGTAGTCTATGGAAAAAATCTATTATCTGACTTACGTTGTCGGGGAGCGCGGCGTGGGTAAAACAACATTGCTTGCGCATTTTGCTTGCGAATATATGATACCGCCGCGCGCGACCTGCGACCTGCTCTTATGCAAACAGGAGATCGCGCGGCTGCGTGCGGGCGGTTGGGATAATCTTTCGCTTGCCCCGCACGTTCGGCACCTTGTCTATGTCGTGGACGATACGTTTATTGCGCGGGGCTTGGGATATATGCCGCGCGTGTCTATGGAATTGCAGTTTGAAAAAATCGGGCTTTATGACGGCTTTCACGAAGTCTGTTATTTGCTCCCGTATGCAAAAATCTTTCTGCCCGAAATTCAAAGCAAATTAGACAGCCGCAAATCAATGACCGCCGAACGGGTAGCCGATTATTTTCTGCGGTATATCGAACGGCAAAGAAAAGTCGGCGTTCAGATGTGGGCTGACACGCAGATAGACGACAGCGCGGATAAACGCTTTCGTTCCCTTGCGGATAAACTCATAGAGGTACAAGGCAAGCGCGATTATTACGACCGCCACGGACGGCTCGTTAAAACGGTATGGCATTGCTTGGAGTTTACGGACGTGCGGCAATATGCCCACTATAAAGACACGGACAACGCGAAATCAGCCGTCAAAAAGGCATATACGCATTACGGGAATATTTATAATTGCGTGGATAGTTTCAGCGGCAAGGAATACTTTTACAACGGTATGACGGGCAACTACCATACAACGCCCGCAGAGGTTACGGGCAACAATAAGGCGGCTATGCTCGCGCGGTGCGAACGTTATCCGCTTTTCCCGAAAGAGGATAGAAAAAGCGAGGTAACGGACTTATGGAGAAATTAGACTTTGCCGAACTGCACAAGGAAAAACTTGCGCTCGTCTTCGAGAATATAGACATTTTGGGCGCAATGAAAGAGAGCGACACGCAACTGCCGCCGCGCTTTTTCCGCGAAATCACCGACGACGTGATTTTCGACTACAAAGCGAAAATCGGTATTCTGAACAAGAACACAAAGTTTGTAACAAAGGAACTCATCAAAGATTTTCGCCTACTGCGGCGGGAGCAGAAACGGCGGCAAGCGGAAGAACGGAGAAAGCGGAAGAGCGAAACGCTTATATACGTTTTGCCCGCCGATCTTCTGCACCCGTAACCAAACGGGCAACACACGGGCGGCGACAGCCGCCCGTGTGCGCGGGTGGACTTAGTATTACCAGTCCACCCCGTAACACTGTAACACTTTTCTTTCTGCGGGGGCTATATGGATAACAAAATCAAGATTGATTTGTCCGCTACGGATATATCCGAAACAACGGACGGCAAAAGAAATTCGCAGGCACGCGACTGGTGCTTTACGATAAATAACCCCGTGCAAACCGAACAAGAATTTATGGAGTACCTGCAAACCGTAAAGGACTTGCGCTATGTGGTCTTTCAGCGGGAACGCGCTCCCGAAACGGGTACGGAACATTATCAGGGATATTTTGAGTTTACGCAACCGAAATGGTTTAGCGGTATAAAAAAGTGCCTATCAAAAGAAAATATCGGCGTTGACGCGCATATCGAGGCAAGGCGGGGCAAACGTTCACAAGCACGCGAATACTGTATGGACGAGGAAACGCGCATTAGCCCGCAATTCTACGAATACGGCGAATTTATCGAGGACGGCGAGCGCACCGACTTAACCGACATTATGCACGATATAGAAAACGGAATGAGTTTTTACGACCTTTCCAAAAAGCACGGCAACCGCTTTATCCGCGTTATGAAATGGGCAAAGGAATACAGGCAATCGCACTTGGAAAACAAGTTCAAGCGGGTGTTTCGCAATATGAAAGTCTATTACATATACGGCTCGGCGGGGTGCGGAAAGACAAGTTATGTTTTCCAAAAGCACGGCTACGATGACGTGTACCGAACGACGAATTACGAGTTCGGCTGGATAGACGATTACAACGGCGAAAAGATATTGTTTCTTGACGAGTTCCGCAGTTCGTTCAAAATCTCGGAAATACTGGACTATCTGGACGGGCAGCCGATACGCATACGCGGGCGGCACTATAACCGCGTGGCTTGCTATGATACCGTGTATATCGTTTCCAACCTCTCATTGAAAGAGCAATACACGAATATACAACAAACAGAGCCGAAAACGTGGGCGGCGTTCTGCCGACGGATAACGGCGGTATATGACTTTGACAAAAGCAAGAATATTCCCGTAAACAAATTCACGGGAGAACTAAAAAAGCCGCCTACCCTCATAGAGATTGCAGACGACGGCGATATGCCTTTTTAATTCCGTTCGGGTGGGTTCTTGGGTGGGCTTTATCAAATTATTTAGGGGGAACAAATTTGAAAAATGCAAAGGCTTTACTGCTTGGCATAAGCGTGATTTATTTTAATGACGAAAGCAAAAACATATATGCCGATTTGCCGCCGAATAAAGAACAAGCAAAACGGCTGTCAAAGCGGATCTATAAAGACGCAATGACAGCCGTTTGCACGGAGCAAGCCAGCGGTAAGGCATTAGCCCCGGCTTGCGACTAATTGTTTGCCGTATAGCGGATAATCCGAAAGCGGTAAATCGACTTGGCAATAGTATTCAGTTCTATTTATCTGATATAATACAGTGTGCGTTTTTGCGGCTTTCAGTTCCACCACGAGAAAAGGCACCCTATAAACGGTGCCTTTTCTCGTGGCGGAGGGAGGCGAGCCGCAGCCTCGTCATCGCGGGGCGGGAAGGCGACGGGCGGAACGGCATGCCGCAAGATCATAGGGAAAAATATGAAAATCGATATCGTGGAAAAACTGACGCCGCATGTGACGGAAGCGCTTGTCCGCCTTTGGGAAGCCTCCGTCAGGGCGACGCATGACCTTCTGACGGAGAGCGAGATCGGACGCATCGGGGCGTATGTTCCCGAGGCGCTGCAAAGCGTCCGTCATCTTGCCGTCGCGAGGGAGGAAGACGGCTCCGCCGCGGCGTTTCTGGGCGTGAAAGGAAGGCGGATCGGGATGCTCTTCGTTGCGCCCGAACAGCGCGGGAAGGGGATCGGGCAGGCTCTCATAGCCTTTGCTGCCGAAAAATTTTCTGCCGACGAAGTGACGGTCAACGAGCAGAATGTGCAGGCGGTCGGCTTCTACAAGAAGATGGGGTTCGTGCCGTACCGCAGAACGCAGACGGACGAGCAGGGCGGGCCTTATCCTCTTTTGTATATGAAACGGTGAAGGGCGGGGGGAGCCCTTTGAACGAGCAATTCTCCCCAAAACAAAACGCCGCGATATAAGCGGCGTTTTTTTCATGCGGTTTTTTGCGTGTTTGGCTCGCTCTCCTTCGGGTGTTTTCTCAAAAAGCATACGAAGAACAGGAGGCAGGAGAGGATGGCGGAAATGAGTTCCGTCACCCAGAAGGCGTGCCACACGCCGACGGCGCCGAAGGGGAGAGAGAGAAGATAGGCGATGAGCACGATGACGAGATAGCGCAGAAGGGAGATGACGAGCGAGGGCATCCCCATGCCGAGTCCTTCGAAGGTGCCGCTGATGACGACGGATAGCGCCGAGACGATAAACCCCGCCGAGATGATGCGAAGGGCGGAAGCGCCCGCCTCGATGGTCGTATCCGTCTCCGAAAACAGCCCCATGAGCTGCTGCGGGATAGTAAGACAGAGGATGGTGCCGACCGTCATCACGCCGATGCTCAAAAGCAGGGTCAGGCGGAAGATGGAAAGCACGCGGTCTTTTCGTCCCGCGCCGAGGTTGTATCCGACGAGGGGGCGGATGCCCTGCACGATGCCGCTCACCGTAAAATAGATGAAGGTCTGCAATTTATAGTAGACGCCGAGGATGAGCACATACGTCTCCGCAAACGCCGCAAGGATGGCGTTGAGCAGGGTGATCATGAAGGAGGGCAGCGCCATGTTGAGCGAGGCGGGGATGCCCACCGCATAGAGCTTGAAGGCGATCTTTTCCTTTGTGGGCTTGCCGAGGCGGATCTTTACGGGGATGTTCGCCCGCCGGAAGACGATGAGATAGGCAAGGAGGGAGAGGCACTGCCCGATGCCCGTCGCGAGCGCCGCGCCCATGACGCCCATTTCAGGGATGGGACCGAGACCCGAGATGAAGATGGGGTCGAGGATGATGTTCGCGACGGCGCCCACCGCCATGCAGAACATCGTCGTGACCATCTTGCCCGTCGCCTGCAAAATTTTCTCGAAGGCGAGGCTCAACGTGAGCACGGGCGAAAAGGCGATGACGACATAGAAGTATTCGAGTCCGTAGGAGACGGTCATTTCGTCCTTCGTGAACATGCGCAGGAAGGGCGCGATGAAGAGGCAGCACAGCCCCGCGAGCAGCACGCCGTGGACGGCGCTCAAAAGGACGCCGAGTGCGGAGGCGCGGTCGGCCTCGCGGTGGCGCTCCGCTCCCAGATAGAAGGCGACCGCCGCGTTGATGCCCACGCCGAAGCCGATGCCCACGGCGTTCGCAAGGTTTTGCAGCGGGAAGACGAGGGAGACGGCGGTCATGGCGCTCTCGTTCCATTGCGCGACGAAGTAACTGTCGACAATGTTGTAGAGCGAGTTGATGAGCATGGAGAGGACGATGGGAAGCGCCATCTTCAGCACGAGGGGCAGGACGGGCTTTTCTTTCATGAAGGTCTGATCCATAAGTTGGCTCCTTTGTGTTGGGGTTAAGGGCGGCTGCCCGAACGGGCGAGCAGGGGGGATAAAAGGCGGCTGCCCGAACGGGCGAGCAGGGGAAGAGGCGCGTGGGGGCTTGTAGAGGCGCGCATGGGGCGCTTTATAAGGCGCACGGGCGAATTTTGCCGCAAAAAAGCCACACGGCGGCGGGGCTGTGTGGCGAAAAGATGACTGAGCAGGAAAAATCCACAACGATTTTCGTGCCGTTATCATATCACGGCGGCGGGGCGGCGGTCAAGCGATTTTGCGGCAGTTTTGCGCGAGCTCTTGACAGAAGGGGGCGGATGAGGTATGATAGAGGGCGGGGGAATACTATGATCGAAAACATCCTCTTCGACCTCGACGGGACGCTCACCGAACCCTTCGAAGGCATCACCAATTCCGTCCTCTATGCCCTCCGTAAATGCGGCATCGAGGAGGGGGACAGGGCAAAACTCAAAGCGTTCATCGGGCCGCCGCTCGTTTCGTCCTTTTCGGAATTATACGGCATGACGCAGGAGGAAGCCCGCCGCGCCGTCTCCTTTTACCGCGAGTACTACGCGGAGAAGGGCATCTTCGAAAACGCGGTCATTGCGGGCATCCCCGAACTTCTCCGTGCGCTGCAAAACGAGGGGTGCAGCCTCTTTGTGGCGACGTCCAAACCCGAGCCCTTTGCGGGGCGCATCATCGAGCGCTTTTCCCTTTCCCCGTACATTGCGCGCGTCTTCGGGGCGAGCCTCGACGAAACGCGCATCGAAAAGGGGGAAGTCATCGCATACGCCTTAAAAGAGGGCGGCATCGCGAAGGAGAGTGCCCTCATGGTGGGGGACCGGAAGCACGACATCCTGGGCGCGAAGGAGAACGGCATCCGTTCGATGGGCGTGCTGTTCGGCTACGGCAGCCGCGAGGAGCTTATTTTCGCAGGCGCGGATGAGATCGCCGAAACGCCCGAAGAAGTCTTGCGGATCTATCAAAAAATCAAAAGCGCGTGAGCGCGGAGCGCGGCAGGGCCTGCCGCAAAGGAGCAAACGATGTTTGGTTGGGCATTTTTGGGCTGCGGCAATATCGCCGAGCAAGTCGCGAATGAGCTCGTTAACGAAGCGGGGCAGAGGATCGTCTCCTGCTGGAACCGCTCGCCCGAGCGCGCGGAAAAGTTTGCCGTCAAGTACGGCTCGCGGGCTTATCGGACGGCGGAGGAAGCGTTGAAGGCGGAGGGCGTGAACGCCGCCTATATCGCCGTGACGGCGGACAAGCACCTCGACTATATCCGCCTGTGCTTGAATGCGGGCGTGCCCGTTCTTTGCGAAAAGCCCTTCACCGTCAACGCGGGGGAGGCGGAGCAAGCCTTCGCGCTCGCGAAAGAAAAGGGGCTGTATCTTTGCGAAGCCATGTGGACGTGGTTCAACGCGCCCGCACTCACCGTCCGAGCGTGGCTGCCCAAGATCGGCGCCGTGAAAAAGGTGACGGCGAAGTACTGCGTGCCCATTTCGGGCAATCCCCGCCTCGTCGACCCCGCCCGCCTCGGCGGTGCGCTCGTCGATATCGGCGTCTATCCCATCCGCTATGCTTACGAACTCTTCGGCATGCCGAAAAAGATCGTCTGCGAAGGGAGCGTCGAGGGCGGTGTCGACCACAAGGAGAAGGTGACGCTCTTTTACGACGGTTTTGAAGCCGTGCTCGGGATCGATATGGACGAATTCAAGGGCGAAGAGTTCGTCATCGAGGGCGAGAGGGGCGCGATCCGCGTGCCGTGGTTCCACGCGGCGCAGGAAGTCCTCCTCACGGGCGAAGAGGAGGCGCGCTTTGAGGACGGCTCGCCCAAGTACGGCACCGAAATGGCGCGCGCTGCGGAGGAGATCGCAAATGGGTGCAAAGAGAGCGCGTTCTGCCCGCCTTCGCACACGGTGGACGTCATGCGCATCCTCGACGAATGCAGGCGGCAGATGGGGCTCGCCTACCCGAGCGAACGCTGAGCGCGCGGCTTTATGCCGCATTCCGCGCGGCATTTCGGCGCGAAAAGCCGATATGATACAGCCGAAGGGGGGGAACAAGCCGCTTTTCGGCTGTTTTTTTGTTCAGTCACGGTCCAATCATGCCCATGTCACACAAAGTCGTGACGAAATATGGGTTTGACCGCGCGCCAAAGAGCGGTATAAATATGATAGAAAGAGGCGAGCCTCATG
>ERZ506469.127-NODE-127-length-12611-cov-4.09239_pt1 | contig 12611 bp, 5 predicted proteins | sample MGYA00512386_ERZ506469 | MGnify/ENA metagenome assembly ERZ506469 | reverse complement strand
GGCGGAAAGCTTCAGAACGGAAGAGAGGCAGTCGTTGAGGGTGCGCTGTTCGGCAGCGGTGAGCGCCCTGCCGCGGCAGTCCTCGAGCGTGCGCGCCACGGCGTCGAGCTCCAGACGGTCGGCGGGCGCGAGCTCTTTCTCCCTGAGGCTCCCGATGAGAGAGTCGACGTGGGCAAGCTGCAGCTCCCCCTCTTCGGCGCTCATGACAAGAGGGGCGTCTTCCGAAAGCTCTCCTTCGTCAAGGGGCGCATGGAAGGCGGCGTAGATGTCCTCGTCGCGGTCTTTTTTCTTCTTTTGGGGGAAAGGGATAAAGAAGAGCAGCCTTGTGAGCGCCGCGACGGCGAGATAGAGCGCCGCCCAGACCATGAAATCGCCGAGCGTTTCGGCGATGCTCGCAACCAGCACGAGCCCCACGGCGCCCAGAAAGAGCGCGACGGGCGGGAAGGCGCGGTCGGCATGCACGATGGCGAGGATGAGCCCCGAAAGGAGGAGCAGCGCGGGCACGCCGAAGTAGAGCAGCCACTGAGGCAGCTGCGCCATGAGCTCCAGAAATTCCCTGATGTCCAAGATGATCGATTGTTGCATAAGATACTCCTTTGCGATGATACCCCGTTTTTGGGGGAAAAATTTGCAGGATGACGGCAGAAAAGGGCGTTATCTGTCGCGCCCGTCCATTTCCGCCTCGCGGCAGAGGGCGATGTTGAGGATGCGCGCGCGCACACTCTCCTCGGAAACGTGCATGGCTTTTGCGACCGCCTTTTTGTAGAGGGCGATCTGCGGGGCGTAATCGCGGCGCAGCCGCTCCTCGGAATGCGAAGAAAACTTATAGTCAAGCAGCAGCCAGCCTTCCTTCGTCTCGGCGAGAAGGTCGATGGCGCCCTGGAAGACGATCGTATCGTCCGTCTCCGCAAGCCCCGCCTCGCGCGCGGTGAGGGAAAGGAGAAAGGTCTGTTCGCGCAGGACGCGCCCGCACAAAGCCGCTTCGCGCAGGGAAGGGAGCGAAAGGATGCGCCCGAGCTTTTCCTCATCGAGAAGGGCAAGCTGCTCTTCGGAAAGCAGCCCCTCCTCCCGCATGCGGGCAAGCTCTTCCCGGACTGGTGCGCCGAAACGCACATGCTGCAGGAAGGCGTGATAGGCAGTGCCCTCTTCGGCGGAATGGCCGCCCCCCGCAGACTCTTCTTCGGGCGGGAGCTGCTGCCATTCGGCGAGCTGCGCTTTGACGAGCTCGGTCGCCGAACTCTTGACGGGAAGGTGGGTACTCTCTTCGAGGGGGTAGGGCCGCGCGTACACGGCGGAAAGGGCGTCCTCCCCCACCGCTGCGGCAGGCAGGGAAAGGGGCGGCTGCGCTTCCTCTTCGGGGAGCTCCCAAAAATAGCGGCGGAAGCGCGCCCCGCCGATCAGATCGGCAAAGCTGCGGGCAAGCACGGGCGGCACGTCGGAGGGCGCCTTCTGAAAGACGAGAAAGAGCTTATACTTGGCGCGCGTCATGGCGACGTAGAGCAGGTTGAGTTCCCCCTTCCGCTCCTCTTCCACCTGCTCGGCGGCGATGGCATAGCGGTGCAACGTAGGGCAGGCGGCGCGTTTTTCGCGGTCGAAGCTCTTGGGCGCGAAGGAGAGGGCGTCCGACGAGATCACCTCGTCCGTTTCCGCCCCGTGGAAGGTGCGGTCCATATCGAGAAGGATGACGACGGGATATTCGAGCCCCTTGGACGCGTGCATGGTGAGCACTTTGACGGCGTTCTCGCCGCCGCTCTCGCGGAAGTCTACCTTATAGCCCGAGGCCTTCAGACGGCGCAGGAAGGCGGAGACGCTCCCCTCGGCGCTCTCCATGAGGCGCAGGACGCGGCGAAGGCGCAGTTCCCCCTCCTCTTTGGCGAGGATCTCCGCTTCGAGCCCGTCCGAAAGGAGCATGCCGATCGTCTCGCGCGCCGTCCGCACGCGGGAGAGCAGGCGGTAATGCTCCGCAAGCGCGTAAAAATCGTTGAGACGGGCGGAAACGGCGTCGTTCATCTTCTCCGCATACGCGCGGCAGGCGGTGCGAAAGGCGGGCGGGGAGGGAAAGCGGGCGCGCACGGCGGCGAGGTCTTCTTCCGTCATGCCGCCGAGGAAGGAGAGCATCGCCCCCGCCATGGGGATATCCTGCTCGCCGTTATCGAGGAAGGAGAGCCAGTCGAGGATGAGGCGCGCTTCCCAGAAATCGCAGACGTTAACGTCCGCCGTGGCGGCGACGGGGATGCCCGCATCGCCGAGCGCCCGCACGGCGCGCTCCGCCGCGCCCCCGTTGGTGCGCGCAAGGACGGCGATATCGCCGTACCCGACGGGGCGTTCCTTCCCTTCGTCGGCGTCGAACCACATCGTGCCGAGCTGCTGCCTGACGAGCCGCACGACGGTACGCGCCAGACGGTCCTCCTCCCCTTCGGGCTGCGGCGCAAGCACGGAATAGACGCCGCGCTCCCGCTTTTCCGCCTTCTCCTTTTCGGGAACGAGCACGAAGCGCACTTCGCCCCCGTGTTCCCCGTAGCGCGCCCCGCCCCGCATTTGGGCGGTATTTTCGTAATCGAGCCCGCACGTCTCCTCCGTCATCGCGCGGGAGAAAACGTCGTTGACGGCTTCAAGCACGGCGGAAGAGGAGCGGAAGCTCTCGCTCAGCGTGAGAGAGAGGGGGAATTCCTTGGTCTTTTGCAGAAAGTACTGCGAACGGCTGCCGCGGAAGGCATAGATCGCCTGCTTCGCGTCGCCGACGAGGAAGACTTCCTCCCCGCCCGCAAGGCGCAAAAGCTCTTCCTGCACGAGGTTGACGTCCTGATATTCGTCCACGAACACATAACGGTATTTCTGCCTGACGGCGGCGCGGATATCCTCGTCCCGCAGCACATGCAGGGCGCAGTGTTCGAGGTCGTGATAGTCGAGGATGCCCGCCTCCCGTTTGAGCGCCTGAAAACGGGCGCGGTAGGCAAGGGCGAGCGAGGCGAGCGCGCGGGCACGGGCGGAAGCGTCCTCGTGGCGGAGGCGCTCCGTCTCCTCGCTTTCGAAGGAGCGCAGCTCCTTTTTGAGTTCCTTAAAGGCTTCCGAGACCGCTTTGAGCCTCAATACGCGGTCGAGCTCCTCTCCCGAAAGCTTGGTCGCGGGCGGGGCGTTGGGCAGGCGTTCGCCCGCAAGCTCTTCGGCGCGCGCGGCGGCAGCGAACAGCCCGTCCGCCTCCGAAAGGGCGGAAAACTGCGCAAGAAGCGCGCTCATCAGCTTTTCCGCCGCCTTATTGCCCGCAAAGGCGGGAGAAAGCGCCGCAAGTTCGCGCCCGAAGAGGCCGATGCGGCCCCTGATGCGCGCCCAGACGGCGGAGACGAGCTCCTCAAAGGTGAGCCTGCCCGCTTCCCCGAGGCGCGCTTCGGGGTCGGCGGTGTCCTCCGCGGCGGCGTTCATCTGAAGGACGAGCCCGCGGAGCGTCCTGTCGCTCTTTTTGCGGAAATAGAAGGAAAGCAGGGCGCGGAACTCCTCCCCGCCGCTTTCGTAGGCTTCGTCGAAGGTCTCGTCGAGGGCGCGGGCGGAATAGGTTTTCCACTCCGCGTCGTCCTCCCCCGCGATGCGGAAGGCGGGGTCGATGCCCTCCACATAGAAATAGGTGCGCACGAGGCGGGCGCAGAAGACGTGCATGGTGCAGATATCGGCAAGGGGCAGCGAAGAAAGCTGCTCTTTGAGGCGGGCGCGCGCGCCCTCTTCCCGCGTCTCTCCCACCGCTTTGACGAGCGCCGTGCGCAGTTTTTCGCGCATCTGCGCCGCCGCCTTCCGCGTATAGGTGACGGCGAGCACTTCCCTCACGTCCGCGCCGCCCACGATGAGGGAGACGAGGCGTTCGATCATGACGAAGGTCTTGCCGCTCCCCGCCGAAGCGGAGACGATGACCTTGCCGCGCGCAGATACCGCGGCCTGTTGTTCGGGTGTCGGTCTCGGACTCATTCTTCCCCCCTCTCCTTTTTGACGATGCGGGCGATCTCGCCGCACTTGACGGCGCTTTCGCTGCGCTCCTCGCCCGTGAAGCCGCACAGCGAACGGAATTTGCAGTACCTGCACGCTCCCTTATAGGGCGAGGGGGCGATATTGCCCTCCTTCATCTCGCGTTCGGCCTTCTCGGAAACGAGCACCGAATAATCGAGGAAGGCGGCAAACTCTTCGCCGTCCATCGCCTTATCGGACGCCCGCCCGCCCTGTTTGTAGTCAAAAACGGCGCTCTCGCCGCCCGCTCCGAGCGACTTGTCCATGCGGCGGACGACTTCTTCGTCCCCGCTGTAAAAGCCGCGCATCCGGAAGCGCTTTGCGGCGTCTTCGGGGGAGGAAATATCGCTTGCGGCGGGGAAGTAGAACGCCCCCGCGGGCACGCCGCCTTTGGAAGCGGCCTTCAAGTAAAGTTCGAGCTGCAGCTTCCTGCCCGTATAATAGGCGGTCGCGGAATCTTCGATCTCCCCCGTCTTATAGTCGATGACGCGCACATAGGCGTCCGAAGTATCGATGCGGTCGGTCTTGCCCTCGAGGGCGAGCTCTTTGAGGGAGACGCGCGCCTCTGTCTTCAGGACGGCAAACTCGGAAGCGGCGAGCTGGCGATAGGCAGCGGCGGCGACCTCCTCCCCCTCCGCGAGCAGCCGCTCGCCCGTGTAGGCGCCCGCGCCGGTATCGGCAAGCGCCGCAAAGCGGGGCGTTTTCAGAAGTTCTTCGCCCGTCTTCCTCGCAAGGGCGCGGCACTCCTCTTCGGAAGAGAGCGCAGAAAAGCTGCGCGCCGCCGTTTCGAGGACGGCGTGCATGAAGTTGCCCGTGTCCGTCGCCATCACGGTGCGCTCTTCGCGCTCCTGCAATCTCAGCCCGCGCGAAGCAAACCCTTTATACGGGCAGTCGAAATACGTTTCGAGCAGGGTGGGCGAAGCTGCGCCGCGGAAATACAGTTTTTCGAGCGCGACGCGCGGCTTTTTGTCCTCGCCCAGAAGACGGGCTACGGGTTCCCCGCGCGCTTCCAGAAAGGCGGAAAGCGAAGAAAACCGCTCGCGCTCGCGTTCGCTGCGCGCGTTTTTCAGGCGCAGCATCGCCCGTATCGCGGGCAGGCGCTCCGAACAGTCGTAGGGAAAGAGTCCGGGCATCGCGGGCATGAAAAAGAGCTTTTCCGCCGAGCGGTAAATTTCTCCCGGCTCACTCTCCTCGCTGCCGCGGCGTAAGGGGCAGGAAAGATACAGCCGTTCTTCGAAAGAACACAAGTTGAGCGCCAGCCCCTCGCGGGCGCGGGCGTTGACTTCGGCGATCGCAGGTTCGATGACGACTTCCAGCTCGGAAAGGCGGGAAATTTCCCCGTCTGAGATGACGGCGGTATCCTGCGAGGCGCGGGGAAGCCCCGCGTTCAGGCCCGCCGCGAACAGCACTTTGACGCGCGCGAAACGGCTCTCCGTCGCGTCGCCCACGAACACGGCGTCCGTAGACTGCGGGATCATGGAGATCTCCAAAGCTTCCAGCCCGCTCCTGAGGAGGGAGGCAAACTCGCCCGCCTTCATCGTCTCCTCCGCGACGCAGGCGATCTCATCGAGCACGCCTTTGAGGGGGGAAAGGTCCAAAAAGGCGTGTTCCGCGCCCGTGAAATTTGCCCTGAGCTCTTCGGTGACGCGCTCCGCCTCCGTGAGCTCCATGAGTTTGTTTACGCCCTCCGCATACCGAGCGCCGCTGCCCTTTGCGGGAAAGAGCGCAAGGAACGAGAGCATTTTTTCGCGGCAGGAGACAAGCTTTTCGCGGTCGAAGCCCTTGACGGCTTCGCCATCCTTGATCTCCCGCCGCACCGCGCCGCGGTAGCCGCCGTATTTCAGAAGATAATTGCGGTACTGCCCGCCGTCGCCGAAATAGAGGGAGGAAGCGACGGCGTCCGCTTCGTCGGGCAGCGCGCCGTCTGCCGCCGCGGAGAGCACGTCGAGCAGGAACGCGCAGAAGGGATGTTCGGAAAAGGGCCGCTTTTCGTCGGCAAAATAGGGGATATGATAGGCGGAAAAGACGCGCCGCACGAGCGGGAAACTCTCTTTGTCCTGCACGAGCACAGCAAAGTCTGAATAGCGGAGCTTATCTTCCGCGACATGTTTTTTGATGAGCGCGGCAACGGCGGAAAACTCCGCCTCTTCGTCGAGCACGGTAAAGGCGCGCACGCGTCCGGTGGGAAGGGGCTCGCCCACGAGCTTTTCGGGGGTGTAGAGCCCTTCGGAGAGGCGCTTTGCATCCTCGTTCAGAGAACTCTTCAGCTGAGCGGGCACCGAAACGCCGCGCTCCGCCGCAATGAGGCGGAACAGGCGCGCCGCCGCATTGGTATAGAGCCCCGCCCGCCCCGCGAGGAAGATGCCCGAAACGCTCTTTGCGGCATCGAACGCCGCCTCGATGCCCTCCTGCCCCTGACGGGTGAAGGAGGGAAAGGCGAAGAAGATGACGTTTGCCTCGCGAAGGCCCGCGGCGGAGAGAGCCTCGGGCAGCAGGGCGAGATAGCCGCTCTCGTCGACGAACCCGCGCGCACGGAGAAACTCTTTGTAAGCAGAAAGCAGCAGCGCGAGATCTTTGAGTTTTGCGGAAAGCGTGCCTTCCGCTTCCTCCGCCCCGCGCAGGAGCAGCTCTTCATCGACGCGGGACGCCATGAGCTGGGCAAGCGTTTCGTAGACCGCCTGCGCGGCGCCGCGGCGGAAGATGTTCAGCTCGCTTTCTTCTGCGGAAAGGATGGCGGAGACCGCCATCACCGACCCCTGTTTGGAAAGAAGGCGCGCGCCCGTCTTCGCCCCCGAAAGAAAGCGGGCGAAGGTGGTGACCTCGGTGAGCATGGTGCCCCCCACCGCTTCGAGCACGGCGCGTTCCGCGAGCAAAGTCACCTTGTCTTCGCAGAAGATGAGCGTCCTTTCCCCCCTTCCCTCGTTTTCCGAGACGGCGGCAGAAAGGGCGGAGAGCGCATCGTCGAGCGTGGGCGCCCCGATGATGTTGGGCATAATCCCCTCCTTCGGGCGGGAACAAAAGGGGCGTCCCGCCCAACGTGCTTCCATTATAGCACATTTGCGGCGCGATTTTCATGAAAATTTCTCTTTATTTCGGCGATTTGTTTTTACAAACGCAAAAATATATGCTATAATAGGTCACGACATCCCTCAAACGGAGGCTTCCATGAAGAAGATCCGCATGGCGGGGCTCATCCTTTTGGCCCCCCTCACCCTCCTTTGTGCGTGCAGCGGCGGTGTCCCCCTCTCCTTTACGGCGAACTGGTACCGCAACACGGCGCTCGGCGGCTCTGTCGGCGATACGCTCGAAGAGCTCACCTATGAAGTGACATTCACCCCTGCCGAAGACACCTCGGGCGGCCTTTCCGTGGAATACGACAAGGGCAGCTACACGACGAAGCTCATCAACGACAATTTAACGCTTGCAGACGGCAGCACGAAGGAAGGCTATATCTACACCACCGAACTTACCATCTCGGGCAGATATCTCCTTGCAGGAAAGGCGAGCGAAACGTTCACCGACTCGGTGAAGTCCACCGTCTCCTTCCTGCCCGTGAGCTACGGGCTGCAGCCCGTCAAAAGCGAGAAGGAAGTTGTTTCCACCTCGCCCGAAACGTCGTCGCCCGCATCGCTCGAAGACGCGTTCCGGACCTATCATTATACCTATGACGTCAGCTACGACGCGGGACTCACCACGGCGACGGCCGTCTATACCGACCTCACCGAATACAAGACCGAAGAAGGGGAAACGGTACGCCGCGACCCCGAAACGCGCGAATACGAGATCGAAGGAGATACGACCTATCTCGACAACGAACAGATCCTCTTTGCCCTGCGCGGGCTCGACCTTTCCGCAGGCGTTACCTTCCGCACCATCAATTCGGTGATGGGCCACGTCACGGAAGCGGGGACTTCGTCGAACACCCAATCTTCCGCCGCCGTCAAGACGGCTGTGGACTTCACGATGGGCGGCACCGCCGTCAAACAGGAGCTCGACGCCGTGGAAGTGCCGCTCGTCTACCGCTCCTCCCCTTCGGGGCAGGCGCAGACGCTCGTGTATGCCGCGACGACCGATCCGAACAACAACACCTACCGCAACGTGCTCCTCAAGATGGAAGTGCCCGTCGTGCAGTCGCTCGGCACCCTCGTCTATACACTGAAGGAAGCTGCCTTTGCCAACAAATAAACGATGATACGCTTTGCGTTTACAACAAAACGGTCGGGGAAAGAAAGCCCTGAAACCATATGCCCAGTGATAAGAACTCGGGGGTCCCTGAGTTCTTATCTTTTTTTTGAGCGAATTGAATAAAGCGCGTTTCGCCCGCCCGGCGAATGCCGCCCGTGAAAATAACGCAGGATGCTTTCTGCGCTGTTATAAATCAAGAAAAAAGAGAAAATAAGAAAAAGGAGTTTCCAAAGTGCAAAGACAAGAGTTTTACAGCTGCCCGCAAGGCGACGTCGTCAAAGACCTTGCGACGGACGCCCGGAAGGGGCTCACCGAGGAAGAGGCGCAGGCCCGCAGGGCGCGCTACGGCGAGAACAAGCTCCAAGAACAGAAGAAAAAGAGCATGTTCGTCCGCTTCCTCGAGCAGTTCAAGGACGTGATGATCATCATCCTGCTCATCGCGGCGTGCGTTTCCTTCGGCGTCATCTGCTATGAGGTGTTCGGCACGGGCGAAGGCGAAGCGATCGAATTCGTCGAACCCGCCCTCATCATCTTCATCGTCGTCCTGAACGCCGTCATGGGCGTCATTCAGGAGAGCAAGGCGGAAAAGGCGCTCGAAGCGCTCAAAAACATGTCCGCCCCCCATGCCCGCGTCCTGCGCGACGGCAAGGAAAAGTTCATCCAGGCTTCCGAACTCGTCCCCGGCGACATCATCCACCTCGAAGCGGGCGACTTCGTCCCCGCGGACGCAAGGCTTCTGACGAGCTCCAACTTGAAGTCGGAAGAATCTGCCCTTACGGGCGAGAGCGTGCCCGCCGAAAAGGACGCGCGCGCCGAAGTCAAGGGGAACGCCTCCGTCGGCGACAGGACCAACATGGTCTTCTCGGGCTGCTCGCTCACCTACGGTTCGGCGACCGCCGTCGTCACGGGCACGGGCATGAACACCGAGATGGGCAAGATCGCAGGCCTTCTTGCAGGCGAGAAGGAAGTGCGCACCCCCCTTCAGAACAAGCTCGCGCAGCTCGGGAAATACCTCGGCATCGTCGCGCTCGCGGCGTGCGCCATCATCTTCATCATCGGGCTTGCGACGCAGGGTCTCGACGCCCTCATCGAGCTCTTCATGACGGCAGTCTCGCTCGCCGTTTCGGCGATCCCCGAAGGGCTGCCCGCCGTCGTCACCATCGTGCTCTCCATCGGCGTGACGCGCATGGTCAAAAAGAACGCCATCATCAAGCGCCTGCCCGCCGTGGAGACGCTGGGCTCCGCTTCCGTCATCTGCTCGGATAAGACGGGTACCCTCACCCAGAACCGCATGACGCTCGTCAAGACGTATGTGGACGGCGGCGAAGCGACCCCCTTCGACCCCGCGAACACCGACGAAAAGACCAAACAGCTCCTCACCTGGGGGACGCTGTGCTGCGACGGCTCCGTCGAATTCGAAGGCGACAGGGAAGTGCACCTCGGCGACCCCACCGAGACCGCCATCGTGCTCGCCGCGCACAAATTGGGCAGCGAAAAGGACGCCCTCAACGAGAGCTGCCCCCGCCTCGCTTCCCTCCCCTTCGACTCCGACCGCAAGCTGATGACGACCGTCAACAAGATCGACGGCAAGCTCGTCGCCGTCGTCAAGGGCGCGTTCGACGTCATGGCGCAGCGCTGCGTTGCGGGCGACATCGAAAAGGCGCGAAAAGTCAACGACGCAATGAGCGCGGACGCCCTGCGCGTGCTCGCCGTCGGCTATAAGGAGCTCGACGCCCTTTCCGAAGAACCCACAAGCGAAGAACTCGAATACGGGCTCACCTTCCTCGGGCTCGTCGGCATGATCGACCCCCCTCGCCCCGAGGCAAAGGAAGCCGTCGCCGTCTGCCGCAAGGCGGGCATCAAGCCCGTCATGATCACGGGCGACCACGTCATCACCGCCTCCGCCATCGCAAGGGAGCTCGGCATCCTGCTCGAAGGCGACAGAGCCATCACGGGCGCAGAACTCGACGCCATGAGCGACGAAGAGCTCGATAAGGAAGTCGAACATATCTCCGTCTACGCGCGCGTTTCGCCCGAAAACAAGATCCGCATCGTCAAGGCATGGCAGAAGAAGGGCCAGGTCGTCTCGATGACGGGCGACGGCGTCAACGACGCGCCCGCACTGAAAGCCGCCGACATCGGCTGCGCGATGGGCATCACGGGCACCGACGTTGCGAAGGGCGCTGCCGACATGACGCTCACCGACGACAACTTCGCGACCATCGTCGACGCCGTCAAGGAAGGCCGCGGCATCTACTCCAACATCAAGAAGGTCGTGGGCTTCCTCCTCGGGACCAACATCTCCGAAGTCATCGTCGTCTTCCTTTCGATGTGCATCTGGCAGTTCTCCCCCTTCATCTCCATCCAGCTCTTGTGGATCAACCTCATCGGCGACTCCCTGCCCGCCATCGCGCTCGGCATGGAAAAACTCGAGCCCGACGTCATGGACCACAAGCCGCGCTCAAAAAGCGAAAGTATCTTCGCCCACGGCTACGGCATCCAGATCGTGCTGCAGGGATGTATGTTCGCAGGACTGTCGCTCGCAAGCTACTGCATCGCCCGCTTCGGATTCGGTCTCGGGGATGAGGCATGCAGCGCCGCCACCTTCTTCGTGCTCGCCCTCTCGCAGACGCTCCACGCCTACAACATGCGTTCGGGGCACTCCCTCTTCAAAGTGGGGCCGTTCACGAACAAGTTCCTCAACATCGTCACGCTCATCGCGCTCGCGCTCATCGCGTTCGTCATGTTCACGCCGGGCGTCATGACGGTGTTCGGCTTCGGCAGCGAATATCTGCCCTGGCAGGTCTACGTCATCGGCATCGGGCTTTCCATCGTGCCCATCATCGTGATGGAGATCGCAAAGTCGCTCGAACTCGTGCGCCATCACAAGTAAAAACAGACTTGTTTTTCGGCTGTCCTGCGGGGCAGCCGTTTTTTTACAAGGACGCCGCCCGTTCCACTCCTTCCGCCTCACATTCGTTCTCTGCCCTCCCTGTGTAAGAGACGGGCAAACACTCTTTCCCTGCCCTCCCTGTGTAAGGGAGGGTGCCGAGCAAAGCGAGGCGGGAGGGTTGTAAAGGTCTGTTTTATGCTTGCACAACAACCCCTCCGTCAGGCTCGTCCCTCGCCTGCCACCTCCCCTTGCACAGGGGAGGCAAAAGAAAGCGCCCGCTCACCCCTTACAAGGGAGGGCTAATTGAGGAAAAAATGCGGCGCGCCGCGGCAAAGCCGCGGCGCGCCATCTCTATTCTCTTTTTCCTTCTTACTTTTCGTAAATTTCGCGCTTCAGAACGCCGATATAAGGGAGATTGCGGTAGCGCTGCGCATAATCGAGCCCGTAGCCCACGATGAACTCGTTGCCCACCGTAAAGCAGGAATAGTCCGCCTTCACGTCCACCTCCCGCCGCGAGGGCTTATCGAGTAGCGATACGACCGTGAACGACTTCGCCCCTCTGCCCCCCAACAGCTCCTTGAGCTTGACGAGCGTGTGACCGCTGTCTACAATGTCTTCGACGAGCAGCACGTCCCGCCCCTCCACGGGCGCGGAGAGGTCCATCACGATCTTGGGCATGCCCGAAGAAGAGGAGCCCGAGCCGTAGGAAGAGAGCGTCATGAAGTCCATCTGCACGGGCGTCTTCATCGCGCGCACCAGATCGCAGAAGAAGATGACGCTGCCCTTGAGCACCGAGACGGCGAGCGGCACCGTGCCTTCGAAGCGCTCATCCAGCCACGCCGCCGCCTTCTTCACCTGTGCCGCAATGTCTTCCGCCGTAAATAAAATGCGTTCGCAGTCATTGCCTTGTTCCATCATCTGTATCGTACCTCACTTTATGATTTCGTAACTGTTATGCTCTCGCAAATGCGATATGCCCCGCCCGCACCGTTTCTTGCGTGCGTTTGATGCGCTCGGAAAGCTCCACGCCCGCGATGCAGAGCACTTCGCTCCCTTCGGCAAGGACGGGCAGCTCCCGCCCCACGCGCGCGGGGATCTTTTTTTCCGTCAGGAATTTTTTTAAGCTCTTTTGACGCCCGTTGCAGGGGCGGAAGGTATCCCCCTCCCGCCGCGTCCGCCACACCGCCCCTTCGGGAACGGCGGCAAGATCGACTTTCAGCACGCGCCCGCATGCCTTCGGCAGTTCAGGCGGCTCGCCCCGCAGGAAAGGCGGCTCACCCGTGATCTTAGTCGGTTCGTCCGTGGTCGGTTCGCCCGCGCCGAAGTCGCCCTCCCCCACTTCGAGCACGCCCCCGAACGCCTCCTTGCGCCCGAGGAAGAAGGGCAGTTCCCGCGCCTTGTGCGCCTCTTCCGCGCCTTCCTCTTGCGGCAGGAAGACGAGATCCGCCCCCTCGCGGTACACCGTGATGCCGCATGGCAGCCGCGTAAACCTGCCCGCCTGCGCCGCGGCGAGCTTTTTTAGAGATCGGAAGAGCGTCGTGTA
>ERZ506469.102-NODE-102-length-13961-cov-3.92701_pt1 | contig 13961 bp, 17 predicted proteins | sample MGYA00512386_ERZ506469 | MGnify/ENA metagenome assembly ERZ506469 | reverse complement strand
TACACGACGCTCTTCCGATCTTAAGGGAACAGGTGAATATCCAGATCAAATACGAAGGCTATATCAGCCAGCAGCTGAAACAGGTGGAACAGTTCAAAAAATTGGAAAACCGTCTGCTGCCGGAGGATTTGGACTATGAAACCATTCAGGGTCTCCGTTTGGAAGCCCGTCAAAAACTCAATGCCATTCGTCCCCGTTCCATGGGTCACGCTTCCCGTATCACAGGCGTTTCCCCGGCGGACATCTCCGTTCTGCTTATTTATATGGAACAGCATAAGCGTAATGGCTGAGAAATGAAGGAGGGGAAGAAATATGTTCTTTCTTTCATGGAACGGCAAACCGATGCCGAAACCACAGGGCAGGAAACTGTTTCTGCCCGTCAATCATAAAGCCTTTCGGCTGGAGGATGCGGTGCTTTCCGCAAGGAAATCCCCGTTTTTCTCTCTGGTCAGCCCAAAAGGCACACTCCTTGCCTTTCTCCACGCTCTGAAACAGGAGGGCACAGAGGAAGCGAGAGGGTATCTGTCCAGCGCCATCAGCGGTGCGGACTTGGAAGAAATCAAAGGGGTTTTTGCCCATGCGGAAAAATACCGCTTTTTCGTGAAGGAAACAGGGGAGCGCATGCGTACCTTGTCCCTTGCGGCGGCGGGAGAAAAGGAAGTCATTTCCGTTGGCATGGTGGCAGAGCCTGACGACTTTGGCAAATGGAAAATCTATTGTATCGAAAAGGAGTAGCTTATGGAACATAAGGCATTGTTACAGGAAAGCTGTGAAAAAATGGGCGTAAGCCTGACAGAAGAAATGGCATCACAGTTTATGACCTATCTGTCCCTGCTGCTGGAATGGAATGAGAAAATGAACCTCACCGCCATTACAGACAAAAAAGACGTGGTGCAGAAACACTTTGTGGATTGCCTGAGCATCCTGCCCCATTTGTCATTGACCGGACAGGAAAAAATTATCGACGTGGGCACAGGGGCAGGCTTCCCCGGTATTCCCGTAAAAATCGCCTGTCCCGAGGTGGAAATGACTCTGCTGGACTCTCTGCAGAAACGTATTGGCTTTCTGGAAGAAGTGGGCAGCCAGCTCCATCTTTCCGGCGTGAACTATGTTCATAGCCGGGCAGAGGACGGCGGACAGAACCCCGATTATCGGGAACAGTTCGACCTGTGCGTGTCCAGAGCTGTGGCAAATCTGGCAGTCCTGGCGGAATTTTGTTTGCCTTTTGTGAAGGTAGGCGGCAGACTGGCAGCACTGAAAGGCCCCGATGCCCTCAGAGAAATCGACGAGGCTCAAGGTGCGCTGAAAAAACTTGGTGGCAAAGTGGCAGAAGTCATTGATGTGGAAATCCCGTTCACAGACTTACAGCATAAACTGGTCATCATCGAAAAGACCGCGCCCACACCCAAGGCATACCCCAGAAAAGCAGGGAAAATCAATAAAAATCCACTGAAATAAGAAAATGAATTAAAAAACTAGAATGATGATGACAGGGTGTCGACTTTTTCGGCACCCTGTGAAAAAAGCAGGCTTTCTGTCGAGAGCCTGCTTTTTTTGTTGTACGGTTTTTGGGGATGGGAAATCCTTCTGTGCTAAAATGTGGAAAAAGGGAGTTTGCCGCTGTCTGGAACAGAAAAAAACCCCTTTTTACAGACTTTGGCAGAACAGAAGGAGTGTTTGTATGGAAGTATTGAAATTTCCCGAAATGCGGTTGAAAAAAGATGCGGTGGTATACCAGATTCCCATAGAAAAAATTCGTTCCAATCCCTATCAGCCCCGGCGCTATTTCCAGCGGGCGGCTTTGGAGGAACTTTCCGCCTCCATCCGGGAGTATGGCATTTTGCAGCCTTTGACGGTGCGGAAAATGAGCGGCGGTTCTTATGAGTTGGTAGCGGGGGAGCGTAGGCTTCGGGCTGCGGAATTGGCAGGGCTGGAAACGGTACCGTGTCTGCTGGTGCAGGTCAATGAGTATGACAGCGCTATGCTGGCGTTATTGGAGAATATCCAGCGGCAGAATCTGTCTTTTCTGGAGGAAGCGGAAGGCTATCGGAACCTCATGGAGGACTATGGTCTGACACAGGAAGAACTGGCTTCTAAGCTCTCCAAAAGTCAGTCTTTCATCGCCAATAAACTGCGGATACTGAAGCTGGAAGACCCTCTGAAGCGGCTTTTGGTGGAAAATAACTTCACGGAACGTCATGCCCGTGCCCTGTTGAAACTGCCTGATGAAGAAACCAGAACGGTGGTGCTGGAACAGATGATACGGGAGGAACTGAATGTCCGCAAGACAGAAGAACTGGTGGCGGATACTTTGGAGAAAATGCGTGCCAAAGCTATGGCGGAGAAACAGGAGCAGAAGGAAAAGCGTTGCGTCACGGATTTTCGCCTGTTCACCAACACCATCAAACAGTCTGTGGAGGTCATCCGCCGGGCTGGGGTGGATGTGGTTTATGAGGATGAGGAACAGGAGGATGGGTGCCAGATCACCATTCGCATTCGAAAGAAAGAGTAAGGCTATCAAGGAAAGTGCAGACAACAGCAAAAAGCCCTCTTCATTTTGTGAATGAAAGAGGACTTTTTGCGTGAGAGAAAATTTATATATGCAAAGGGTTATTCAGACAGATAATCCATAGCTGTCTGCACATGCAGTGCAGTGCCATGCCACAGGACATCTTCGTCAACCTGGAATACAGGGCTGTGCAGTGCGATATAAGTATCTTTGTCTGCGTTTGCTGTGTTCAGGAATACGAATACACCGGGTACTTTTTCCTGGAAGTAAGCGAAGTCTTCGTTCCCCATGGAAGCGGAGAAGTTCTGGGTGATGCCGTTTTCTCCCAGCACTTTTTTGCCGGCATTGACAACCAGTTCTGTCAGTGCGGGATCATTCAGTACCGGAGGTGTGCCGTCTACCCATTCCACTTCGCATTCACAGCGCAGTGCGGCACTGATGCCTTTGGAGATTTCTTCTACACGTTTCAGATAATATGCTCTGGTTTCTACGGAAGTGGTACGAATGGTGCCTTCCATCATAACTTCATTGGGGATGACATTCCAGAAAGAACCTGCATGGAACTGGCAGATGGACAGCACGCGAGGTTCGCTGCCGGGCAGTTCACGGCTGGCAATATTCTGCAGTGCAACAACGATTTGAGAAGCTGCTACGATAGGGTCTACACCAAGCTGAGGCAGGGAACCGTGACAGCCAACGCCTTTGACACGAATCACGAAACGGTTGCCGGAAGCCATCATGCAGCCGGGAATGACAATGACCTGGCCGGGTTCATAAACAGCAGGGTCCATGGGCCATACATGCATACCGAAGCAGGCAGTTACTTTTGGATTTTCCATACAGCCGCCATTGATGAGCATTTTTGCGCCGGTGATGATTTCTTCCCCTGTCTGGAAGAACAGTTTGACAGAGCCGTTGAGTTTGTCTTTGTTGTCATTGAGGACTTTTGCGGCACCCAGCAGCATTGCCATGTGGTTGTCATGACCGCAGGCATGCATCTGGCCTTCTGTTTTGGAGTTATAAGGCAGGTCATTGAGTTCTTTTACGGGCAGACCGTCCATGTCTGCACGCAGAGCAATGACTTTATCGGTATTTTTTCCTTTGATCAGCGCAACGATACCGGTGTCCAGCACGCCGTCTTTTTCATAAGTATTTTTTTCGTAAGGGATACCCATTTTATCCAATTCTGCACAGATGAAATCCTGTGTTTTGGGGATATGGATGCCCAGTTCCGGGAATTCGTGGAGTTTTCTTCTCATTTCAACCACGTATGGCTGTACGGCTTTACATTGTTCTTTCATAGATTCCATTTTTTACGCCTTCTTCCTTTTGTAATTAAAATATTTACGCTGCTTCTTTTTGTTTCTTTTTGTTATATACCAATCTGGCAAAAGCGACGGTCAGGATAACGCTGCCGAACATTGCGAGCCAGGAAGGGATCTGAATGACATAGATGAACAGCAGGGCAAGAGCGATGCTGAATACACACAGCTTGGGTTCTTTGAGCATATATTGTCCCAATACGCCGCCGAAGATGGCAGGTACAGTATAATCGTTGAATGCCTGGATGACAGATTCGGGCAGGATTGCCATGATCTGTACGCCCAGCAGTGCTGCGATGGTGGTGAACACGATACTGGTGATGGCAGAGCCGGTGATACCCAGTGTGGATACGATTTCACCCTGACGAGTACCGGGTTCTACACCGGTAGCTTCCAGTGCGGCATAAGCGCAGGGGATACGCATATTTCCAAGGTTCCCTGTCAAAAACGCAACATATGTGCCGGACAGACCTACAACTGTGTAGTAAGTCAGAGGTTCTACAACATACAGTGCGCCCCATGTGGAAGCGGAACGTCCCCAGCAGCTGAAAAATTCGGATACAGTAGGAATTTCTCCTGTTTTTATGCAGATGTAAATAACAGGCAGAAATGCTGTCAGAGATGCTAAAATCATGGTGATGACACCAATGCGGATAATGGGCTTATCCCAAATATTTTTGTATTCTAAATCACTCATGTGGTTGGTATTCATAGTTGATTCCTCCATTCTCTTATACGGCTACGCTGGCGATGACCATAGCAATGATCATGACGATACCGATGGAATATTCCTTAACGATGGGAACTTTTGGTGCAACGAATTTATTGATCAGTACCATGATAACGATGGCGGAAATCCCGGCAACGGCGGGGCCTGCGCCAAGAGTTACTTTGTCCATGCAAAGTTTGCCGAATACACCGACCATGGCAGCAGTGCTGAGGAATACCAGCCAGTTCTGATCGGAACCGCCGATTTTAGCTCTTACTTTTTCCAGTCTATGACCAAAGAGGATAACGAACCATAACCAGCCCTGTGTGCCCAGCGCCAGTGTCAGGAAGGAAAGCATCAACCCTCTGGCATTGTAATCAGCGCCGCCGAAAACCTGACCGGCAACTTCAGCGCCTACTTGGGCATTGCTCAGTTCCAAAGGCGCGGAACCGATAACGGAAAGTCGCTGCCAGCTCATAGGGCCGCCGATGACAGACATCATACCAACCATGACAATGAATACGCCGATGCTGGGGCCAATGGCAGTGACCAGCCCGACTTTAAAGGCTTTTTTGCATACATTTTTGTCCATGTCAATGGCGGTTGCGGCGCGGTTGGAAATTTTGGTAAACAGAACCGATTGGATGATGGCAACGATGACTACAACGGAACATAATACCCATAGCATCGGGGAATTTGCCAATTCTAACAATGCTGCGCTCATAAATGTTTCCTCCTTTTGCGTTTGAAATTTAATTTTCTTTGATGATTGCAAGTGCATTTTATTGCACAATTGATTTTCCTGGAAATTCATAAGAAAATGTAAATTTGTGTAATATAATGCACACACAGAAGGTGAAATTTATGTAAATGGACGATTGCCTTCTGTATGGTGACAGTAACATATTGTATATGGAAAGTCAATGGAAAAAAATGCAAATGTATGCTTTTGTGCAATATTCTGTGTTTGTCATAACGCACAAAAATGGTTTTACAGAAAAAATAAACAGAAATAAAAAATATTCATTGTGCAACCGTTATAGCGTACAATCATAGAAAAATAATAGGGATTTTTTAAAAAATATGAATAAGTTTCACGTATCGTGGAAAAAGAAAACCCCTTCCTAAAAATATTAGGAAGGGGTTTTTATAATCAGATAGGACTATCAAAAGTCTGATGAAGTTTCATATAAGAAGCGGAAGCAGTAGCAGCCAGAATATTATCCCGTTCCAGCCATGCTTCTGCTGTCATGCTGTGGATGGTTCTGCCCAGATGGGACATCTGTACTTTGTAATGGATGACGTCGTTGGGCATAACCGGCTTCAAGAATGTGGTATGGATGGTCACTGTGGAAACCATGTGCTGTTTTGCGAAATAGTGGGACAGCAGACCAAAGGATACATCAAAGTTTGTTGCCATAATGCCGCCGTGGAGCCCTTTTTCCGGGTTCAGCTGCCAATCCTCTACAGTAAAGGCAAACTCTGCGGACTTTTCTTCAAAATTGCATGACACCAGTCTGGGCTTCAGCAGTTTTAAAACGCTGTCTTTCAGCAGTGGAAATTCCGGATCGGAAAGCTGACTGAGCCATGCTTCCATATTCTCCTGAGAGGAGGTTTCTTCGCTTAAGTAGATCATAGGTCGGTTCCTTTCTTTTGTTTAGATTTCTGTTTTGACTTTATGATGGAGAATCTTGAATGTGGCTGTTGCGGTGGCAGCCAGTTCTCCTGTGCTTTTCAGATATACTTTTCCTTCCAGTGTCACAAGACTGCGGCCGAAGGACTTGATCTTGCTGTGGAACACCATGGTATCGCCCATACGGATGGGTCGTACGAATGTGGAGGACAGGCTGACGGTGGTCAGCACATTGGGGTATGCGTAGTAATGGCAAAGCATCCCCAAAGAGGTATCAAAACCAGTGATGATGATGCCGCCATGAACCATGCTCTGGGGGTTCAGTTCCCATTCCAGCACTTCATATTCCATTACGGCTTCCCCTGCCTGAAAATCGCAGGATACGAATTTAGGTTCCAGTTTGGCAATGGCGCCTTCCCGCAGACGGGAAGAATTGGGCGCCACTGCCTGATGGTACCATTCTTCCATTTGGGTCTGTGACAGACCGGGCAATTCATTGAAGTTCAAATCAAAAACATCCTTTCCGTTAGGGACTTCTTCGTAAGAAAACAAAGATAGCCGGAATCTTTTTTTTAAAAGAGTTTCCAGCCGTCTTGTATTTCGGAGGAATGTTTTCTTCCAAAGACAGTCGTTACAGTTCTCATTAAGAAATCATGGGAAGCTGCTTTCCTATTTTTTCTTTGTTGGCCTGGAGGCTCACATGGCTTTGCGCTCCAGATTTTCTTCACTCAAAAAATCTTTCAGGATCTGACCGAATGCCTTGCTGTTTTCCATGTGGGGCAGGGCAGCAGTATCCTCAAAGAGCATAAATTCCCCTTTTTCCTGTAAATTTTCGGCTTCTTCCAGATAAACGGCGCTGTTGCGTACATTCCGTTCTCCCCAGATCAGCAGGAAGGGCAGAGAAAGAGACGCAAAAGCCTGTTTGGTATCGGCAGCGGCAAAGCGGGTCACATAACCGGCATAGCTTGCCTGTGCGCCTTTGCCGTAGCGGGCGTTTTGTTTCAGGTTTTTCACGAAATCAACGGGCATACGCTCTTTCTGGTAAAAGAGTTCTTCTGCCAGAAGCCGCAGGGCTTTTTTGGATGTGCCGTCCAGAAATGCCTGAGTGCCGATGACAGGCGACAGCAGTTTTTTCAGCTGTTGGGTATCATTGGGTGTGGCAAATCCTCTGCCGATGCCCTCAGGAGAGATGAGCACCATTTTTTCCAGATCTTCCGGATAAAGCATGGACAGCACCAGTGCGATATCCGCGCCGCCATTGGCGGCTGCCAGCGCAACAGGCTTTCCAATGACATCCGAAAGGAAGCTGTGAAGGGCTTTGGCGTACTGATAAGCTGTCCAGGGTTTGGTGGGTTTATCAGACTGACCGAAGCCCGGCAGATCTACGGTGTATACCCGAAAATCTTTTGCCAGCTTTTCGATCTGGGGACGCCATTCCCGTCTGGATGCCCCGGGATGGAGGCTGTGGAGCAGTACCACAGGACGACCATAACCAAAACGTTCATATGCCATAGAAACCCCGTCGGGGGTGGTGTAGCTTTCAAAAGGTGTTTTATCTCCCTTGCGGGATGCCCGATGCAGACTGATGCGCTGATAAAGGATAAGTCCGGCGGCAGTGATGCCGGCAGAGGCAAAGAGAGGGAGAGAAAGTTTCCGAATGGCTTTTTGAATCATCGTGTTACCTCCTTTTTTTTCTTTTCAGCAAATTAAAAAAATCCCATTACTATTATTATGAACCGAAATCGTGCATTTGAAAAGAGGTAGTTTCATAAGAAAGATGGAAGTTTCATAAGATAGTATGAAGATTTTCGCATTTGGAGGGGAAGGGCAGATGGAAGGGTTTCTGGTGCTGGCAGGACAGCTGTTTCTCATTGTGTGTATCCAGTCGGTGCTGGAAGTGGCAGCGGCAGACCGTTTCCAGAACCATCTGCAAAAGGTCATTTCCCTGGCGGCTTATCTGGCGGCGCTGGTGCTGGTGCTGCGGTTTATGGATGGGTATTTGCTGGATATGCTCCAAAGACTGGCAAGAGGGCTATAAAAAAACTGAAGAAAACATGCCAAAATCATAGAAAAATAAAAAAGCTGGAATCCTCGGATTAAGGATTTCAGCTTTCTTTGTTATTTATCAAGGGCACAGTGATACAGGATTCTGTTATCCGCGTCATAAATGGATACGGAAACATCCTGTGTATGCATCAAAAATGCGTTGGATGTATCATCTACATGTTCCTTTGATTCGTCTATCAGATAATATCCGTTTTCGATTTCGGGGATCAAAGGCATACCTTCATCGTCTGTCAGAGGTGTGCCCAGATAATCGTTATCGGAAACGCCATAAACAAGATATTGTGTGGATTCGTCCAGTGGCAAAGGTCTCCATACGCCTTTTTCCTGGATTTTTTCCAGAAAAGCGTCGTCTGAGAACTGCAGTGTGGTACAAGAAGTGCCCTGACCGCGGAATGCACCGTGATCTTTGTAAGTAACAGAAAATTCCTGGGCGGGAATTTCCCCATCCATCTGTTCTGCGGTAACCTGTGCTGCGCTGGCGGAATGACAGCCTGCCAGTGTTACTGTTGCCAGAATTGCAAAAAGAGGCAGATGGAATTTCATAATATCTCCTCCGTTTCAAAATATTCAATGCGATGCATATCATATCATACTTTGTGGCGGAAAGCCAGTAGATTTCTTTACAATGGCAGGAAATCCGGTGTTTTTTTGAAAAATTCTTCTTTTTATTCAGCGGAAATGCATCTTTTTTCATACAGAAAAAAAGACCTGCCCTTTGGAAAAGAGCAGTGTCTGAAAAATCAGGTATCCAGTACCAGATAATACAATGTGCGGTTGTCTGTGTCATATACTGCCAGATCGAAGTTAAAGGAGCCGCGCTTCATAATGTTTGGTTTCTCTGCGGCTTGTGAATTCCGGTCTTTCAGCAGGTAATACCCCTTTTCTATGGGCGGCACAAAGGGTTCCTGTGTTTCGGGGTCATCAAGATAATTGCCGTACAGAAGCTGGTTGACAGCATCATCCGGTGGGAAGGACTGCCATGTGCCTGCATTTTCGATTTCCTCCAGCAAAGCATCGTCGGAAAACTGTATGATGGTGCAGGTGGTGCCGTCGCCGTGGAATCCGCCGTGGTCGTCATAGGTGGAAACCAGTTCCCCGGCGGAAAGGTCTATGCCGATGCTGAAAGCGGCTTTTCGCACAGCGGCGCTTTCCTCCGTATTTACAGGGGTTTGGAATGTAAACAAAGACAAAAAAAGCACAGTGATGGCACGGAAAAACAGCATACAAATCCCTCCATTTCTGTCAGGTATCCAGTTTGTAGTAGTATAACGTCCGGTTGTCTGCGTCATATACGCTGAGGGTGAAGTTATAAGAGGAACGCTCCAGCAGGTCCGAATTTTCCTTTGCTTCGCTGTGACGGTCTTCCAGCAGATAATATCCCTTTTCAATGGGCGGAATCAGCGGTTCCTCCGTGGAATCCTTCCCTGTGACGCAGGGATAAATGGCATATTCGTCTGTATAGACTCCGTAAAGGAGCGTTTTTACCGTTTCATCCGGCGGAAAAGGCTTCCAGAGATTGGGCTGCTGCTGGATGCGCTGGAGAAAGGCATCATCTTCAAAGGTTATGATGGTACAGGATTTGCCGTCCCCTTGAAAACCGCTGTGGGTATCAAAAGACGATACCACTTCGCCGCCGGAAAGGCTGGTATGCAGGTCTCTGCCAATGACCGAAGTGGGCTGTAAGCTGTAGCTGAGAATCAGGATACTGGCTGCGCAGGCAAAGAGCACCCCGTCCCGCAATGTATAACGCATAGGTTCACTTCCCTTCAGAAATTTCTGTTGGTTTCAAGGTTTCTATTTTTTCTTTCAGCTCTGCCACTTCTTTCTCCAAGGCATCCATGCGTTTTTTCTGGGAAGTGGTGTGGCTCACAAGGGCTGTGAAAATGTAACCCAATATAGGCGGGAATACGAACAGTATGGCACCGCCTGCAAAGAATACCAATGAAAAACCGAAGATGAGTCCTGTGCTCAGAAGGAATAAGAAAAAGCGAGAAGGCAAATCCATCATATCACCTCGTTTGATGTCTATATCGTTTGATGTCTTTTTTTCATCATAGCACAGAAGGCAGGGGATGTCTTTGCATTGGGCAAAAACATTTCTTACAATTCTCTTACTGCCTGGAAAATGGGGCATCAGCTGCATTCCCATAAATCCATGTTGACTTCATACTTGTCATCAATGAATATGATATTTGCATCATACTTTTGGGCAAGGGCAAAAAACTTTGCGTTTTCTTCCAGTACATGTTCCATGGTGCACCAATCATCATCCTTACGTTTTTCCGCGATATTTGCATATGTTTTGATGTCCTGAAAATGATTTCGGATATAGTTTTCACTCATCACAAGGCAGTAATATCGGATGTGGGGAAGATATTCCTCTGTAAAATCCTTTTTCCAGTCAAAAGGAATGCAGCTGCCTTCTATGATGAGATTTTGGCTGTTTTCAATGGCTGTTTTCGCCATTTCCCGCAGGATGGGCCACAGATAATCTGTCAGTTCCGCATCATCCTCCGGTGTCAGATGGGTATAACCGCTGCGGATGAGTCCCATTTTCAAATGGTCTATGGAAAAGTAGGGGTATTGATACTGTGCAAGGAGTTTTTGTGCAAGGGCGGTTTTTCCGGTGTGGGAGGCTCCTGTGATGAATACAATCATTTTTGCATTTCCCTTTCTGCAAATTTTTTATTTCACTTTATCATATATTTCCCCTTGGTTCAAATCTGCTGCCAAATGGCACTTTTCTTGATTTTCTGCGGTTTTTGTGGTATATTATAAAATAACATGCCTATGGGCAGAAATAGCCCGTTTGTGCGTAGATAGTCATTTAAACACCCATCGGAGGAATGTATTATGGATATGAAACTGGAAATCGCAAAAAGCCTGTCCGCAGCCTGCGGCGTGGCAGCGGAAGAAATCGCGGCAGCTATCGAAGTGCCTGCCAATACAGACATGGGGGATTTTGCGTATCCCTGCTTTAAACTGGCAAAGGTACTGCGCAAAGCGCCTCCCCTCATTGCACAGGAAATCGGTGAAAAACTGGAAAAACCCGATTTCATCGCTGATGTAAAAATCGTTGGCGCATATATCAACTTCTTTATGGACAAGCATTTCTACACCAAAAAGGTACTGGAAACTGTTCTGACAGAAAAAGAAAACTACGGCAAAAGCGACATGGGCGCAGGTAAGACCATCGTCATCGACTACTCCTCACCCAACATCGCAAAGCCTTTCCATGTAGGCCATCTGCGTTCTACCGTAATCGGTAACGCACTGTATCAGATTCACAGCCAGCTGGGCTACAAATGCGTAGGCGTAAACCATCTGGGCGACTGGGGCACACAGTTCGGTAAACTCATCGTTGCTTACAAAAAATGGGGCAGCAAAGAAGCCGTTGAAGAAAAAGGCATCCAGGAATTGATGCGCATTTATGTAAAATTCCACGATGAAGCGGAAAAAGCACCTGAACTGGATGACGAAGCACGTCTGTGGTTCGTAAAAATGCAGGACGGCGATGAAGAAGCCCTGACACTGTGGAAATGGTTCTACGATATCAGTATCAAAGAATTTGAACGTGTTTATGATATGCTGGGCGTAAAATTCGACGCATACACCGGCGAAAGCTTCTACAATGACAAAATGGCAGCCGTTGTGGACGAACTGAAAGAAAAAGGTCTGCTGGAAGAAAGCGAAGGGGCAATGATTGTTAACCTGGAAGATAAGAACATGCCTCCTTGCCTGATTATTCGTAAAGACGGCGGCACACTGTACGCAACCCGTGACATCACAGCTGCCCTGTACCGTAAGAAAACATATAACTTCGATAAATGTATCTATCTGACCGCTCTGGACCAGAACCTGCACTTTGCACAGTGGTTCGAAGTTATCCATAAAATGGGCTATGACTGGTACAAAGACCTGATTCATGTGCCTTTCGGTCTGGTAAGTCTGGACAGCGGCAAACTTTCCACTCGTCATGGCAACGTGGTATTGATGGAAGACCTGCTCCATCAGGCAATTGCGGAAACAAAGAAAATCATCGAAGAAAAGAATCCTTCTCTGCCTGATAAAGAAGAAGTTGCGAAAAAAGTTGGTATCGGCGCCGTTATCTTCAACGACCTGTATAACACCCGTATCAAAGACGTTGTGTTCTCTTGGGAACGTATGCTGAACTTCGACGGCGAAACAGGCCCTTACGTACAGTATACCCATGCGCGTGCATGTAGCATCCTGAAAAAAGCGCCTGATTTCACAGCGGAAAACATCGATTTCAGCAAATTGGATGACGAAGCATCCCTGAATGTCTGCAAACTGCTGGAAGCATTCCCTTCCAAGATTGTAGACGCAGCAGCGAAACTGGAACCCTATGTACTGACAAGACATCTGGTAGCCATTTCTCAGGCATTCAATAAGTTCTACCATGATAACCCCATCCTCAACAGTGAAGCAGAAGTGCGTCAGGCACGTCTGGCAGTGGTTGTGGCAGTGAAAACCGTTCTGGCAGCAGGTCTTGCGCTGCTGGGCATTGACGCTCCAGAACAGATGTAAGAAAAAAGGGGGCTGGGCGTTCTATGAAAAAGGTGAAACTGTTTTATAACCCGTTTTCCGGCAACAAAACTTTCAAATTTGACTTGGATGTCTGCATTGGCGTTTTTCAGTCCGCAGGCTATGAGGTGCATCCTTTCCGCACCATGCAGCCCGGGGACATTGAAACCCATGTGGCACAGATGGATAAAGATTATGATATTGTGGTGGCTTCCGGCGGCGACGGCACTGTGAATATCGTCCTCAATGCCCTGATGCACAACAATTTGAAGATTCCTCTGGGCATCATCCCTTCCGGCACAGCCAATGACTTTGCCACTTATCTGGGACTGAAGACAGGGGATTCCGAAGGGGCATGCCGTGTCATGACGGAAACGGCTCCCCGTAACGTGGATATCGGTCTGGTCAATGGGGAAACGTATTTTATCAATGTCTGCGCAGGGGGACTTTTGACCAATGTTTCTCAGACGGTAGACAAAGATGTGAAAAACGCTTTGGGAAATCTGTCTTATTATCTGAAAGGTATGGAACAGATTCCAAATTTCCACAAAATCCCCTTCCGCATCACCACATCTGATGAGGTGCTGGAAGAAGACTTGTATCTGTATATGATTATGAATAGCGCCGGCACTGGCAGCTTCACAAAGCTGTCACCGGAGGCGTCCATTACAGACGGCAAATTTGAACTCATTGGCATTCGGGCAAAATCCATACTGGAAATCCCTTCTGTGTTCCTGAAGATGCTGACAGGGGAACACATCAAGGATGAAAAGTCCATTCTGTATCGTCGGGACCATTATTTCAAGATCGAATGTCTGGACCCGGATTTTCAGATCATGGAATCCACAGTGGATGGAGAAATGGGACCCAAGATGCCGTTCACATTGGAGGTACTGCCCAAGGCTTACCCCATTTATGGCAATTTTGAGAAAAAGAAACACGTTTCACGTGAAACACCATTGGCAAAGCTCAACGCTGTGGTGAAAAACGGCAAATAATAGCATGTCGTCAAAACCTCATTTCATGCAAGGTTTTGACGGAATAGACAGAAGTTAAGCCAGAAATTCTTTCGGGAGTTTCTGGCTTTTTTTATGTTTCACGTGAAACACCATAGGACTTGTTTGTTACCCATGTTTCACGTGAAACATAAATTTACCGTCAAAATTGCCGAAAAGA
>ERZ506469.89-NODE-89-length-14923-cov-5.1481_pt1 | contig 14923 bp, 10 predicted proteins | sample MGYA00512386_ERZ506469 | MGnify/ENA metagenome assembly ERZ506469 | reverse complement strand
ATTAAAAAAACCCCAAAAAAAATATATTTTTTCTTATTTTGTATAAAAACAAGATAAAAAAATATATATTTATACAAAAAAACCAAAAAAAGTATTTATAAATCAAACAAAATGTGCTATTATTTTTACATAATGGTAAAAGTCACTATAGGAGAAAAATTAGTTTATGAAAAAAACACATTTTATTCATGATTCATTGCATGGCCAAATTCTTTTATCGGACATGGAAGTTCAATTGATGTCTAGTGATCTTTTCAATAGATTGCATGATATCTATCAAAACTCAACTGCTTACCTTACGTTTCCTTCCAACCGAACCAAACGTTTTGAACATTCTCTTGGAACTATGAAATTGGCTTCTGATTTATTTTATTATTCGATTTTAAATGCGGAAAATGAAGTTATTGCCGATTTTTATCAGCAGATGAAGGAACAGTTGAATGACATTATTAGAAATTATAGAGATAATATTTTAATTGACAACCCAAATTTGGAAAGTTTTGAAACAATGGCATTCGATTCATTTTATAAATATCTTATACCAAGCAATGTTGCAGAAAGTAATAAAACGGCCCATGCGATTTTAATACAATCCATTCGACTTGCCGCTTTATTGCATGATATCGGACATCCGCCTTTTAGTCATGTAATAGAAGGGGCTTTGAATAAAATCTATAAAAATATAGTTCAAGAAGAACACAAAACACAGCGAATGCAATCGTTTATAAAGATTTTTTCCTCATCGAATACACAGCAGCAACTTCATGAAAAATTGGGAATGAACATCAGTGATTATATTTTAAAAGATATTGTTAAAAATCATGTTCATAGGCATATTGATGATATTTCTTTAAGGGAAAGTCAACAACAACTTTTTGAATATTTAGTATATCAATGTTGTATGAAAATTCTAAATGACGAAACTGTTTTTGAACAATTGCATGTATTAATATCCGGTTCTTTAGATGCGGATCGTTTGGATTATGTCTCGAGGGACATGATGAATTCGGGAATGGATTGTGGCAAAATTGAATATTGTCGGATTGTAGTCAATTGTAAACTGCAAAAGTTAGAATATAAAAATAAAAAGAAAAAGAAACAAATTAAGTATATTTTTGCTTTACCGATTAAAACATTAAATTCTATCGAAGATTTTTTAAAAAGACGTTTTTCTTTATATAAGAATATTATCTATCATCACCGAGTAGTAAAAACAGATTTCTTATTAAAAAATTGTGTTGAACACTTAATTATGAATTATTTAAAAAATGATGAGGCGGAAAATACCAATATAGAGCGAGCTTTATTGCCCAATGATATTAATGGGTTATGGTTTCCATTATCTAAAATAGAAAGTTCTTCTTCAAAAAAAGACGTTTCAACTAATTTTTTAAATGAAGAAAGAACCAAATTAATTTCACAATGGAATGATTCTTGGTTGATTGTTGTTTTAAGACAAATTTATTACAAAAAATATTACAGAAAGAAAACGACCAAAGAAAATACGGGTGAAGAATATATTATATCCCGTCAACTTTTAGAGTTATTACAATATAAAAAATATTATTTTTCATTAATCAAACGAAATTATGACTATGGACAGTTGGATCGAGAAATTTCAGAAAACATCAATTATAAAAAAATTGAAAAGAAAATCGAACAATTGGATCAATTAAAAGAAAATGTGGGAATCAATATCGATCCGATCTTGGATTATCTTAAAAATTTAAAGTCTCACGATGAACGATATATTCTTCAATACATTTTGAGCAATAAAATAATTTTTGATGATGAAGAGGAATTTTTAGAAAGAATTCAAAATGTTGTAAATTTAGTTTTTAAAAAGCACTTTTCAAATGCAAAAGCATATGATATAATAGTAATGCGTAAAAAAATAAAAACAGGATTGGATGTTAAAAGTCCGATTGTTTTCTATGATGACTTCGGTAAATTAAACAGTTTGGACGAAGTCAGTGATATTTCTAAAATTTTGGCACTTGAAGAAAATTGTCGACCCGTATTTTATATTTATTACTTATGGGATGAGGAAAAAATAAAAATTGACAATGAGGAACAAAAGAAGAATATTTTAAAAGAAATCGGTGAAAATATAGGTGAGGAAATAACCGATAAAATAATTAAATTTATGGAGGGAATTTTAGATGTGCGTAGTGGATGTTAATAAGTTAAAAGATAAAAACGGTGCTATAATCTATAATCAGGTTTTTTCGCAAAAAAACTCTTTTACGATAGATGATATTTTTGAAGATCTTCACAAAATAGCTCCACAGATCACGAAAAAACAAATCGAAGTTGAAATCAATAGTTATTTACACTCTGGATTGTTAAATCAGCATTTATATAATTTTTCCGTTTGCAAGGGAAGAATAAAATTGGCTATTTAATTATAAACTAGAACTTGAAAAAATATCAAATATTTTAGACAAATGCCCTCTAATCATTGATTGATTAGAGGTTTTTTTGATTGAAGCGGAAGAGAGAATGTAGATAAATGATAAAAAGGAGATGTAAGAAAAAAACATATTTAAAATTAAGAAGGAATATAATAAAGTATAAGCAAGAAAATGGTATTTTAACAGCAAAAAAACGGTGCGATGGTATTTGAGGATTAAAAAAAGTATAAATGAATAAAGTTCTCCCAAACTATATTTGGTGATTATGATGCAAACCTCTCTTTGGCAAAAAATAAAACTTCCGTCCTATGATTGTTTAAAGGAAAATATAACAACAGATGTGCTTGTCATCGGCGGTGGATTATGCGGAATTCTTTGTGCGTATCGACTTAGTAAAATGAATGTCAAGGTTGTTCTTGTTGAAAAGGAGACACTGGCTTGTTCTAGAACGAATAAAACAACGGCCGTTATTACGGCTTTACAAGATATTTGCTATTCCGATTTAATTGAAAAGAAAGGAAAACAAGCGGCTTTGCAGTACTTAAATGCCTGTTTAGAGGCGATCGAAGAATACCGAACGTTGGCTCGGTCATTTGATTTTGATTTTGAGTCGGTTCCGTCTTATAAGTATTTTAAAGGCGATCCGATCGGACTGAAAAAAGAAGTGGAGGCCATATCCGCTTTGGGTTATGATGTAGTTGTAGAAGATGGGGAGGTTATAAAATTTGCCAATCAGGCTCAGATGAATCCTTTAAAACTGATTCAAGCCTTGATTCCCTATTTCACCATATACGAACATACGGAAGTTCTTCAGATCAAAAATAATAAAGCCTATACTGAGCAGCATACGATTCAGGCTAAGCAAATCATTGTGGCTACCGGATATCCTTTTTTAAAACTACAAGGGCTTTATCCATTGAAACTTACTCAGAAAAAATCCTACGTTTTGGTTGTAGAGAATGCCAATCCAAATCAAAGTTTTAATGCCATTGGGTCGTTACCGGAAAATCTATATTTTCGGACGTATCACCATGACTTGATCGTTGGCGGAAACGATCAAAAAACAGGTGGGTATAAAGGCGGTTTTCACCAATTATTACAATATGTTTTAAAGAATTATCCGAATCACCGCATTTCTTATCAGTGGGTAAATCAAGATTGTGTGAGTTTAGACGGACTCCCGTACATCGGGGCATATAAAGGAGATACTTTTGTCGCAACCGGTTTTAATCTTTGGGGAATGAGCGGGTCGATGCTTGCCGCGATGATTTTAACAGATTTTATTTTAGGTCAAAAAAATCCGTATGCCAGTTTATTTGATCCAAACCGGCCGGTTCCGGTTTTTCCGTTAATAAAAAATGTCGGAATCGCCGTTTGGAATCTCATCAAGCCCCAAAAACGGTGTACACACCTTGGTTGTGCTTTATATTATAACAAAGAAGAACATGCATATGAATGTCCATGCCACGGAACAAAATACGACTCGGAAGGAAATGTTGTTTTTAATCCGGCAACGAAACCGAAAAAATAATGCATCAAAAATGAAGCGTATCATGCCAAAGGAAAAATCGGTACCGGTTTATATTTCAAAAGTAAGCGAAAGAATCATTTTGAATGTTTAATCCGATCCGATTCCATCCAGGCAAAAATAACTTGAATATTCGTTTTAAAGTCATCATTCTTTTTTATGTGATTGGAAAGAAGTACGTAAATAAATGTGGCTTTTTTCTTTTTTTAGTTACAAATTTTTATATTGACTTGTTTTAAATGTTTTTTACAGTTTTATTAGACAGTTCATTTTGTCGAATAATTTTATAAATATAAAAAGATTTACTATTTTAATTGAAAAATATAGAATAGTATGTAATAATATTTATATAGCAAGCAAAATAATGAAATTTAATATTATTTTGCACGTTTTATTTCACTTTTTTGATTGGTAAGGGGATGAAAAAAATGAAAAAGTTACTTTTTGTATTTATAATCGGTTTGTTTTTATGGGTACGGATCGGCATCGACGGTCAGGCATTTACCATTAATCTTCCGGAAGGAGCAATCGAGTATGCCTCTTTAGAAACGGTCCCAAATGTCGTGAATCAGAAATTTGGAAATTTCAGTTTGGTTCAAAATTACAAAATGTATGAAAAAACCGACAGCACCGATTACTATTTAAGAGTGTATAAAGCCGAAAAACCGGTTTCTCTGCCTTTGGAAAAAATAGGTGAACGCTTCCAACAAACAGGCAATGGCAGTATAGAGGTAATATATAAAGAAAAAAAAGAAGAAGCACGCACTTATGAAGAAAAATTATCTTCTTATTTAAAGGCGGAATATGGAACCGTTGTGAAAAGTTCCTGTGGAATTCCGCTTAATCGGGTTACAATGGACATCAGCGCCACGATGTCGGCATCTTTAAGTACCGAAGTTACGAAAACAACGACATTAACCGTTACAGAAGGAACTGAAATTAAATTTACCGTTCAAGTAGGACCGGGTTTTTATCTAATTCAAAAAAGAGCAATCTTTCAATACTATGTCATACAAAAAGTTGGGATTGTATATAATTTAATTAGAAAAGGAAATAGTTATTATAGAGGATCAGAAAAGCGATATGCCTTATTTGAAACAATTGGTCAATTTGTATGTCAGGGAGAAAAAACGAAAGTAATCGGCGTTTATGAATATGAGAGACTACCAAACGGAATCGATCTGCAAATTGTTACGGATAATCTTACAGATAAAGATTATCTCACTTATTTTTAAACGAAAATAAACTCGCCAAGGAGGACAAAATGATCAAAATAGAAAATGTTTCATTGAAATTTAAAGAGAAGACGGTCTTAGATAAGGTAAGCTATACGTTTGCCGATACCGGGTTTTATGTCATTCAAGGGGAAACCGGTTCCGGGAAATCTTCTTTATTAAACTGCATCAGCGGCGTTTACCGAGTTAACGAAGGGCAGATATATTTTTCTGACGGCTTTAACTTACAAAACGATTTATATTATACGATCTCGGAATCGAATTTGGTTCCTTCTTTGTCCGTTGTTGAAAATGCCGCCTTGATTTTTTCCGAATCGAAAGTAAAAGAAGTACTAACATACATTGATAAATACGATTTAGGGTACACTTTAAAAAGAGCGGTTTCGAAATTGTCCAGCGGCGAAACCCAAAAGATCAGTCTGATTTTTGCGCTGGTTCGAAGAGCTAAAATAACGCTTCTTGATGAACCATTGTGTAATGTCGATAAAGAAAGTTTGCCGCTGTTTTATGAAGAATTAAAGGAATTGGGAAAAACGTCTTTAGTGATTGCGGTGATGCATCAGCCGATTTCTTTTAATATGGTCAATGGATTGTTGGAAATAACCGAAAAAACGATCAAAGAAAAATTCTTATCGTTATCTTCTTCACCGATTATAAGCGACGAAAATGAAATCTCTTGGTCGAAAGCGTTTAAAAACTGTTTGATTTTGTTTGTTAAAAGACCGAAATTATTGTTTACGCTTTTTTTCGTTTTTTTATTCATTACAGTTTATATTTTGGTCGCCTCCATTTTATTGAATACAACTTCGGATACCTGCCTTTATGCCAGAGGACTAGCGGATCATAGTATCCAATTTGTCACGATCGAGCCTTCCGATTATGATGCTTTAAAACCGGTAGAAAAAGTACATGTTGAGTATTCAATCGATCGCGGTAACGGTGTGCCAGTATATATGTTTGATTATTTTGATACGATTTATATGACGGATTTTATCTATAGTCAAGGGGAAAAAATCAGTTTGGGCGAAGACGATGTTTGGATTTCCGATTATCTTTATGGTATCTTGACGGAATATTATTCCGATCAAGGAGTCTATTTTCCCACAACACCTTTAAAGGACTATGTTGCAAGTGGGTTACGCATTGGAACGGAAATTAATTACTCTTGGAGCCTTCCCAATGTCAATTTCTTCATCTACAAAACAGATTATCTAAAGCATTTACCGGACAAAAACAGCATCAAATACGGCAGTGATCTTAGAAAATTTAAGGAATTAGTGGACAATTTTTATATGAATGTCTATGCGTCTCCTTCTATTGTAGCAAAACTTTATACTGATTCGAAAGATCATGACTGGTTTTTACTTTCGGATTTACTGGTGGAAGAAGGTTATCCTACGTCGAGCCGTCTGTTAGAAGGAAATGAGTTTTATTGTTCTGAAAATTTTTTCATCAATACGTTAGGATATAGTCAGGAAGAAGTAGAAACACCCGGTTTTGTAGATGGTGTGGTGGACGGAAAATCTTTTTGCATTGAATTTAAATCCAATACGACAAGCGTCGTTAAAACGCTTGTCTTAAAAGCTCCGGGGCCTATTATTTATATAGATTCAAGGTCTGCTATGTACAGTCGTACAATATATTTATCCAAGTCTATGCTTGAAGAATTGTATACCGAACTGGATTGTTCGGATGCGAACAATTTGGCAATTCGGATCCAAACCGATAGTTTTATTGACACAAAAGCACCTGATTTTGATCGTTTGGTTGAACAAGTATTAAAAGACGAAGACGTTCTTTTATTACAAAGAGAAAATGTAAATGCGAAGATTCAAGCCAGGGACAGTGCAAAAGAAATCTTTATTACGATCAGTTGTGTTTGTGCCGGTGCCATCGCTTTTGTCATTTTGCTTTATTGTTGTGTATACGCTAAAAACGAAATCAAAGAATTATCCTTTTTGTCGCTGAAAGGATACCGTTTGAATCGATTGATTTTTTCTCGATATTTTATTGAAGGCATTCTGACAATAATGATCTTGGCTTTGAGTTTGCTTATCCTTTATTGGACCAGTCCGTATGTTGCCCTTGCGTTCAATATGCTTTAAGGAGGATAAACATGCTTAAAGTAGAGAATTTTAACCTATCCTTTAAAGGTCGGACTTTGTATCAAGACGCAGAACTGAATTTGCAAGGGCCAGGGTTATATGTACTTGTTGCCAAAAATGGAACCGGTAAAACTGTATTTTTCAAAGCGTTGACAGGAAGTATACCAGCGGAGTTTGATTTATCGTTAGACGGATATAGTCATAAAGAAAGTTTAGAACGGATCTCTTATGTGGACGTGGAAAACAACCTTTTTGATTCTTTGACGTTAATGGAAAATTTAAAACTTTTTACCAAAGATTTGGATTTGATAGAGAAGTATTTGGAACGCTTTAAATTACAGGACAGAAAAAAAATCAAATGCAAAAAATTATCGGCAGGAGAACGGCAAAGAGCAGCTATTATTTTAGGAATTTTAGAAGGACAGCCCGTGTTGTTGTTGGATGAACCGATCAGTCATTTGGATAAAGAAACCGCCAAACTTATATTAGATAATCTTAAGATTCTTTCCGAAGAAAAATATATTCTTTTTTCGACTCACCGATTCTCCGATTATGAAGGAATCGATGCCGCTTTCGCGATCGAAAATCATACCTTTCATCTAATTACGGAACCGATGGCACAGTCTATAGAAAGATATCCAAAGGAAGAACCGGTTACGATCAATAAACGGGTATTAAGTAAAATTGTTTTTTGGAAACCGAACCTCATCGCATCCCTTTTGTTATCTTTCCTATGTGCTGTCTTTTTACTTTCTTTTGCTTCTAAAGAGTTATCCAAAGAGGATATTTATTTGAAGTTATTACAATCCAGTATCCATGATCCGTATCTGATCGATACTTATTGGAGCGACTCTACTTTTGATAAGGAAAATCGATTGCCCATGAGCGATATCAGCGGTTATAAAGATGAATTGAAACAAGGCAATCCGGTTGTTTTATCTCTTGATTTTTTACAAGTAGGTGATTTCAATTACGACCTTGTATCAGAAGAGTATAAAAATGCTTTTTTGGTTCAATCTTTTTTCAATGCGTATGTTATTACAAATCGTTTTTTGGATATCGATTTAGAAGATAACGAAATGATCCTCAGTGATTATATGTACGATCGGTTAAAAGAATATCAAGTGATTGAGGAGTCCGGGAATTTGGAGTGGCTTTCTTTATTTGAAACGAAAATCTATATCAAATATGTTTTTCCGACCCAATATTCTTATTGGCAGTCTCTTAGCATCGAAGAAGAAATCGATCCAAGGGAAATGGTGGAATACTTGAACGAATACAACTACATCTACCACCGATGTTATTTAAATGAAACCACGTACAATACGTTGAAAGAAAAATATTATGCAAAATGTCAAACGTTAGCATTTTGGCACCGAAGTCAAAAAATAACATTGGGAATTTGTGAACAAACTTTCCTTTTTCAAGGTAGATTGCCGGAAAAAGAAAACGAAACGGTGGTGAGTAAACGGTATTACCGTTTGTTATTCGGCGATTCAACCGAGTTTGATCAGGAGTCCTCTGTCAGTATGATCTTGGAAGGGAGCGAAGAACAAGTTTCCAGAATGTTTCGTTCAAATAAAACGGTCGTCGGAATTCTTGAGGACGATCAAAGTGGCGATTTACTGTTTTACAATCAATCGGCTTTAAACGATTATTTTGATACGGGATATTCTCATATCGATACGTGGAGTTATTCACCGAAAGATTTAAGTGAAAAAGATATTAAACAGTTTGATAGTTGCGGACTTTTACTGGCTAGCGAATACGATTATGCCGTCTATTCCTGCTATCAGAATTATGAAAAATCGCAACGTGTCCTTTTTGTTATATTCGGAATATCAATTGGGCTAATGACAACCTTTTATTTGCTTTCAACGGGCTTTTATGTTGCGTTGAAACGGAAATCATTTAAATTATTGCAAGTGAAGAAAAAAAGCAAACGAGCGTTTTTGCATATGCTTTTTACAAGCGCGTTTTTGAATATTTTAATTGGGGCGGTTGTTTTTTTCGTAACTGTATTTTTCCTTTGCGGCAATGTCTTTAATCCCTATTTAAAAGGTTCTTTGGGAATTCCTTTGGTTGTATTGAATGTTCATCTGGGCATTTCTTTTAGTGTTTTCTTTGTTTTTAGTGTATTGTTGTTGCTAAAATACGGTTTAAGTTATCGAGTTTAATCATAAAAAATAAGGTAAAAGTGGAACAAAAAACCATAATCTGTTTGAAGGTAGATAGAGATATTGGTTTAACTTCCTCTTTTTATTGTGTAGTATAAACAATAAGAAACAACAAAATAAGTGTTTAAAAAATGAAAAAAAAAGACAAGTTTTCTTACACAAGGTCTTTTTTGTTAAAATTAGGAAGATGATCATTTAAAAATATATTTAGATAAAATATCTAAATATGTAGTTAGAATAAATGAATTAACACTAGGATTTGATATTTAATAACTCTTTTTTTTAATTAACTTGAAGGAAATATGAATATTAGAACCATCAAGTATTAATTTCAAATATGGATCAATATTTTATTAAAACTATTATATCTACTGATCCTCAATTTTGGATAATCCATGATAAGTATCGATTATTTTTCGAACATCTATTTCTAACTCGTTGCTATTTGATAATATCCAAATTCTCCTTTATATTGAAAGATGTAAATTAGAGGAAGACCTAGTTAAAAACATGTATAACAATATATTTTTTTAAAAAAATATGCTAAAATATTAATGTAAAAAAAACGAAAAAGATCATCTTTTAAATAAGTATCTGTCTAAAAAAGAAAGGAATTAATATAAATATATAAAATATTTTATATGTTTATATTATACAAGGGGTCATATGTTAAAAAATATAATGGTTAGTGTCGCTTTTTATATTATTTCCTTGATATTTGCTTATCAAGTATATTTTAAAAAAACTTCAAATGAGGAGGAAATTAAAAAATATCAAAAATATTATCGAAATATATTCATCATATTAATCAGCATAATTATTTGTGGATTAGGAATTAATACCATTATTTATTTTCTTGATTTCGATGAAGTAAAAGTTTTTCAATCAATTTTATCAACTGGACGTGTACAATTGATATTTATAATTATCAATACTGTAATTTGGATTTTCTTTTATTATCTACTTAAAATTATTTTAAAATATATCTTTATTAAGCAAATATTTAAACAATATTTCTCAATGCAAACTTTAGAAGTTTATCTGCCTAAATCAAAATTGAATAATTGCATATATAATTTCCAAAAAGATGAAAAACTATCATTTGAACAAATGATTGAAAGATTTCAAAAATTATATATTAATAAGAAAATTTATTTAAACAAAACTAGCGTCGATCAGAAAGATTTTTATCTTTCCAATACTTCCTATACAATAAATTTATTGTATAAGATCAAAGATTTCTGTGAAAATATTCCTGATCGCTGTTGTCTAGTAGGAGATGCGGGATGTGGCAAATCAACATTAATTTTCAATATTTTTATAACAATAATTCAAAATAAACATAAAAAATATATTCCGATTTTTATTGATTTAAAAGATGTTAAAGAAGTTATGAATTTAGAAGATGTTCCGACTTTTATTGATTTAAATAATGTTTCAAATTTATCTAAATTGATTTTGTATAAATTAGGTAAGTGGATTGAGAAATTGCCATCTTATAATTTTTTAAACAATCATTATAAATATTTTAATAAAGAATCTTTTAAACAGATAATAAGCATTCCTAAAGAATATAAATTTTTAATTTTGCTTGATAGTTATGATGAGTGTAGTGATAGAAATATTGCATATCAGATTAAATGTTTAGAAGATGAACTAGATAAATATTTAGATCAAAATTTTAAAATAATTTTGGCCATGCGGGAAAATGCATTAAATAATTTTTACAAAACATCTGTTTCTATTGATTATAAAGATGTTTTTACAGTTCGAGATTATGAAAAGCCAGAAGTTCAACTTTATTTAAATAAATTAGTTGAACAAAGAATAATCGATTCAAATTTCTTGCAAAAAATAAAAGATGATATTGATTTATTAACTTTTGATGAAGATGTAAATCCATTCATTGTTTCGCTAATTGTAAGTGGATATATTGAAAAAATGTATATTCAACAAATGATAATAAAATATTTGATTTATTAATTAAAAATGTTGAAGGATTATCCGATGGTGTTAATGAGTATTCGCGAGGTCAATTAAGTATTAATAAAGATACTTATATGATTATTGGAATAAATGGACTTTTAACTCGAAATAATTTATCACCTAATAACAAAGATTTAATTGAACTTTTAAATCCAAACTTATCTAAACTTTATCAAAACGAAGTGAGTATATTGCAAAACAATACTTATTTGATTGACAATAATTGCAATTATTATCAAAGAATTTTTACTGATTTTTATGGTTCTTTGTATTTATATAAAGTTTATAAAATTAATAAAGAGGGAATAATTTTTATTATCAATACTATATTTGATGATTATAAAAATTATACTGAGGTATTCGAAAATTTAGTTTTAATCTTTGATGGTTATTATGACAAAGATAAAGAAGTTCTATTTGATTTATTGCAATATCAAATAGAACGTGCACAAAATGAAAGAAAACTCAAAAATATTTGTCAGATTTATAAAATAATGTTAAAATCTTTATTTAAATATTCGTCTGATAAAATATTAAAAGATAAATCACCCATTCATTGCAATGCAACTTATCATGCGGATGAAATTATAGAAAAATTATATACCCAGGTATTTTTCACGTTTTCTAATTATTTAGAACCTGAAATTTCTTATGATGATATTTTTACCCTTGTCTCTTGTATTAATAGATGGGATTTAGCTATTAAGGCCATAATGGATTTAAAGAATGTTTACAATGCTTTTAAATTTAAAATTTTATCAATTATTCGTGACTCATTTGAATTCTTAAATCGTTCAAATTTTAATTCTGAACTCATGGATATTTATGAAGGGAAATTTACTTCTGTATGTCAGCAAGAAATTTATAAAATGGCCACAAATTCAAAAGCCATTAATAAAATGTCCTTAAGAGAACTTCTAAATGCTTTTACATATAATTATGATCATATGAAAATTTCAGAAACTGATATCAATAGGAAAATTAATCTAAAACGCAATCTCTTTCCTTCAATTTTTAATTTAAATAACTATCTTAAAGCAAACTTTTCTTATTCACAATACCCATTAGAAATTGTAAAATCTACTGATGAATTATTTTATAATGGAGAACAGGAATACTCATCAATTAAAATAATCAATGTAGAGGAGTATCAAAACTGCAATTATATTTTGAATGAAGAAATTATTACTATTTGCTTATATAGTCACGAAATCAATTCCATTCCAGCGTTTTTATCATCCTTAGAAAATTTAAAATCTATTGATATCTCGCCAAATATTCAAATTCTAGAAAAAAATTGCTTTGAAAGAGCAACTAATTTGCTGAATATTATCCTACCGAGATCTTTAAAAAAGATAGATGATTTTGCTATTTATGAATGTCATCGCTTAAAAAATTTAAGTATACCAGATAGTGTGACTTATCTTGGTGAATCATTTGTTGAAGATTGCTTTTGTTTAAAAAAAATAGGATTGCCGAGTAAATTAAAATATCTAGGCCAATATGCTTTTGAAGAATGTGCTTCCCTATCTGTTGTTAATTTTTCTGATAATTTAGTTAATTTACTTGATGGAACTTTTAAAAGCTGTGATATTAGTGATTTTCAAAGTTTAAATTTACCTCTTCAACTTTCTAGTATTCCTAAAATCTGTTTCTTAGATTGTAAATCATTAAAAGAACTTGATCTAAGTAAATTTGAAAAATTACAAACCATTAATAATTATGCATTTTATGGATGTTTATCACTAGAAACTATAATTTTTCCATCAAATGTGCAAGATATTAAAATGCTTGCTTTTGGAAATTGCCCTTTAAAAAAGGTAATTTTTAAAGGAATCCCTAAACAGTTAAGTAAATATTCTTTTTATAACGAAAATACTGAAATCACTTTTATTTTTGAACAATTACAAAAATCATTTACTATTACTAACCAAAGAGCGTTTTTAAAAATGTTAAATTCTCTAAAAATACCATCCGATGAAAGTAAATATGAAAATGATATTGCATATATCTATGATGAAGAGAAAAAAGGATATATATTAGATTATTCATTTAATCAAGATATCAAAGAATTTAACGATAAAAAGGTGCCGATTGTTGGTGCAACTATTGGGGTTTTTGGTAATCATGAATTATTAGATGATGTCTATTTAGGTAAAAGTTTTAAAACAGCAGCGGATTGGATGTTTGAAGATTGTTATTCTTTATATCAAGTAAATTTAGAAGATAGTGGAATTGAAAAAATTAATGCTCATATGTTTGAACTATGTCATTCATTAAAACAAATAAAACTTCCGAGCACAATTAAAGTCATTGAGAAACATGCCTTTGAAAGTTGTAGAAATCTTGATAGTATCGTATTTCCAAACACCGATTACAATGAAAAAATTTTGCATATTCCTAATAATGTTTGTGAAATTCAAAATCATGCTTTTCACAATTGTGAAAAAATTCAAAAAATAATTATCGAAAATTCTAATATTATTATTGGAAAGTTTGCTTTTTCTGGACTTAAGAATTTAAAAATTATTGAATTTAGCAATGGAATTGGAGATATTAATAAAATTTCTGATGGTGCTTTTTCTTGTAAAAATAGGAGAAATGTTTCAATAAACATAAGTATTGATACTGAAAACAAAAAAAGAATAGGATTATAGATAAAAAAGTCCATTCTGTATAATGATAAACGCTATAGCTTCATTTCTAGAAAAGTACTTTTAAAGAGTTTGTAGAGGGAAATGCAACTTTATTTAGTATTATATTTACCACGAGTACCACAAGACTACCCTTATGCTGATTGATAAGTTTTTCTATACTCTAAAAATAGGAGGTCTCTCATTTATACAAAGCATAATTCTATTTTTCACTCTTTTAAAATTAATAGAGTTAAAAGAAATAGAAAAAAGATTTCAAATTCAACGAAAAATAAATAATATATTAAAACATGAAATTGCAATTATGATTACAACAGATGCCATGTTTTTGAAATATGTCCATTTGGAAAAAGTACAATTATATATATTTAAAAACAGTACTAAAATTATTTAAAGTATTTATCAACTATAATTTTAATAAGAAAGAAAACACAACCAAAATCCTTTAGAATTTTAACAGGCAAAATTTCTATTGGAAGGGAAGGACTACTTATTCTCTATAAAAGATATCAAGGGGGCGAGTATGTACAACCAAAAAGAAGATCACGGGACCTCTTTCTAATAATTAAATATTAAAGCAAAGTCATTCTTTATAAGAAATTTCTTTTGTATGGAATGACTTTTTCTTTTTTATAGGTTGTATAAATTGAGCATTCTGTCCAGGCAAGTAAAGAACTTGAAAGAATAAAATAATGAATAAAACAGAAATCAAAATCGACTATCTTAATAATAAGGATATCGATTATTTGGAATTTATAAAAATTAAATCTAAAAAAGCAGAAAAGACCTTGAATATAGGACAAATTGAATAGTCCTTACTAGAT
>ERZ506469.70-NODE-70-length-17168-cov-7.77865_pt1 | contig 17168 bp, 13 predicted proteins | sample MGYA00512386_ERZ506469 | MGnify/ENA metagenome assembly ERZ506469 | reverse complement strand
GGTTACCCGCGACTAGACGGAAAGACCCCATGGAGCTTTACTGTAGCTTGATATTGATACTTGGCATGTGATGCACAGGATAGGTGGGACACGAAGAAGCTAGGACTTTGGTTTTGGCGGAGTGGACGTTGGGATACCACCCTTTGCATGTTGAGCGTCTAACTGATGATAGTGGATAACACAGGACAGTGTCAGGTGGGCAGTTTGACTGGGGCGGTCGCCTCCTAAAGAGTAACGGAGGCGCTCGAAGGTTCCCTCAGAATGGTTGGAAATCATTTGAAGAGCGTAAAGGCAGAAGGGAGCTTGACTGATAGACGAACAGGTCGAACAGGGACGAAAGTCGGACTTAGTGATCTTGCGGTACCGAGTGGAAGGGCCGTGACTTAACGGATAAAAGCTACCCTGGGGATAACAGGCTGATCCTGCCCAAGCGTTCACAGCGACGGCAGGGTTTGGCACCTCGATGTCGGCTCGTCGCATCCTGGAGGTGGAGAAGCTTCCAAGGGTTGGGCTGTTCGCCCATTAAAGCGGCACGCGAGCTGGGTTCAAAACGTCGTGAGACAGTTTGGTCCCTATCTGTCGTGGGCGTTGGAAATTTGAAGAGAGCTGTCCTTAGTACGAGAGGACCGGGATGGACGTACCAATGGTGTACCAGTTGGCCTGCCAGGGCCACGGCTGGGTAGCTAAGTACGGAAAGGATAAACGCTGAAAGCATCTAAGCGCGAAGCCTCCTCTAAGATGAGATTTCCCAAATAGTAAGATCCCTTATAGACGATAAGGTGGATAGGCCGGGTGTGGAAGCATGGTGACATGTTCGAGCTGACCGGTACTAATCGATCGAGGACTTAACCTTTATTCGATGGACATTTTTATCTAGTTTTCAAAGAAAAGCCCGGTGATGATGGCAAAGTGGACACACCTGTTCCCATCCCGAACACAGAAGTTAAGCACTTTAACGCCGATGGTAGTACATTGTGCGAGAGTAGGTAGTTGCCGGGCTTCTCTTTGTTTTTTATATGCCTGCATAGCTCAGTTGGTTAGAGCACATGACTGTTAATCATGGTGTCGTAGGTTCGAGTCCTACTGCGGGCGCCATGATAAAACATTGATGAAAATATTGCATGATTTGTCATTTCAACAAAGGTTAGCAAAAAGGTTGAAATGATTTTTTTATATTTATAAAAAGATTTTTTTAAAGTAATATGGAGGAAAAAATGGCAAGACGAACCAATCACGAATCGGAAGAGATGTATTTGGAAGCGATTTTATTATTGCATCAAAGAAAAACAACGGTGCGATCGGTGGATGTTTGCGAAGAACTGGATTTCGGAAAATCAAGTGTTTCGCGCGGTGTAAATCTTTTGAAAGATAAAGGCTATATTACGATTCATGCGACAACAGGGGATATTGAATTTACTTTAGAAGGAAAAAAACGGGCCGAAGCCATTTATGAGCGGCATCGAGTTCTTGTTGCCGCAATTATGAAATTAGGTGGAAGTGAGGAATTGGCCGAACGGGACGGATGTCGGATTGAACATGTTGTTTCGGATGAACTTTTAGAATTATTGAAAAAATTTGTTTCCGAGTGACACAGACTTTCGGAAAACTTTATTTTTCAATGAACCGTTTTTAAATTACATTTATTCGTAAAGGATCGGTCTATTGACAAAAAATCCATATCGGTGTTATAATACGTTGAGGTTCGGTTTAGCGAACTTCTTTTTTAAGAATACGCTTCAGCGTATTTCTTTTAATGAATATTTGTTCTCATATGAGAACAAATATTTTTAAACCTTTTGGTTTCCATATGCGAACCAAAAAAATAAAGGAATGAGATAAAATCGATGAAAACAGTAAATCAACCACATAAAATTCCAAAGGAATTTCAAGCATGGCAGAAGGAGAAGGATTTGATTCCGGTTATGATCCGTAAATATTGTCATGCGCATCATCAAACGAAGAAAAATGAAGTTTGCGAGGATTGCAAGATGTTGATGGAATATGCTCTTTTTCGATTGGAAAAGTGTCCGTTTAAAGTGAATAAAACGTTTTGCTCGTTTTGTAAAATTCATTGTTATACCCCACTGATGAGAAATCAGATAAAAGAAGTCATGAAGTATTCGGGACCGCGCATGTTATGGACGCATCCGTTATTTGCCATGAAACACGTTTTTCAGATGATTCGATATAAAAGAAAGTTGAAGAAAGAAAAGAAAGGGAAAGAAAATGTTTGATAAAGACCTATTTAAATTGATTGACGGAAATAAGAAATACATCGTATATACCGTTTTGTTGATGATACTTGGGATGCTTGCCAATATCGGTATTACGGCAAGTATTTGCTGGGCCGTCTATTTTCTGATCGAAGGATATGAATCCCTTTCCTATCTTTGGCCTGTTGGAACGGTTCTCATTGCCATCCTCGTTCGCTATATCAGCAGTCGCGCTACGGCAAGTCTTAAAGACCGACTGGGTCGAACAGTAAAGAAAGATTTGCGCAAGCGGACCTACGATAAGATTCTCCGTCTCGGCGTGAAAAGCACCGATGACATGAGTATGGCCGGTCTTACCCAAGTGAGTATGGAAGGAATTGAACAACTCGATTTGTATTACTCCGTGTATTTGCCGCAGTTCTTTTTTTCGATGATTGCTCCACTATTGTTGTTTGTGATCTGTGTCGGCATCGACTGGCGAACCGCACTTGTGCTTTTGGCATGTGTCCCGCTGATTCCCATATCCATTGTGGCTATCAGCAAATATGCCAAAAAGGTCTTTAGCAAGTATTGGGGCAAATATACGTCGATGGGAGATGCTTTTTTAGATAGCGTACAAGGATTAAAAGAACTGAAATTATTCCAAGCAGACGCTAGGTATCATCAAAAGATGAATCGCAATGCGGAGGAGTTTCGTAAAATTACGATGAAAGTACTTGTGATGCAACTTGCTAGCACGACGATCATGGACTTGGTGGCCTACGGTGGGGCAGGAGCCGGAGTCGCCCTTAGTATTGTCGGGTTGATGCAGCATCGCTTGAATCCTGCATCGTCCCTTTTTCTCATTTTGGTGGCAGCGGAATTTTTCCTGCCGCTACGCGCATTGGGAAGTGCTTTTCATGTGGCTATGAACGGGGCCAGTGCCGGAAAGAAAATCTTATCTTTACTGAATGCTTCCGATCCCGTATGGGGCAAAAAGGAAGTTTTTGGATTGGAGATCAAACTGGAAAACGTTACGTTTTCATACAATGAGAAACAAGACGTGTTGAAAAACGTAACGATGGTTTTTAAGGAAAAAGGAATGACGGCAATCGTCGGTGAAAGCGGCTGTGGAAAAAGTACGGTCGTCCATATGCTTATTGGAGCATACGCACCAAAAAAAGGAGCGGTTCGTCTTGGAAAGGATCCTATAGAAACCGTATCGCGCTCATCGTATTATGCGCAGATTGCCTGTGTTTCGTACAACACGTATCTTTTTAATGATACCGTACGGGCCAATTTCGAACTTGCAAAGGAAAATGTTTGTGATGAGGAAATATGGACGGCGTTAAAAGCCGTTAATTTGGCTGATTTTATTGTTGATAACGGCGGATTGGATAAAGTGATCGAAGAAGATGCCAATAATCTGTCGGGCGGGCAGAAACAACGATTGGCGTTGGCTGTTAATCTTGTTGCGGATAAAAACATCTATATCTTTGATGAGGCAACGAGCAATATCGACATTGAAAGCGAAGCGATTATCATGGAAAACATCAAAGCGATGAGCAAGGTAAAATCGGTCATTGTCATATCGCATCGTCTTGAAAACGTCGTTGATGCGGATGCGATCTATTATATGGAAGAAGGCGAAGTCAAAGAGCGCGGTACCCATTTGGAACTGATGGAAAAAAAAGGCGGATACTACCTTCTTTATACAACACAAAAAACATTGGAAGAAGGATACAAAGAGGAGGTACGGGTATGAAAAAACGAAAACTTCGCAGAAGCGGCGCAACAATCATGGCCAGTTTGATTTTGTTGCTTGGATCGTTATCCTATGTGATGATTCTTGCCGTTATCAACGGCAGTATCGGATTTTTGGCAGCGATGGGTGTTACGATATTCGGTGCTCTTGGGATTGCCAAAGCGTTGGGAGAAACGATTGTGCTTTCTTATGGTTGGATCATCGGCTTAGCTGTCCTCTGTGGTGTGATTCGCGGTCTGCTTCGCTATTTGGAACAATACAGCAATCACTATATCGCTTTTAAACTGTTGGCGGTTTTAAGAGATAAGATTTTTGCGGCGTTGCGTGTGCTTTGTCCGGCCAAATTGGAAAGCAAACAAAAGGGCAGTATCATTGCTATGATCACCTCGGATATCGAAACATTGGAAGTCTTTTACGCTCATACCATTTCCCCCATTTGCATCGCCACATTGGTATCAACGGCGGTACTTGTCTTTGTCGGGCTGATTGCTTCGTGGTATTTGGCCCTTGTTGCGCTGATCGGGTATTTATTGATCGGTATTGTAGTACCGCTGTTATCTTCAAAGAAATTGAAAGAGTCAGGGGTCCGATATAGAAGCGAGTTTGCCGATTTCAATGCGTATTTTCTGGATAGCATTAAAGGCATTAAGGACATTGTTTTGAACAATGCCGAACAAAAACGAGAAGAAGCAGTCGATCATCGCTCCGATCTATTGTTGAAAGAAACGAAGAAAATGAAACAAGACATTGCCAAAGCATCGGCAAAGACCGAACTGTTGGTGACGTCGTTTGTTGTTTTGGCACTGATCGTAGGAATTTTGTTGGTACGATTTGAGGTGGTATCGCTAGGCTGGATGCTGGTGGGTGTCGTCGCCATCTTCGGCAGTTTCGGGCCTGTTCTTGCTGTATCTGCCTTACCCGGAAACCTTACGCAGACTTTTGCGAGCGGAGATAGAATATTGAATTTACTCAATGAGCAACCGGTCGTTTCGGAGGTAAAAAACGGCAAGGAAATCAATTATGAAACGTTAGATGTAACGGATTTGTCTTTTGCTTATGAAAAAAATATCCCGGTGCTGAAAGAAATACAAATACATGCTCAAAAAGGCGAGATCATCGGTATTGTGGGTGAAAGCGGATGCGGGAAGTCGACCTTTTTAAAACTTTTGCTTCGTTTTTGGAAAAAAGACAGTGGAATGATTGCCTATAACGGCATGGATGTCGATGACATCACAACATCCAATCTGTTGGACAATGTCACGATGGTCAGTCAATCGACGTACCTTTTTGATGAAAGTATTGAGGACAATCTGAAAGTTGCCAAACCAAACGCAACCCAAGAAGAACTGGAAAAAGCTTGTAAAATGGCCTCGGTACATGATTTTATCATGACCTTACCGGATGGCTATCAAACTCAAGTCGGTGCGATGGGCGACCGTCTTTCGGCCGGGCAGAAACAACGGATCGGTCTTGCACGGGCATTTTTAAAAGGAAGCGAATTGATTCTGTTGGATGAACCGACCAGTAACGTAGACAGTATCAACGAAGGGATGATTTTAAAATCTCTTGCCGAACAGAAAAGAAAAAAGAGTATTATTTTAGTATCTCACCGGGAATCAACGATGGCCATCGCCGATCGAATTTACCATGTTGAAGACGGAAGGATGCGTGAGGTGAAGTAAATGGACACTCAAAAAATACAAGAAACGACTGTTTTAGCCCTTATCGAAAATACAAAGGAAATGCAGGATTCCGCTACTTTGAAACAAGTTGCTTTCGAAGAAAAAATGAAAAAACGCGATCGGTCCGAAAAGGACGAAAACAACATGTTTCGTCACTTTAAAATCAAAGATATCGTCTTTTTGGCTATTATTACGGCTTGTACCTTAGTTACCAGTGCCATCATGCCTTTGCTGATCCACGTTCCTGTTTTCGGTATCATTCAACTTGGACTGGGACTGCAGTTTTCCGTTTTTCCTGTGATCGGACTGATGAAGGTTCGTAAGGCCGCCTCCATGACGATTATGGGCCTCTTTATAGCCTTGTTTTTATTGATGATGTTTCCTCCGATGGCGCTGATCGTCGTTTGTGCCATCCTCGTAGAGGCCATTGTTTTTGTCATTTTCAGAAATTACAAAAACGACTGGGCTTGTGTTTTGGCCGGTACGCTTTATATGCCGCTTACCGTCCCGTTATTGTGGCTGTACTATAATGTCAATTATTCAGTGACAGGTACGGAAAACGAAGCCGTTTCCATGTTTCTGGGTGGGACAAATCCGTGGGTGATTGTCGGTATGACCATAGCGATTACGGCACTTTGTTTCGTCGGATCGGTGATTGGAATGATTCTTTCACGGGAACTGAAAAAAGCGGGGGTGTTGAAAAAATGAAAAGATTGAAATTCAAAACGACACGCTATCCCCTTTTTGCGATTGTCTTATCGCTGTTTATCATCGTTTTCGGCATGATTATGGCAAAAGATGACTATCTTTGTTGGTATTTAATCGGTTTATGTGTTTGGCTTTGCCTTTTCGGATGTATCAAAAGCGTTCTTAAGATGATACCGGTTTTTCTTATTTTCGGTGGTTTATTTGCAATCATTGCCTATTATTCGGGTAATGGCGATCTGCTTTCGGCCATCGCCATGCTGAATCGTTTTGGTGCGCTTTTTTTAGGCGTGGCTTTGAGTATGTCGGTTTCTAGCGTCCAAATGACGCGTTGTCTTTCACAAATACGTACACCTCGTGCCATCACGCTTGGGATGTTGATCTCAATGTCGTTTGTACCGATGTTAAAAGGTGAAAGCAATCGTGTAAGAGAGGCGATGAAAACCAGAGGGGCAGGACGGATTTTCAATCCTAAAATTTTATACCGGGCCTTCCTTATTCCCTTCGTTATGCGGATTGTAACCATTTCCGATACATTGGCCTTGTCGGTCGAAACCAGAGGATTTAGACTGGACGGTTCACCGTACTCTATTTATAAAAAAGAATATCCGACCATTTGGGACGGAGTGTTTTTAATCGGAATCATAGCAGGTGCGATTGGGGTGATTTTTTTATGAGTGCAATTGAATTGAAAGAAGTTTGTTTTTCGTACGACGGCAAAACCAATATCCTTGAAAACACGAATTTTACCGCCGAATACGGACAGGTAACACTCCTTTCGGGGCATTCCGGAGAAGGAAAATCGACCCTTATGTACATCATGAGCGGGATTATCCCAACCATCTATCAAGGAACGGTATCCGGTGAAGTCAAAATAGCAGAAGAAGATATCAAGGGGAAAAAACTTTCTTTCATCTGCCGTAAAGTCGGTGTTGTTTTACAGAATGCCGATGAACAGATCATTCAGAAAATCGTCGAAGATGAGATTGCTTTCGGTTGTGAAAATCTGGCTTTTCCACCGGAAAAAATTCAAAAACAGATCGATCTTGTCTGTCGTTTGTTGAAGTTGGATAAAACTCGGAAATGTCGCTTGCTTTCCGGCGGTCAAAAACAGCGTCTGATTACTGCCTCTACGCTTGCCATGGGGCAGAAGATCATTATTTTGGACGAACCACTGGCCAATCTGGATAAAGACGGGGCGAACATGTTGATGGAAACGCTTTGTTTGTTGGCAAAATCCGGATACGCAGTCGTTGTCATCGAACATCGTCTTGATATGGTTCTTCCGTTTGTCGATACCGTGTGGCACATCGGCCAAAAGACAGTAAAAAAAGTAGAGGATAAAGCGGGCTATCTAAAACAACAGACCAAGAAAATAGAAGATATTTGCCCGGCATATGTCGATAAAGAACCGCTATTTACTCTTAATCAAGTTGCTTTTTCTGTCAAGAAACATCCGATCCTCAAACAAATCACATTGGAAATTCCAAAAGGAAGCAGAACGGTTCTGCTTGGCGAAAACGGCTGTGGTAAGACAACGCTTATGCGTTTGATTGCCAAACTTTCCCGACCGACAAGCGGCACGATTACTCAGCATTTGAATGAAAAACGACGGAAACGATTCAAAGGGAACCGTTTGTGGTATAAAAAGGTAGGTGTCGTGTATCAAAATCCCGATTATCAACTTTTTATGCCGACGGTGGAAAAAGAGATCTGCTTCGGTGCGAAATCGCCTGAATATGCCGAAAAGATCGCCGAACTTTTCCAAATCAAACATTTATGGCACCGGCATCCGCAATCTCTTTCGGAAGGTCAGAAGCGTCGTGTTTCCATTGCGGCTGTTGTTGCCTCTCAACCGGAAGTTTTGCTGTTGGATGAACCGACGGTAGGACAGGATTATGACGGCCTTTGTGGCATGATCGAAATTCTTAATCGACTTCATTTGGAAACGGGAAATACCGTGATTACAATCACACACGATGTGCGTTGTGCCGAAGCCCTTTGTGATCGGGCCTATCTTATCGAAAACGGAGTTGTCGCAAAGGCCGGTGGCAAAGAACTTGTCCGATCGTATTTTTCATCATACATTTAGTGACAAATCAATCAAAAGGCTTTTGAGATACTTCCTCTTAAAAGCTTTTTTTAATAAAGTGTTTTCATAATGATTGCGGTTATCAATACCATGCGAATCAATTTTTTAAAAAGAAAATAAGAATAGAAATATCAAAATAACCCATAAATCGGTTCATCAAAACATAAAAAAGGCTATTTTTTAAATATTACTATATTTTTTTGTTTAAAATGTTTACAAAAATACAAAAACAAGTGTAAAATAGAATTAAACTTCATTGATGTTTTATTAATTGGGAATAGAAAGAAGGGGTTTTCGTGAAGAAAGTATGGATCAGTGTTTTTTTAATTTTATTATTACCGTTTTTGTGTTCTGTTCGGACCAACGCATATTATTTAATGCCCAGTGATACGGCCGTGGAATTTTCATCGCCGGATTTAATACCAAATTATTTAGATCGTTTCGGAGGGGGAAAAAAAATTCAAAGACAAACGTATTCAAGTATAGTCACGTCCGAAGATTCATTTGTCGTTTATGAGGCAAATCAACCGGTTTGTCTTCCGCTTGAAATTTTTACCGAATCTATATGGTTATCTAAGGGAACATTTACGTATCAATACACTTATGGCGAATCTAAAATAACTACTTATGAAGAGCAGTTAATAGAAACGGTTGGAATCCATGTGGGGTACCAAATCGGTTCGTCGGTTGGGATTCCCAATTTATTGGAATTGTCGAGCGAACTATCTTCTGAAATCGAAAGTTCATTGAGTTCGGCTGTTACGACCACGCATTCTTATACCGTTGATCAAGGATTTTCCATTACGGTTGAAACCATGATCGAGGAAAGCGGGATTTACGCTGTTGAAAGAAGAGGCATTTTTAAGTGTTACTTGATACAAAAAAATACTACAATTTACGATGTGGAATTAATCAACGGCCTATATAGAAGATTAGGCGGAAAGCGTTATTTCATGTTAGAAAATCAACTGCGGTTTGTTTTGCTGAACGATCAGAGTTTTATCACTTTAGCCAAGTATAATTTAAACTCAAAAGGAGAATTCGAAGTGGATGCGTCCTATTTTAATCTGCCGGCGAATATCGTTGTATTGTGAAAGTAATTTTTTTGCAAAAACAGATTGAGTTACGGATATGGTCCGTAAAAGAGGGGGAATTCGGCATTGAAACTCATTGATATCAACAAAAACTACGGTAAAAAAACGGTTTTAAAAGAGGTGACTCTTACTTTTCCGGATAAAGGGCATATTTTACTGGTTGGAAGGAATGGCAGCGGAAAGACGACCATCTTAAATATGATCGCCAAACGGATTTCTTATCAGGGGATCATTGAATATCCTGCGGATTTTAAACTCAAACAAGATTTGTTTTATGTTTACAGCGAAAAGAATCTTTTTCCGCGAATGACCCTGTGGGAAAATGCCCGAATCTTGTTGGATGAGAGTCATCTTGAGCAGTTTAAAAAATATTTGGAACAATTTGGATTGCAAAAACTGATGAAAAGAAAAGCCTATGTATTATCCGACGGAGAAAAACAAAAAGTTTCACTTATTTTCGCTTTTGTAATCCGAGCGAAAGTAACACTGTTGGATGAACCGTTGGAATTTATCGATCGACAAAGTAGGCCTTTGTTTCGTCGGGAAATCAAAGAACTGAGTCGGACTTGTTTGGTTATCGAAACCGGGCATCAGTTTTTTTTAACGGATCGGGTCTATCAATATGAGCATCACGGTTTTACTCTTGTTTGTGAGGAAGAAACGAACTGTAAAGAAGAGATATCGTATGAACAAAATCAACATCAACATCCTTTTCGGACTATGGCAATTACGTTTTGGCGTTATCCTAAAAAATTAATGGTTTTGTTTTATTTTCTGATTATTCTACTGCTTTCTTTTTCTATTTCTTTTTATAATTTGAAAAATATCACTCAAAAGGATATCTATCGGGATGTCTATCATCACACCGATTCACCTCTTTGTTATTCGTATCGCTTTGCACAAGCGGCTGATTTTAACGGATTTACCAAAAAACGCGTATTTGCCAGCGATACGCTCTTTACAAAGTACTCTTTGGAACTAGATTATGACGAAGAAGAAAAATATCATCCCTATTTCTTTGCGGACAGAGATCATTATTATAAGGTTCCGTATTTAGTTGAATCAAATGAGATTATTTTAAACGGAGCAAAAACGGAAATTCAGGACTATGAGATTTATATTTCGGATTATATCTACGCGGCGACTTTTGCTAAAAAAACCAAATTGACAACAGGAAGAGACTATTATAAGATCATCAACAATGTTTTGATTCCGAAAGCTTTACCGGAAGAATGGAATGAAGACACTATTTATGTTCCGAAGGCAGTGGGAACGCATATTGATTTTAAAATCAAAATCTATCAAACCGATTTTAAAGACAAATGGATCAGCTCGGATTTTGAAGACAGTGAGGTATTTAAAAAACAGATGTTAGAATGCACTGACCGGATCAAAGAATATTATAACTACGCTTATATGACCCCGAAAACATTGTCTTTTTTCTTGAATAACTTATACGAGGCAAATTCCGACTCCATCAAACAGGGGATTACAGACGGTGGGATTTTATTGGATGAGTTTATGGTTATGCCGCAACAATACTTTAACGACATCAATCAGCCCTATCAATTAAGAGGAAATGAAGTATTCGGAAATTCTATTTTTTTCGACAACTATTTAAATCAAGATCCCGTTTACGGTCAATCCTACGATTTGACATTTTCATGGAATGGAAAAACGTATCATAGACAAGTTACGATGACTGAAACATCATCTCATATTGCAACTACTCGCCCTCTTTTGGTTGTTTCCCATAGTTTAATAAAAGAATTGTATGACTATTTTGGTTGGGGGACGTCCGAATCGTATCCGACATCCATGAGTTGTTATTTTATTAATCCCGAGTTTGAAGATATCGATTTTTTACAGAGTTGTGATTTTGCCGAAAAAGATAATTATTTGAATCGATGGGCCAAAAAACAAGCGTTGGATTATTTTCTGATTGTTTTTCTTTTTATATTGCCGATTTTGTTGGTGTTGTTGTCTGTTCTTTATTTGATTTTAATCGTTCGCAAGGAGTATTTAAAACAAATGCGTTTCAAAGCGAAAGGATTTACTGCAATGGAGATTATCAGGAATAATTATTTGATCCGAGTCGTTGTTTTGACACTGGTTCTAGTACTGGCTGTTTGGATCGGCCATACTATTACACCGCTTGTCGCAAAACTGTTTGGAATTCTTTGCTGATCAGGAAAAAAGGAGGTGGATAGCATGTTGGAAGTAAACCATTTAACCGTTGTTTTCGATGGATTTGAGTTGTATCGAAATTGCCAGTTTAAACTGAGTGATCCGGGAATTTATTTTTTAGAAGGAAAAAACGGTACCGGCAAAAGTACGTTGTTAAAAGCATTGAAAGGCAGTATTCGGACCGATATTCAGTTTTGTGTCAATCAATTTCCGCAAGCTTTCGATCGAATTACCTATGTTTCTTCGGATTTGATCTTCAAATACAGATTAACCGTTTTGGAACAGTTGCTTTTGCTGAATGACGATCCCAATCGGATCGAACAAGTGATTCAGGATTTTAATTTAAAACCGTTGCTGTCTAAAAAAGGACGACGTTTATCCAGTGGAGAAAAAGCCCGTGTTGCGTTCGTTTTGGGGGTCTTAGAAGACAAAGACGTCTTATTGATCGATGAAATATTCAATCATTTGGATAAACAGATATCAGAAAAAGTCGTTCAATACATTCAAGATTTAAGTCAAACGAAAATCATTATTTATACGTCCCATCATGACAAATGTGTCGTTGATGCCAATTATAAACTCACCATAGAAAACGAAAATATTTTAGTTCATACAGTAAAAAAAACGACGCCATCTACCACGGCAGGCAAGGATTTGAAAATAAAAGGAAAAATAAAATATTTAAAAAAGTGTCTGAATTTTCAAGGACGGTTTTTATGGACGGTTCTTTTTGCCTGCTTCAGTTTGATTTTGATTTTTATCATTCAATTTAATCGAATCAATGCAAATGATTTGTACCGATCTTTTTATGAACAGTCTGATAAATATCCTTTTCCGGTACAGTATATCGGAGAGTATGCCAGTTATGTTCCTTTGACATGTCAGCGAGTAGAAGAATTGGATTTGAAAAGTCCTAAAGTTCCGATGATCAAGAAAGGCGTTAACGCTTATTCTGCTTCTTTTGATTTTGCTGTAGGAGAAGGTTCACTTTTCGGAGATTTACGGACATTTGTATTGACCGATCGGTTGGCAGATTATTCTATTTCGGATGATGAATTGGTTTTATCCGATTACTTTTATTCCCTCTTGCTGAAGAATAACAGTATTTATTATGTAGGCGATCAAGCCTATACAATGTTTTATGATATTTCATTGAAAGTAACGTTTTTTGAAACATCGTTTAACGAAATTGTAGCTCGGTATGAAGATGTTGAAAATGATTTTTTCCTTCCTTACGAAAACGACCCGGAATACATCAACGATGTCCAAACAGTTTATTATACTTGTTATTTAACGGAACAAACCTATAATCGAATGGAGAAAACAAAAGCGCAAAATATCCGGAGTTTAATTGAAAATACTACTTCCGACGGTAAAAAATATTCTTTTGATACCGTTGCGGATATTCAACTGATAGAAGGAAGAATGCCGGAAAACGACCAAGAGATTGTTTTGCCGATCAATTATAAGACAAGCGGAATCTTTCTTGTTACTTTTGTAATTCACCGACCGTTTAATTCCATCGATACAAAGACGATCGACGGAACTTTTCAAGTCGTCGGTTATACAAAAGAACAAGAGGGGCAGACGATCCCGCTTTATTTTCAAAATGAGCAGGCTATTGATGCGTTTTGCAATGGGACGAATTCGGAGGATAAATCGTATGCTTTTTGCGGGCGAACGTTATTAAGCGAGGATATTTTGAAAATTCGGCAAAACGGATTCTTTTTTGCCGATGATTATTATGATATTGCCAGTACAGCCGTTCAATTAAAAGAAAGTTTAAACAGGGATTTGCATGTGCTGATTATTGGGTTTGTCATCCTTTTATTAATCGGTTTTCTGGCTTATTTTATCGTAGAACAGTGTTTCATTGCTCCCAATCGAGTGGTGTTGAAAATGAAAAATATGCCTATCAAGTTGATTTTGAAAAACGACATTCGTTTTATTTTTACCCATACCCTCGTCTTTGGTTTGATTGTAATTTCCGGATATTTTCTTTTTATCCGTTTGAATGGTTTAAATGAGGTTGCTTGCCGTATTTTGGAAGTTTCCGTTCCGCTTTTCTTATTTCAATCGGAGGCGGCAATCCTTTGGCTGATAGTCATGATGATTTTTTGTTATTGGTTTGTTCCTGTGATCATTCAAATCGGAATGGTTTATTTCTTTCAAAACAGAAAAAGATCGGCCGATATCGATGATTGATCTGCAACAGATATTGTTAAATAAGCGGTTTTTCAATCGAACAAATCATTCATAAGGGAAGAATAAACGAACTTAAGAGGACTTTCTTAATTTTCTTGACAAGTCAGTTTTTTTATACTATAATTGCAACTGGATGGAGGTTTAGCTCAGTTGGGAGAGCATCTGCCTTACAAGCAGAGGGTCGGCGGTTCGAGCCCGTCAACCTCCACCATTTGTTCTTGTTTTCGGATATTCTCCGTCAGAGCAAATGGTCTTTTGCGATAAATCATTTAAATCAAGTAAGACAAAGCAGATGGAACAGTCTGCTTTTTATTTTTCCGTAAAGAAAAACCGCAACTTGGGATATTCTTGTTTTTTTTAGAAACAAATTACTGTTTTTGTGGTATCATAAGGATAGAGGTGATGATAATGCGTAAAACAAAAATCATATGTACCCTTGGACCGGCTTGCGATACAGATGATTTACTGAAAAAAATGATTGAAAACGGATTGGATTGTGCCAGACTGAATTTTTCCCACGGTACGCACGAAGAACAAAAAGTACGAATGGATCGCGTAAAAAGAATCCGTCAGGAAATGAATATTCCGTTACCGATTTTACTGGATACCAAGGGTCCGGAAATTCGGGTTCGTTTATTCAAAGACAAAAAGGTGATGCTGAAAAAAGGGCAGGAATTTACATTTTGTTCGGATTACGATATGATCGGAGATGAAACGAAAGTCGGCTTGACGTATCCCGATTTGGCCAAATACGTGTATGAACCGGGAATTAAAATTTTGGCGGATGACGGCAAAGTTTCTTTTGAAGTATTGCGTACGGAAGGGAAAAACGTCGTATGCAAAGTGTTAAACGATGCCACATTATCCGATCGTAAATCCATCAATATTCCGAATGTTATTGTGGATATGCCGTATATTTCCGATGCCGATCGCTCCGATTTGATTTTCGGGATTCAAGAGTGTGTGGATTATATTGCGGCTTCTTTTGTCCGTCGAAAAGAAGATGTCTTGGAATTGAGAAAACTTTTGGATGAATACGATACTTCCGGTAAAATCAGAATCATTTCTAAAATAGAAAATACCGAAGGTATTGAAAAAATGGATGAGATCATCGAAGTATCCGACGGCATCATGGTTGCAAGAGGAGATATGGGGGTTGAAGTTCCGTTTACAAGATTACCGGCCATTCAAAAGAATTTGATTTCCAAATGCTACAGAGCAGGCAAGATCGTTGTTACCGCCACCCAAATGCTTGATTCCATGCAGCAAAATCCGCGTCCGACCCGAGCGGAAGTAAGTGATGTTGCCAACGCGATTTATGATCGGACAACGGCCATCATGCTATCCGGTGAATCGGCTGCCGGATTATATCCGCTTGAATCGGTAACGGCTATGAAAGATATTGCCGAATTTACGGAAAGCGATATTAATTTCCGAAATCGTTTTTATACCAATAATTTGAATTTAGGCAATGATTTTTTATCGGCGATTTGTAATTCGGCTGTCAATGCGGCCTATCAAACGGAAGCCGATGCGATTATATGCGTAACCAACCACGGACAAACGGCTTTTAAATTATCGGCTTATCGCCCGCAATGTCCGATTATCGCGATTACAGTCAATGAAAAAGCCTGCCGTCAATTGAATTTGGCATGGAATGTTTATCCGGTTTATGCGGAAAAGAAGAATTCAACCGATGAACTTTTCCAGTATGCCATTGATAAAGCCTTGGCAACGGGAATTGTAAAAAAAGGCGATAAAGTAATTATTACCGGTGCATCTTCGGTCGGTAACGCCATTACCGATACAATCAAATTACACATCCTATAATTTACCTATATCAAAAAAATCTCCTTTCATATATTAAAGTGTAGCTTATCAAATAAGCTATCAGAAAGGAGATTTTTTCATGTCTGAAAAATGCGGACAAAACAATCATTGCAAACAAGAAATTTTAGTGGGGAATACATTATTTAAATATCAACTCAATCAAGTTTCTGAAAATTCATGGGATTTAGTGGCAACACCTTGTAATATTCCGACATCTGTATATTGCATCGGTCGCATAACGGCTCGTCAGAATTGCTGCAATAACATGGAGTATTTCCAAGCCTTTATCAATACCGATCCGGTTCAAATCATTCAGGATTGTGATTTGTGTAATATTATCGCTCGCTCCATTGCCACGTACTTTGATAATATTTCCACAATTGACACAGGAAATAATAATGATAACGGTACTTGCTGCAACCGCAGAGGTATGTTCGGTTTGTTTTAATGAACAAAAAAGACGATGAATCATTCACCGTCTTTTTTTGTTTTTTTGTTTAAAAAAGGCTTGCGTCCTAAAAAAAACTATGCTATAATAAACGAGCGTGAAAACCTCGCTTTTCACTTTACATACAGCGGGAAGTAGCTTAGCTTGGTAGAGCGCCTGGTTTGGGACCAGGAGGTCGCAGGTTCAAATCCTGTCTTCCCGACCAGAGGAAAAGATGCGAGCGTAGTTTAATGGTAGAACCTTAGCCTTCCAAGCTAATGACGTGGGTTCGATTCCCATCGCTCGCTCCAATGAATGAAACCATTTTGACATCACATCATTCAAAATGATGAAATATAGTCCGATCTGTCGGGCTTTTTTTATTAAAAAATCATTTACTTTTTGTATGATCGGATCCTATTAAAAATAAAGAACCGGAAACTTTTCTTTTCATTAAAGAATAACTTTGCTAAAAGGATAAAAATGTGATATACTTATTTTGATCGGGATGTAGCACAGCTTGGTAGTGCACTACCTTGGGGTGGTAGGGGTCGTGAGTTCAAATCTCATCATTCCGACCAGTTGAATTATTAAAATCCGGCATGTCAGTGCCGGGTTTTTTCATCCACACGATTGGCTGAATAATCGAATATATCAGGAAAGAAAATCCGTTAATCAAATAACTTTAAAAAGAAGGCGCTTTAATCTTCAAAAGCATTTAATTCAGTAAATAGATTGCCAAGTTTAAGTATGAGGCAAATAAAATCCAGAACAAATAAGGAAGTTGGAGCAGACTTGCTGTTTTGTTTTTTCTGTTAAACAAAACAATCATCCAACCGACTAAAAAATCCAGTAGGAGAATCCAAATAAAAGAAAACAGTCGCCATTTTAAAGAGAAAAAGAAGATGGACCAAAAGGCATTGACAAAGAGCTGTGGTCCTATGTCAAGATTTAGCGCAAGTTAAAATGAGAAATTTATCCTCATCTTA
>ERZ506469.59-NODE-59-length-18688-cov-3.88424_pt1 | contig 18688 bp, 21 predicted proteins | sample MGYA00512386_ERZ506469 | MGnify/ENA metagenome assembly ERZ506469 | reverse complement strand
TCCGATCTGTTCAAAAAAAATTTTCGCCAAAATTCGCGCAAAGGGTATTGGCAAATCTCCGCTCCTCTCTTATAAATTAGGAGCAAATGCTATGGACTATAACTTTAAAAAATGTATCGCCGAATTTATCGGCACCATGATCCTTGTCATCTTCGGCTGCGGCGTCGCAGTCGCAACGGGGTGCGAAGGCAACGACGGCGTCGTCGCAACGGCGCTCGCGTTCGGTCTCGTCATCGTGGCGATGGCGTACTCCATCGGCAACGTCTCTGGCTGCCATATCAACCCCGCCGTGAGCCTTGCGATGCTCCTCAACAAGAAGATGTCGGGCAAGGAATTTGCGGGCTATGTCATCTCACAGGTGCTCGGCGCCATCGCGGGCGCTGCCATCGTCGGGCTTCTTTTCGGGAGCTTCAAAAACCTCGGCGGCAATGCCGTGCAGGCAGCCGTCACCGCACAATACGGCGACGTTGCTTCCCTTGCCATCGGTCTCATCGCAGAGATCGTCTTAACGTTTGGCTTCGTGCTCGCCATCCTCGGCGTCACGTCGAAGACGGATAACAAGACGGTCACGGGCATCGTCATCGGCCTTACGCTGACGCTCGTCCACCTTCTCGGCATCCGCCTCACGGGTACTTCCGTCAACCCCGCCCGCTCGCTCGGCCCCGCGCTTCTGCAGATGATCGGCGGCGATTTCACGGCTATTTCCCAGATCTGGATCTTCATCGTCGGCCCGCTTGCGGGCGCAGCGCTTGCAGCGCTCGTCTATCGCTTCCTCGACAAGGGCGAAAGCGGCTCCGAACAGAGCGAATGATCCTTCCTCCTTATCTTGAGAAGGCGTCCCGAACGGGGCGCCTTCATCGTTTTCTAAAAGAGATTGGGCAGCGAGACGAGATAGGTCGAAGGGAGCGTCTCGCACAGCCTTGCAACGATCTCAAGTTTTGAAAGGGCGAGCTCTTTTTCATGTTCCCTCAGGCAGCGGATGCTCTCCGAAAGATAGTCGTCGATACGGGATATATCGTTGTGGGGGATCCAGATATGCAGCTCATCTCTTCTTCTTTCCCACGAGGCATACACGGCTTCCCCGTCCTCTTCGCCCGCTTCTCCCTCTTCCGTCTTTTGGATGAGCGCCGCAACTTCTTCGCCGAAGGCGGAAAACTGCCGCTTCAGATAGATGCCCTCAAAGACCGCCGCGCCGATAAGCAGCACCCCCGCAAAGAGGATGCTCAGAAGCGATTTTACCACGTCCTGCCTCCCGGGTATTCGACCTGCATCGTCTGGTACTTCTTCCCGTTTTCCTGCAAATAGAGCTTCCCCGTGCCGTCCGCGGTCAGAACGAGGACGTCCTTCTCTTTCACGCCTTGACCGTGCAGAATGCCGCGGAAGAACTCCGCGGAAAGCCCCGAAAAGTTCAGATTTTTCTCATCGAATTTGCCCGAAGAAAGGATGACGAGGGGGAGCGAAGTCTGCTTTTCCTCATAGTTTTTCTTCGGGAGCGCGGAGAAGGTGCCGTTGGATTCGTAGAGGGCGTAATCGATGCTGTCGAGGGAAAAGTAACCCGCCGTGCGGAGCGATTCGATGAGGTCGCTCACATCGAGGCGGTTGCGCTTCAATTCATAGGCGTCGATGCCGTTCTTGTTGACGACGACGCCGGGTTTTCCCGAAAGCAGCGCCTTGAAGGGTTTCCCTTTGAGGTCGATGAGGGTGACGAGCTCATGCAGAACAAAGATGGTGACGACGGAGACGATGCCGTAGAGGAGAGGAACGGACGCGTCTGCCATGGGGATGCAGGCAAGCTCGGAAATGAGCAGGGTGATGACGAGTTCGAAGGGCTGCATCTCCCCGATCTGCCGCTTGCCCATCAGCCGCATGATGATGAGAAGGACCAGAAAGACGATGACCGTCCTTACCATGATGAGTGCCATATGCAAAGTTTGTTTCCCTCGCCCGAAAATATGCCGAATTTGCTTGCCGCCCGCCTTCAAAGGTGCTATAATATCGACGAAGAGTAGCCAAGGTGCGTTAAGTGCTGCGAAACGGGACGTTGTTCGCAGACGAAAGGGGCAAAAATCTCAGCATTGCCTCTGCGGTGCCGCGGCGCGTCCGCTCGATCTGCGCTTTGAGTTCCAAGCGCCCATTTTGCGGACCTCCTCAATGGGAGGTTTTTTTGTATGTCCGAAGCAGTCAAACAAGCCGCGGCAAATACTGCGGCAGCAGGGGAGAGAAAGGAAAGAAAAGCTCCTCTTTGGAAGAAGCTCCTCTTCTCCGATGTGCTCCTCTTTCGCCCGGTCTCGCATAAGCTCGCCTATATCGGCGTGATGGCGGCGCTGTGTATCGCCGTCAACACCTTCGAGATCAAGTTTGCCGATACGCAGTTCAGTTTCAGTCTGTTCACGGCGCTCCTTGCGGGCGTCATGCTCGGGGCGCTTCCCGGCGCCGTCGCCGTATTTGTGGGCGATCTTTTCGGGTACCTTCTCAACAGCGCGGGGCTGTATTACTATTGGTGGGTGGCGCTCTCTCTGATGCTCATGGCGGTCATCGCAGGGCTCGTGATGCGCATCCCCATGCGTTTTAAGGGGAGCCTCTTTGTCAAGCTCACGATCGTCACCGTTTTGACTTTTTCGCTCTGCACCGTGCTCGTCAATTCGCTCGGGATGTACTATATCGGCAACAAGATTTTTTTATCGCAAAGCCTCATCGATGCCATCAACGAGCGCTTCGGCGGCGTCTGGTCGTTCGGGAATTACGTCTTCGTGCGCCTCTTCGTGCTGGGGCAGATCTGGAACAGCATTCTAAATTATATCCTTGCCTTTCTTGCGATCCCGCTCCTCAATGCGGTGAAGCCTCTGAAGCTCGGCCTTTAACGGGGAAAATTGTGTGAAAGTCAACCAACGCGGTTGACTTTTTTACGCCGCAGATGCTATAATGTTGTCTGTCAATATCTTAAAACCTCATGTTTGGGAGGCGCTTTTTTGCAAACTTTGCTTCTTGCCAAGGACGGGCCGCTCTTCGGCATCAACGAGCGCGGCATCATCCTCTTCGGCTTTGAAATTTACTTTTATGCCATCTGCATCGTTGCGGGCATGCTGCTCGCGGCATATCTTTCCTCTCTCCTCATGCGGAGGAGGAACATCAACCCCGAGCTCATTTTAACGCTCTTCATCGTCTGCATTCCCTCGGCGCTCGTCTGCGCGCGCCTTTACTACTGCATCACGGACGGTATGCATATTTCGCAGTGGTTCGAGTGGGACAGCATCCGAAGCGGAGGCTTGAGCATCCTCGGCGGCGTCATGGGCGGCGTCCTCGCAGGGCTGATCGTCTGCCTCATCAAGAAGATCGACTTTCTGCGCGTTGCCGACTGCGTTGTCCTCAACATCCTCGTCGCACAGGCGATGGGGCGCTGGGGCAACTTCTTCAACAAGGAAGTGTACGGCGCAGAAGTCACAAACCCTGCCTTTCAGTGGTTCCCGTTCGCGGTGCCCGTGAGCCCTTCGGGCAATATCTACGGCATCGGCTCCTTCTCCGATCCGAGTTCGGAATGGCACTATGCCTTCTTCTTCTACGAAAGCTGCATCAATCTCATCGGCTGGGCGCTTTTGTTTTATGCGGCGTGGAAGTGGGATAAAAAGCCTAACGGTCTCTTCGTCTGCGCCTACTTCTTCTGGTACGGCCTCGTGCGCTCCGTCATGGAGCCGCTGCGCGATCCCGCCTATATCTTAAGCGGCGGGGGCATCCGCTGGTCGTTCGTGACCTCGCTCATCCTCATGGTGCTGGGCCTCATCGGCGCAGGCGTTCTCCTCTATCTTAACTACCGGAAAGAGGGCGCATTCGTCGGCAGCAAGACGGGCGATCCCTGCGGCATCACGGCGTATATTAAGGCGTATAAGGACGACGTGCCGTATTTCGACAAGATAAACCTTCTGGGCGCCAACTATCCGCCCGCCCCTCCGAAGGAGAAGAATAAAAAAGAAGAAGACGTATATCTCGATCCCGCTGCCCACGATCTCCCGCTGACAGATGATCGGGAGCAGGACGACAACGACGGCGGACCCGATGACAGCAGCGACGGCGGCTCCGACGACGGCGGCGACATGGGCGATCTTGATGTGCCTGGAGGGGAATGACATGAGAAATTTAACGCTTTTGACCGATCTTTATCAGATCACGATGGGGCAGGGCTATTTCAACGAGGGCAGGCACGAGGAGATGGCGGCGTTCGACATCTTCTTCCGCCCCAACAAGCTCATCACCTATTCGGTCGCGGCAGGCATGGAGCAGGCTTGCGACTGGCTCATGAGCCTTCACTTCAACGAGGACGACATCGCTTATCTGCGCTCGCTGAATATCTTTACGGAAGACTACCTCGAATATCTCTCGGGGCTCCGCTTTTCGGGCGATATGATCGCCGTCAAGGAAGGGGAGATCGTCTTCCCGTACGAGCCCATCCTCACCATCAAGGCGCCCATGATCGAAGCGCAGCTCGCAGAGACGGCGCTTTTGACGTTCGTCAATCATCAGACGCTCATCGCGAGCAAGTCCGCTAAAATTTGCGCGGCTGCGGGCGGGGGCGTGATGGAGTTCGGTCTTCGCCGCGCGCAAGGGCCCGATGCGGGCATCTTCGGCGCGCGTGCCGCCATCATCGGCGGATGCGTGGGCACTTCCAACGTCTATGCGGGGAAAGCGTTCGATGTTCCCGTCTCGGGCACGATGGCGCACAGCTGGGTGATGAACTTCCCCTCCGAGCTCGAAGCCTTCCGCGCCTATGCAAAGAGTTTCCCGACGGGGTGTCTGCTCCTCGTCGATACCTACGATACCTTAAAGAGCGGCGTCCCCAATGCCATCCGGGTCTTCAAGGAACTGCGCGCTTCGGGGCACGAGCCCGTCGGCATCCGCCTTGATTCGGGCGATCTTGCCTATCTTTCCAAAGAGGCAAGGAAGATGCTCGACAAAGCGGGCTTTGAAAAGACCATCATCTGCGCTTCGGGCGATCTTGACGAGTATTCCATCCGTTCTTTGAAGGAACAGGGGGCGCGCATCGATTCGTGGGGCGTCGGAACAAAGCTCATCACGAGCGCCGATATGCCCGCGCTCGGGGGCGTGTACAAGCTCGCCGCCGTCTTCGAAAACGGAGAGGAGATCCCCAAGATCAAGCTCTCCGATACCTCGGAAAAGGTCACCAACCCCGGCATGAAAGACGTCTACCGCATTTACGACAACGCATCGGGCAAGGCGATCGCCGACTATATCGTGCGCGCGGGGGAACAGGTAGATACGAATGAGCCGCTTGAACTTTTCCACCCCGTCGAAACGTGGAAGCGTATGACGATCGAAAACTTTTCCGTCCGCAACATCCGCGAAACGTGGATCAGAGAGGGCGAGCGCCTCATCTATTCCAAGCCCCTCAAAGAGATCAACGCCTATTTCAATTCGGAGTATGCGCGCTTCTGGGAGGAGTACACCCGCCTCGATATGCCGCATATCTATAAAGTCGACTTATCGCCCGCGCTGCATTCCCTGAAGACGGAAATGATGCACCGCTACGGCAAGGGAGTCTGAAATGTTCAAAATGTATTCCGCAAAGGAAGTGCGCACGCTCGTTCAGCGCCTCAAAGAGGAGTATGACGGCGTCTTGAAGCGCCAGCGTGAAGTTACCGAAGAGATCCGTGAGGACAACCGCCGTCTCCGTGCCCGCCTCTCCGTTCTCGAGGGGCAGCGCGGGGAGGTCTCCGAAGCGCTCATGCGCGCCGTTGCGGAAGGGGAACGCATCAAAAAGGAGGGGAACGAACAGGCGGAAAACGACCGCAAAGAGCTCAGACTGCTTGCGGAGAAATGCCGCCTTTTGTGCGACCGCCTCAATGCCAAATATCCCGACGAAGAGGACGTTTCCGATTTTCAGGCGTTCACCCATTCTCTTCTCGTCTATCTCGGCGAGGAAGAGCAGGACGAGCCCGAGTTCGACATGGAAGAAGTGCTCAACCCCAAATACCCGCTCGATCTTTCCAAGCTGTGCAAGGAGCTTGGCCTCATGGAAGAAGACTCCTGAGGCGGATCTTCTACGCAATACTTTGTCGGCTTTACGTTCTGCCTCAGTCGCCTAAGCAAACTCCAAATTTCCTATGAAGCAAAAACTCATTGATTTTCTCAAAAAAAGGGAGACCATCGTCGCCCTCATCTCGCTCGTCCTGTTCGGCGTCCTGCTCGGGGTCGACCTTGCCACAAAGGCGTGGGCGGAGAGCACGAACGTCCGCCAAAGCACCTTCTTTTTGGGGATCGTGCGCTTCTACTTCACCAAGAATACGGGCATGGCGTTCAGTTGGTTCGACGATAACGAGGCGGCAATGACCGTCGTCACCATCTTCACAGTCGTGCTCATCGTCGCGCTCGTGGCGCTCTTTTTCACCGTCTTTAAGCGCAATACGCCCGCGCGCATCACGCTTGCCGTCATCGAAGCGGGCGCGATCGGCAACCTCATCGACCGTCTCGCTCTGGGGTACGTCCGCGATATGGTCGATGTCTCGCCGCTCGGCTTCGGCGTATGCAACTTTGCAGACTTTTTCATCACCTTCGGCGGGGTCGCGCTCCTTGTCATCATCGCCTTCATCGGCAAGGATTCGCTCTTTCCGCTCACCAAAAAGTGGCGCGAAGAGGCAAAAGCCGAGGAAGAGAAAAAAGAGGCGTTAAAAGCCGCGGCCGATCACACCGCAGAGGCGCCTTCCGCCCAATCCCCCGAAACGCCCGTCGCGGCGAACGAAACGCGATCTTCTTCTCCCGAAGAGGGAAGCAGCGAGCAAAAACACGATGAATAGGCAGCAGTATGTCGCGGAGGAGAGCCTCCGCGTCGACGTGTTTTTGAGCGAAAAGTCGGGCCTTACCCGAAGCGCCGTCAAAAAGCTCACGGAAGAAGGGCATGTGCTCGTTGCGGGCAAACCCGTCAAGGCGGGCGCGCTTTTAAAAGCGGGGGAGGAGGTCACGATCGAGATCCCCGACCCCAAGCCCATCAACGCCCGCCCTGAAGACATCCCCCTCGATATCGTCTATGAAGACGAAGACATCGCCGTCATCAACAAACCGCAGGGCATGACGGTGCACGCGGGCAGCGGCAATTACGAAGGCACCCTTGTCAACGCGCTCTTATTCCGGCTCGATTCTTTGAGCGGCATCAACGGCGAACTGCGCCCCGGCATCGTCCACCGCATCGACAAAGATACTTCGGGGCTGCTCGTCGTCGCAAAAAACGACAAAGCGCATCTTTCTTTGAGCAAGCAGATTGCCGAAAAGTCCTGCCGCCGCGAATATCTCGCGCTCCTCGAAGGCGTCCTCAAAGAGGACAGCGGCAAAGTGATAACGGAGATCGGCCGCGACCCCAAAGACCGTCTCAAAATGGCGGTGCTCCCCGCAGGCAAAGGGCGGCGCGCCGAAACGGATTGGGAAGTGGAGGAACGCTTCGCTCACAACACGCTCGTGCATTTTATCCTGCACACGGGGCGCACCCATCAGATCAGGGTACACGCCAAGTACATAGGGCATCCCGTCGTCGGCGATCCCGTCTATGGCTACAAAAAGCAGCGGTTCGAACTTCACGGGCAGCTTTTACACGCCTTCCGCCTGACGCTCACTCATCCGAGAACGGGCGAAGTGATGACGTTCACCGCCCCGCTTCCCGACTATTTTCAACGCATCCTTACCATCGTGAGAGGTGACAAATGAAGAACATCATCGACTCGGAGACGCTCTCCCGCACCATCCGCAGGCTGTCCGCAGAGGCGGTCGAGCTCGAAAAGGGCACGGAGAACGTCGTCCTCATCGGCATCCGCACGCGCGGGGTCATCCTCGCCCGCCGCATGCAGGCGGAGATCGAAAAGCTCGAAGGGGTAAAACTTCCCCTCGGTATCCTCGATATCGCCCTCTATCGCGACGATCTTCTCTCGGGAAGCTGCGACGCCGTCTTCAAGGGCAGCGAGATCGATTTCGACGTCGAGGGCAAGAAGGTCATCCTCTGCGACGACGTCCTCTACACGGGCCGCACCGTGCGCGCCGCGCTCGCGGCGCTCTCCGCGCTCGGGCGTGCCGAGAGCGTGCGCCTGTTCTGCCTTGTCGACAGGGGGCACCGGGAACTTCCCTTCCGCGCGGACGGCGTGGGAAAGAACGTGCCCACCAGCAGCAAGGAGCGCGTCATCGTCCGCTTCAAAGAAACGGACGGCGAGGACGGCGCGTACATCACGACGTAATTTTACACTCAACACCCCTTAAAAGGAGGGATTTATGCAGCATCTCATCGCCATTGTCGGCAGGCCGAACGTCGGCAAGAGCACATTCTTCAATAAAGTCATCGGGCGCAAGCTCTCCATCACCGAGAACCGCCCGGGGGTCACACGCGACCGCATCTACGCCTCGGCAGAGTGGCGCGGCAAGCCCTTTACGCTCGTCGATACGGGCGGCATCGAATTAAAGAGCGAAGACGTCATGTGGAAGCAGATCGCCTCTCAGGCGAAGCTCGCCGTCGAGACTGCCGACGTCATCCTCTTCTTCGTGGACGGCAGGGAGGGGCTGACGAGCTCCGACTACGACGTCGCGGACTATCTCCGCCGCAGCCGCAAGCCCGTCGTCCTCGTCGTCAACAAGCTCGACGAATACTCGCGGGATAAACTCTTCGAATTTTATTCGCTCGGCCTCGGGGAGCCCTTCGGCATCTCCGCCGAGCATTCGCGCGGCATCGGCGACGTTTTGGACGAAGCCGTCTCTTCCTTCGAAGAAGGGGAGGAAGAGGGGGGCGACGCCCTCCGCATCGCCGTCGTCGGCAAGCCCAATGCGGGCAAGAGCTCGCTCGTCAACCGCATCTTGGGCGAGGAACGCACCATCGTCACCGACATTGCAGGCACGACGCGCGACGCCATCGATACCCCCTTCGAGCGGGACGGCGAAAAGTACGTCATCATCGATACGGCGGGCATCCGCCGCAAGCGCTCCGTCGAGGACAACGTCGAATACTATTCCGTTCTCCGCGCCTTTGACGCCGTGAGACGGGCGGACGTTGCCGTGCTCGTCGTGGACGCCGTGGAAGGTCTCACCGAGCAGGACGTTCGCATCATCGGCATGGTGCACGAAGAGGGCAAGCCTTCCGTCATCGTCATGAACAAGTGGGATCTCGTCGAAAAGGATACCCACACCATCGAGACGTTTGAAGCGAAACTCAAAGAAGATCTCAAATTCATGGACTACTTCAAGTCCGTCTACATTTCGGCAAAGACGGGCCAACGCGCGGAAAAGGTCTTAAAACTTGCCCGCGAGGCGTACGACCATGCGCATTTCCGCATCCCGACGGGAGCGCTCAACGATCTTCTGATGGACGCCATGCGCATCTCCGAACCGCCTTCCTATCAGGGCAGGAGATTAAAGCTTTACTATGCGTCTGAGGTCTCCGTCGCGCCGCCGCTCTTCGTGCTCATGGTCAATGACGAGACGCTCCTGCACTTTTCCTATGCGCGGTATCTCGAAAACGTCATCCGTCAGGCGTACGATTTTTCGGGTACGCCCATCCGCATCCAGGTGCGCAACAAGAAGGACGACTGAGGAGCTTGTATGCAGGAGCTGACCTTTTCTCAAAATTGGTATTGGTTTGTGCTGATGGCGCTCGTGTGCTACTTTGTGGGGTGCGTCAATTTTGCCATGATCATCGCCCGCACCAAGCACAAGGATGCGCACAAGATCGGCAGCGGCAACCCGGGTACCATGAACATGAGCCGCGAATTCGGCCTCAAAGTGGGGCTCGTCAATTTCCTTCTCGATGTTGCGAAGGGCGGCGTTCCCGCGCTTGTGAGCTATTTCATCTTCCGCGGCTATGTATTTGCGGGGACGGACGTCGTCGTTTCCGACTTCACCCGCTATTTCTGCGGCGTATTCGTCATCATCGGGCATATCTGGCCCGTCACGATGCGCTTCCGCGGCGGCAAGGGCATCGCCTCGACGCTCGGGCTCTTCTGGTTCACGCTCGGCTGCGAACAGGGTTGGTTTGCGGCAGTCGCCTTTTTGTGGCTCGTCTGCGTCCTTCTCTTCATCGCCGTAACGGAGTGGGGCTCCATGGGCTCTCTCCTCGGCGTCACGGGTTTTTCCCTTTGGCAGGGCGTCATCTTCTTCCTCCGCTATGAGGCAGAGCTTCAGAACGTCTGGGTCATCCTCATCTTCATGCTGCTGCTCCTTCTCAACTTCCTCACCTGGTTCGCGCACCGCAAGAACCTCGTGCGCCTGTTCGCGGGCGAAGAACACAGGACTTCCGTCAAAAAGCTCTCCAAGGGCAAACGCGGCATGCAGAATATGTAACTCTTCCCCGCCGCGGCGGGGTTCTGCTTTTGCCGCACGGGACGGCATTTCCAAGTATTTCATAAACTTTCACGGCATTTTCATTGTATTTATGCCATGCGTTTGCTATAATATAGGCAGATCGGGCGCCGCCGATGGGTTTTGTGCGCCCGCAATTTACGAGGGATATGAAAGCGATCGAATTCGAAAACGTCAGCTTTTCTTATGAAGAGGGCGGGGCGTTTGCGATCAAAAACTTAAATTTTTCCGTGGAGCAAGGGGAGTTTGTCGCCATTCTGGGCCACAACGGCAGCGGCAAATCAACGCTCGCCCGCCTCACGAACGGGCTTTTGGAAGCGGACGGGGGCGCCATCCGCGTCTTCGGCGAACAATTGACGAACAAGAACCTCTTCGATATCCGCAAGCAGGTCGGCATCGTCTTCCAGAACCCCGACAATCAGACGGTCGCTTCCATCGTGGAGGACGACATCGCCTTCGGCGCCGAGAACATCGCCCTTCCGCGCGAGGAGATCGGCCGCCGCATCGACTTTGCCTTAAAAGCGGTCGGCATGGAGGAGTTCCGCCATGCAACGGTCTCCCGTCTTTCGGGCGGGCAGAAGCAGCGCATCGCGATCGCAGGGGTGCTTGCCGTCATGCCCAAAGTGCTCATTCTCGACGAGTCGACGGCGATGCTCGATCCGAAGGGGCGGCGCGAGATCATCGACGTCGTCACCCGCCTCAACCGCGATGAGGGCATCACCGTGCTCCTCATCACGCACTTCATGGAAGAAGCGCTGCGTGCGACGCGCGCCATCGTCATGAACCGCGGCGAGATCGTTATGCAGGGCACACCCGACGACATCTTCGAGCGCCACGAAGAGCTTCTTACCTATAACCTTACGCTGCCCCTCATCGGGCGCATCTGCAAGGAACTGCGCGCGGCCGGGATGCCCGTTCGGGACACCTTGGACGCAAGCTCACTTGCAAAGGAGATCGCCGCATGCGTATCCAAGCAGAGCATTTGAGCTACACCTATAACCCCGGCTCACCCTTTTCTTCGGCGGCTTTGAAGGACGTTTCCCTCTCCGTGGAAGAAGGGGAGTTTTTCGGCATCATCGGGCATACGGGCAGCGGGAAGAGCACTTTCGTGCAGCATCTCAACGCGCTTCTCCGCGTTCCGACCTCTTTGAAGAAGTACAAAAAGAAGCGCAAATCTCCGCCTTCGAATACCGTCCTCCGGGTGGGGGAGTTCGACCTTACCGACAAGAAGACGGACTTCAACGCCCTTCGCAGCAAAGTCGGCATGGTGATGCAGTATCCCGAATACCAGCTCTTTGCCGAAACCGTCTTTGAAGACGTCGCCTTCGGCTATAAGAACTTCGCCCCCGAAAAGCCGACGAAGGAACAGGTGGAAAGCGCCGTCCGCGACGCGCTCACCATCGTCGGGCTCAACTACGACGAAGTGAAGGAGATGTCTCCCTTCGATCTTTCGGGCGGGCAGAAGCGCCGCGTCGCCATTGCGGGCGTCATCGTCACAAAGCCCGAAATTCTGGTTTTGGACGAGCCCGCCGCAGGCCTCGACCCTTTGGGCAAACAAGAAGTCATGGAGCTTCTGCACCGCCTGCACGCCTCGTGGTGCAAGACCATCATCATCGTCTCGCACGATATGGACGAGATCGCCGAAAACTGCACGCGCGTCGCTGTCTTTTCGGACGGGGAAGTCAAATACGTTCTGCCCCCCAAAGAACTCTTCCTCCATGCGGAAGAACTGCTCTCTCTCGGGCTCGACGTGCCGCTCACCGCAAAAATTTGTCTCGCGCTCAAAGAGTACGGCATCCGGCTTGAATGTGATTTCACGACGGAAGACTTCCTGAAAAAAGCCCTTGCCCTTCAAGGGAAAGGGGGCAGCGTATGATGAAAGACGTCGCCTTCGGGCAATATTATCCGACGAAGTCTTACGTCCACAACTTGGACCCCCGCCTCAAGATCGTCTTCCTCATCGCCTATATCGTGGCGATCTTCCTCGCGAAGAATTTTTACGGGCTCGCCTGCTGCTTTCTTGTTTTAGCATTCGCGATCGGGTTCTCCCGCGTGCCCGTTCTCCGCGTCTTCAAAGCGATCAAGGGCATCCTCTTTCTCATCGTCTTCACGACGCTCCTCAACCTCCTCTTTTACAACGGAGAGACGGTGTATGCGGAGTGGTGGATCTTCACGATCACGAAAGAGGGCATCCTCTTCAGCGTCTTCCTCGTCATCCGCCTCGTGCTGCTCATCACCTGCTCGTCGCTCCTCACCTATACGACGACGCCCGTGGCGCTCACGGACGGCATTGAGAGCCTCTTATTTCCGCTCACGCTCATCCGCTTCCCGGTGCGCGAGCTCGCGCAGATCATGAGCATCGCCCTCCGCTATATCCCCATCCTCATCGACGAAACGGAGCGCATCATGAATGCGCAGAAGGCGAGGGGGGCAAACTTTGAATCGGGCGGGCTCGTAAGCCGCGTCAAGGCGGTCATCCCCGTGCTCATCCCGCTGCTGCTCTCCTCCTTCCGTCGGGCAGAGGAGCTCGGCGACGCGATGGAAGCCCGCTGCTACACGGGCGGCAGAAAGCGCACCAAGTATAAAAAGCTTCGCTTCACCTGGCGCGATCTCCTTGCATTCCTTGCAGGAGCCGCGCTCATCACGGGCGTGGTGCTCCTCAACGTCTATCTCGGAGTGACGATATGAAGGCGCTGCTCTTAGTCAGTTACGACGGTACCGCGTTTTCGGGCTGGCAGCGTCAGCCGAACGCCCGCACGGTGCAGGAAGAGATGGAAGAGGCAGCCTATCGCGCCTTTTCCCGCCGCGTTACCTTGACTGCAAGCGGCAGGACGGACGCAGGCGTTCACGCCCTGGGGCAGGTCGTCGAAGGGGACTTCCCCGAAGGCATCCCGCCCGAAAAGCTCAGGGAATGCCTTAACATTCAGCTTCCGCCCGATGTCAAAGTGTTAAGAAGCTGCAAAGCGCCCGAAGCGTTCGACGTCACGCGGCAGGCAAAGCGCAAGACATACTGCTACAACGCTTATTTTGCGGAGACCGAACTTCCGCTCTATTCCCGCTATGCGGCGCGGCTCAAAAGGCAGCCCGATATAGCCCTGATGCGGGAAGCTGCAAAACTGTTGGAAGGGGAGCATGATTTTTCCGCCTTCCGCGCGTCCGGCTATACGTCCAGGACGAGCATACGGACGCTCTATTCTGTTAACACTGAAAAAACCGCCATCCCGTCGGGCACGCTCTATTCGGTGCGGGTCACGGGGAACGGGTTTTTATACAACATGGTGCGCATCCTCGCAGGCGAGCTGTTCGCGGTCGGCTGCGGCAAGCAGGAGGGGATCACGCGCGCCTTTGAAACGGGGGAGCGAAGCGCGCTCTCGGTGACGATGCCCCCGCACGGGCTCGTCCTCGTAAGCGCCGACTACGGCATTACCGAACTGCTTCCATAGGGAGGAACGATGGAATTTTTTGATCTGTTTAATGTCCCCATGTTCTTCATGGACTATATCATCAACCTCATCATCAAACCCGACATTCAGAACATTTACGATTATTGCAATGTCGCCTTGAGCTGCTATCTGTTTGCCGCGCTGGGAACTTTGGGCGTCTATCTCATCCTGCTCGTGTTCGGCGGCATTGGACTCAATAAACTTGCCAAAAAGCAGGGGCTCAAACATCGCTGGATGGCGTTTTTGCCCTTCTTCAACACCTATTATGCGGGCAAACTTGCGGGCGAAACGCAGTTTTTCGGGCAGAAGATGAAGCGCGTCGGGCTGTATGCGATGATCTCGGAGATCTTATACGTCGCTTTGCAGCTGTTTGTCTTTGTTGCCGTCATCATCTCTTTTTTCCCGCAGTACCGCACGCTTGAAATTGAGGACGGGGTCTTATCGGGAGTCCCCAACGATGATGCAATGCCGTCATGGATCGATCCTGCCATCACTTACGGCAGTCTCGTTGCCTATCTTCTTTGGTTCTTCGTCATCGTCTTCTTCTGCGTCCTGTACGTTTCCTTCTTCCGCAAGTACTATGCGCGCGGACCCATCCTGTTAGCCTTCCTTTCGGCAGTGCTCCCGTTCCGCGGCTTCACCATCTTCGCGGTGCGCAACAACGCTCCCGTCGATTATAACGACTACATCCGCCGCCGCACGCAGGCGTATATGCGAGGGAATGGCTATAACCAGCCGCCTTACGGTCCTTACGGCCCCGGAAACGGCGGTTACGGCTCGGGCGGCCCGCAGAACGGCCCTGATCCCTTCGAAGGCTTCGGCGGCCCTTCGGGCGGGAATTACGGCGCATCGGGCGGAAGTTCATCGGGCTCTTCGTCCTCGCCCTCGTCCGACGACGATCCCTTCTCCGAGTTCGGCGACGACAAAAAGTAAAAATAAACGGCTTCCCTTGCATTCGGGAAGCTGTTTTTTTGTAAAATCATTTTACTTTTCCCATGCGACCTGCTATAATCATAATCGCAGATTATAGCAAAGCGCGCGGAACTTGCATATGTGCGCTGTTTTCATAGGTGAAAGTTATGGAACTCATTTCTGCCATTGCAACGGCACAGGGCGCGGGCGGCGTCTCCATCATCCGCGTGAGCGGGGAAGGCGCTTTCTCGCTCGCCCGAAATATGTTTTCCCATCTGGGGGAGTTCGAGCCCTACCGCATGTACCCGGGCAGGATCGACTGCGGCACGTTCTCCGATTTCGGCATGTGCGTCTGTTTCCGCGCGCCTCATTCCTTCACGGGGGAGGACGTCGCCGAATTTCACTGCCACGGCGGCATCGAGATCCCGCGCGCCGTCTACCGCCGCACGCTGGAGCTCGGCGCCCGTCCTGCGGAAGCGGGGGAGTTCACCCGCCGCGCCTTTCTCAACGGCAAGCTTTCGCTCTCCGCCGCAGAAGGTCTCGGCGAGATGATCGGCGCCCGCTCGGAAGCGCAGGCAAAGGCGGGCTATCTTCTGTATGGCGAAAAACTGACGAAAGAGGCAAAGCGCCTTCAAAATATCTTAAAGGAATGCCTTGCCCGCGTCGATGCCGACGTCGACTACCCCGAAGAGGACCTTTCCGCCGTCTCGGGCGAGGAGATCGCAGCGCACCTCTGCGAGATCGAAACCGCGCTTTCGGCACTTCTGAAGCAGTACCGCGCGGGAAAACGCATCCGCGAAGGGGTCAACGTCGCCCTCTGCGGCAAGCCCAATGCGGGCAAGAGTTCGCTTTTGAATGCGCTTTTGGGCTACGACCGCGCCATCGTCTCCTCGGAGGCGGGCACAACGCGCGACGCCGTGGAAGGCACGCTCGAACTGCACGGCGTTTTGTTCCTTCTCACCGATACGGCGGGGCTTAGAGAAGGGGCGGGGGAAGTCGAGCAGGAGGGCATCCGCCGTGCGCACGCCGCCATGGAGCGCGCCGACGTCATCGTCTGGGTGCGTGAGGACGAGGAGCTGCCGCCCGCGCTTCCCGAAGGTGCTCAGCTCATCATTGTGGGCAGCAAGAGCGACGTGCGCCGCGAAACGGACTGCGACATCAACGTCTCTTCGGTCACGGGCGAAGGCATCCAAGAACTCAAACAGCTCATTTTTGAGCGCGGCTTCGGGAAGCAGAACGATAACGTCTATCTCATGGAAGAACGCCACTACCGCGCGGTGGAAGAAGCCAAAGAGGCGGCGTCAGCTGCCCGCTCCGCCATTTTGGAGGGGCTTCCCGCCGAACTATATGCCGAGGACCTCAAACGCGCCTACGAGGCGCTGGGGCTCTTGAGCGGCGAGACGGCGACCGAGGAGATCATCAGCGAGATCTTCTCCAAATTCTGTGTGGGCAAGTGAGCAGGGGAACGGGGGAGCATTCCGCCCGCCCTGTCAGGAGAGAATATGGTCAATTTAGAACTTTACCGCGTCTTTTACACGGTCGCAAAGTGCGGGAGCCTCACCAAAGCGGCGCAGGAGCTCTACATTTCCCAGCCCGCCGTCTCGCAGGCGATCCGGCAACTCGAAAACCAACTCGGCACGACGCTTTTCAACCGCGTGCATAAGGGGATGGAACTCACCAAGCAAGGGGGCGAACTCGTCTTTGAGGACGTTTCGCGCGCCCTTCAGCTCTTGGACGGGGTGGAAAGCCGCCTCTCCGAACTCAAAAAGAGCGCCAAAGGCACCCTGCGCATCGGCGCTTCCGAGACGATCTTCCAATACATCCTCGCCGATAAGCTCGTCAGATATCACGCGCTCTATCCCGACGTCAAATTCGAGCTTTTGTCCGATGTTTCGCCCATCACCATCGAACAGCTCAAAACGGACCGCTGCGACGTCGGCTTCCTCAATTTCCCCATCCCCGAGGACGATGGCATCGTCGTCAGACAGACCATCACGCTCCTCAACGACGTCTTCATCGGCGGGAAGGGCTTCGAACGCTTCAAGGGCCGTCAGGTGCCCTTATGGGAGCTGCAAAACGAGCCGCTCCTTCTCATGGAGCCGCACACCGTGGCAAGGAGCGCCGTCGATCACTTCTGCACGAGCCTCGGCATCCGCTTCCGCCCCGCCATTGAGGTCGACAGCTGGGGGTTCATGAAAAAACTCGTTGCAGAGGGGATGGGCATCGGCTGCATCCCGCGCGAGTACATGCAGCCCGAAGCGGGAGATAACAGCATCTTCGAGATCGAAGTTTCGCCTACCATGCCCTCGCGCTCGGTGGGGGTGGCGCTCCCCAAAAACACGAGCATCTCCTACGCCCTCCGCGCCTTCTTGGAACTCTTCCGCGAAGGGTAACACAAAAACAGCGCAGGTCATTGACCTGCGCTATTGTGTTTTCAGTTGTGTTTTAGGAGTTATTCTTCTTGTTCTGTTCGCGTTTCTCGCGCAGCCGCTGCGCTTCCTCGTGGGCCTTCCATTCCTGCAGTTTCTTTTCTAACTCGTATTTCTTTTCTGGAAAAAAGATGCCAAGAAGCAGAAAATAGACGGCAAAAATAAGGAACATCGGAAGGAGAACCTCGTATACGATATTGACTAAGCTTCCTGTTGATCCTTCAGGACCCACTCGTATCACATCAGAACCACCCAAATACGAATAAAGCACTGAAAATCCGCAGGCAATGAGAAGAACAACGGTAATGAGGATACATTTGATGCCGAAATTCTTAATTGAGACTGTCTTTGCTTCAACGATAGGCATGGCTACAGCAGTCACCGTTAGACAGATCCCGAGCATGACCAACCAAAAAATAGTAAGCCCTGTATTATAAATCATATTTTACCTCAGAAATTCTTATAATACATAATAGAACTAAAAGTACTGGAATGTTGCAACCCGATCCAAACCCTTTTCTAAGTATTTATTTTTACCGGGATCTATAATAACTGAGACGCCGCTTGTACCGATTTCGAAAGAAAAATCTACAGTAGTATTTCGTGTCCACCGATAGTAATTTCCTATAGCTGAACAATATCGATTGGTAACATCAGGCTCGAAGGCTTGAATTATTTCAATAGAGTACGTTCCCTTATACTGATTTAACTCAAAAACATAATCTCCCCAATATTTTCCATAGTACATTCTAAAAGTATTGTACTCTGGAATAGAAAATCGACACGCAACGCCACTCCCCAAATCGTAATCAGTAATTGCGTTTGAACCGTAGACATTATAAAATGCTATATCATTAAGGTAATCGGGAGGAGTTTGTTCAAACGGACTAGAGTACTCATCTTCGTTTGATGCATATTTTTTTGCTAATCCTCGTACATTAAGAGTTGCCGTTTGAGGTAAAAGCTGATAGCCGCCACTCCAGTAAATTGATATAGCATCACTATATACATTCATGGGGAAATTAGTAGTATCTGTTGAATCGTATTCCCAATTAAAAACTAGTTCCTTATGAGAGATCCATTCATTGTCAGTTGGTTCTTCCGGAATATCAATAACAGTTAAAAAAGATGTAAAATGCAGCCAGTCCTCTCCTTGCTCCAGCAACGGCATGGGAGCAGTTGAACTGTCGCTCTCAAAAACTCCGTTTTTCTCATAAATTTCATTTTTCGTATATTCATCAGTCGCTTCAATGAAATTCTGTGAAAAACCGTTTTCCAGCAAATATTCGTCCACGGTTTCGGTAGACGCGGCATTCCCGACAACAGGACCACTGGCATTGCCCAATGATAGGACGGCAGCTAAAGTAGTTACAGTTGCAACGATACAGCACAATAGTTTTTTCTTCATTTCATTCCTCCCAAAATCATAATTCAGAAAGCCCTGCAATAGCTTCCCATATCTGCATTGTATCATATAAATTTTGATTGTCAATAGGTTTATGGAAAAAAAACATTGCTTATTTTACGATATTCTGTCGTTAAGAACTCTTAACAAATGTACAGAATCGAAAC
>ERZ506469.56-NODE-56-length-19108-cov-9.02362_pt1 | contig 19108 bp, 27 predicted proteins | sample MGYA00512386_ERZ506469 | MGnify/ENA metagenome assembly ERZ506469 | reverse complement strand
AAAGGCCCCGGCGGGAGACTCGGGGCCTTACAGCGTTTTACAGTGGCACTCTGTGCGTTGATAGTTACAGTAGTGCTCCTGTTTTATCAGTATAACACATCTTACCAGACTTGTCCACGTAGTAGACATTGCCACCGGTACGCACCAGTTCATCCGCCGCCATCGCTCCATTGGCTTTGAGATAATACCAGTTATTCTTCCACTCAATCCAACCGGTTTTCATCCAGCCAGCCGAGTCAAAGAAAAACCATACACCGCCAATCTTTTCCCAATCATTTTTCACATATCCGCCGTCTGCATGACGGTACCACCAGCGACCATCCCTTACCTGGATCCAGTTGTTCTTTTTGAGATATACGGATACTGCGGATTTTGTCTTCTCTCCAACACATCCATCCGGATTAACTCCTACAAGGCGCTGTACCCGGATAGTCTGCGCTTCTGTGTCCGGCCCGAAATCTCCGTCCGCATTTACTTCGCTGCCAAAGATATTCAGCTTTTTTTGCCATTCAGTTACTTTTGTTCCGGTGTCTCCTCGTGATAACCAGTCCTTTGTATTCCCTGCTGGTGCATTGCCAGACATTTCACTGCCTGTAATTCCGGCTACAATGGCATTTGCCATCCTCTCTGCTGTATACTTTGCGGCATCATCCGCATTATCACAAAAACAGCACTCTACCAGGAGTGCCGGGCTGGCGGTATGCCGCAGCACATAAAGACTGGGATTTGTTTTTACTCCTCCTCCCCTTTTTGTGTATCCCAGCTCCCCAATCCGGTCTGCGATCCTCTGGGCATAGGATTCGGCGGCAGAGCCCCAGTTATAGATAAATACCTCTGTTCCATGTGCCTGTCCATTGTAGCAGTTGAAATGGATGGACACATCCAGATCCACAGCATGTGCATTACAGTTCGCCACGATCGCGGCAAGATTGCCGTTCACAGTTCCGGAGCTTTCATCCGTACAGTCATAGACCGTATGGCCAGCCGCCTGCAGTTTACGGATCACCAGGTCTTTCACCTTTCGGTCCTCTGATGTTTCGGAAAATATACCGGACGCTCCCGGAACCTTAAAGTTATGTCCTGCATGTACATTGATTCTCATAGATTACTCCTTTCCCCGGCAGTTGCGCCGGCGCAAAAAGAGAGCGATTACTCGCCCTCTACTCCTCTTTGTTATGCTGCTTAATTACCTGGTTGACGTAGGTCGATAATCCAGCCACCAGTATGCCCTGGACAATCGCCGTAAACACCGCCATTGCAATCTCCTGCATACCGTTAAGTGGACAGGTCGCAACCACCCAAATACCGCACAGCAGGATTCCTAGTCCTCCAAGAGATACCGGGATATACTTATCCGCAATTGTCTCTGTCTTCTTCATGCCCACACCTACAAAATAAAGCACCACGGCCAACACCAGCAGTTCTGGTTTTACATAATTCATAATCTGATCCATAATCATCCTCCTTTCTTCTCCAGGTCTTCAATCCTATGATTTGCGACCTTCATCTGTTCTTCTTGCACACACAGCTTCTGTTCCAGCTCATATGTACGCTCTATTACATTATTATGCTTATCTACCCGTTTTGTGAGTTCCTCCAGCTTATACTCCAGCAGAGCTCTGGTCTTTTCCTGTTGACCGCGATTACTGATCAGGCAGACAAGCAGAGTTACACCTGCAGAGATGCAAGCCGAAATGATTGTTTCCATGCAAGTCCCTCCTTACTCAAAGATTGCATACAGATGTCCACTCCGGATCTCAAAGGTCGGAGTCTTGCCGTCTGCGCCCGCTGGTCCCTGCGGCCCCTGGGGCCCGGTGGCTCCGGTTGCACCCTTTGCTCCGGTTGCTCCGGTATCTCCTTTTGGTCCCTGGGGACCAGTTGCTCCCGTATCTCCCTTTGCCCCTTTTAATGCAGCCAACTGGGCAGATGTAAAGTCCGCATAGGTGAAAGCGTCTCCTTTATCACCCTTATCACCTTTTGCTCCCTGCGGGCCTGTTGCGCCGGTCGCACCTTTTGCTCCCTGTGGTCCTGTCATACCAGTTGCACCGGACAAATCTGTGATATAGGTATATGCTGACGCACCCTTTACATACAGCTTCGCATTATCTGCATCATTGACGTTTCCGGTGTCGATCATGACAAACTGGCCAACCTTCACACCGTCAGATGCATAGCCGCTGTTCATGGCACTTATACTGGCATAGGTCTTTGCAATAGTAAATGCTTCGCCGGCAGGTCCCTGCGGTCCCGTGGCGCCTGTAGCTCCTTTTGGTCCTGTGGCACCGGTTGCTCCGGTGTCTCCCTTCGGCCCTTGCGCTCCGGTTGCTCCAGTATCTCCTTTCGGACCCTGTGCACCAGTCGCGCCTTTGATATTACCTGTCTTCACCCAGGCTCCTGATGCCCTTTTATAGACATCAAAATTTGCAGTATTGAGGAAGAAGTCCCCATCTTTTCCCTGGGTTGTAGGCGCTGCCGTACCAAACAGCCATGTTGCACCATCCGTTCCTTTTGCGCCGGTGGCTCCGGTATCACCCTTCGGTCCTGTAGGGCCAGTCTCACCCTGGATACCCTGTGGCCCCTGTGCTCCTGTATCCCCCTTTGCTCCGGTATCACCTTTCAATCCCTGCGGGCCTGCCGGTCCCTGTGGCCCCTGCGCTCCCTGTGGTCCTACAATACTGCCTAAATCAACTTCTCTTGCCATGTCTTATCTCTCCTTTACTTTTGATATACTGCGATTAAATGGCCGTCCCTGATCTCAAATTCTGGGGTCTCTCCTGCAGGTCCCCGGATATCTTCCAGGGCCACCAGCCTGTTCCACTCATTACTGTCGGTATAACGCCACTCAATGGCTGTGCTGGTCTTCTGCATCTCGATCTCCCGCTCCCTGATTGGCAGCCGAATGCGCGAGCCAATGGCCTGCCCTCCTGACATAAGCTGCAGGATGTCTTCCTTTAAGGTTATGTCATCTGCACGACAACGCAGTTCCTTCAAAACTTCCTGCATAGGGGTCAATGACGACCCGCTATAATTTTCTGGTTTTGCACGTTTCTTTACAGGCATCAGGATTGTCCGCAGAGTTTCCCCTTGCTCCTCATCACACACATAAATATAAGCGACAATGTTTTTCCCGCTCTGAAGTAGTATATCCGGGATAACTGCTGATGTGCTGCTATCTTGATTTCTATAACCGGGGATTGTAAAAGACAGGTTTCCAAACTCTTCTACCATATGAATATCCACTTCATCTGGCAGCTCAAGTCCATATACCTGCAGTACCTGGCCGTAATCCCACTGCGCCAGTCCATATATTGTTTTATAATATTGCCCATCACTGCAAAATTTTGCTATAATCATTGCCGTCTCCTTCCTGCCAGGAAGATCAGCCGGCAAGGATGCTTTTTCTCTCTTCCTGGCTGATCCAGCCCTTTGTGGCTGCCTTCTCTACTACTTCTGCGTTTCCAGTCTTTTTGTATAATCTTGTGATTGTCTCAAACATCGCATACCTCCTTATGCAATCCCCAGGCTATCAAGCACCAGTTTGTCCACGGTTTCCTCCAAAGAGGCTATACGGGCTTCTGTTTCATCCGGCCTCTGCAGCTCTACAATAATAGCAACTCCATTAACTGGCACTGGATTCCCTTCATCATCCTGTGTGTAATCCACAACAGTTTCCATCTGCTTTTCAATCTTCTGCATTTTTGTGTACCCAGAATAGATTTTAAATACCTCATCGTTGTAATCAATCACCTGAATCTTACTTGTGTTGGCAGCATCGGACAGTAAAGCCTCGTAATCCATGATGTTTTTATCACCTGGCACTAATCCCAGAGAGAGGGAATCGCCTGCCACCTGAATCCCATCAGTGATAATCTCCAGTTCCTGGCCATTGTTTAATCTGATTTTACCCATACCTTTCACCTATCCCTTTCTTATTTTCTGCATTAAAATAGACCGCTTATCACGGTCTGGCTCTGATTTTAATAATATGGCTGGTCTAAATACTTTAATATTATACCAATTTAATTACTTCCACTTTCCGATGGCGACCCATTCAATCCATAGGCCGCTCGCAGAAGCGTTACATCCTAAAGTTGTTTTTGATGCAGTCGTTGACAGCGTGCCTACATTTTCAGGTATCCCGCTCGCATATCTGGGAGAAGTCATTACGATAGGTGCTTCCTTGAATTTTTCTCTGAATGTGATATCGAGCTTGTAAAACTTTCCCGTTGAATTATAGGAAAATATTGTAGTCTGACTTGCCCCCCAAAGAATCATTATACCAGACTGACCTTTAAATATTCCTTGATTATTTGTAGAACCAGTGGTTCCTTGGGTTGTTTCGTTCGACAGAAGCGTACTTATGCTGTTAATATTCTTTTCTACATTAGTTAAATCAGTTTTTTCCGCTTTACTACCCAAAGCGGAGTTTATTGCAGTAACTGTATCCTGCACATTACTTTTTGTACCATCGGCTTTTGTAAAATCAACATTTGCGGCGGTTGTTTTGGGCTTAACTTCATTCTGCAGATAAGTTAATAAGTTGGAAAACAACATCTTTTTACCAGTACCTGTGGATTCCTCCAGTAAAAAAGCATCCGTACTGGCCGGAGTTACCTTATTTGCAAGGTCGATTACACGGTTAAAGGCAAGATATTTCAAGTCTTTCAGCCATTTCGATGCTTTACCGGCAATCGTGCTTATAGAATCCCCTGAAGCCAGATCTGTTCTGGATGCGGCGTCTGTAAAAGTTACCGGCGTAGTGATATCCACTTTACCAGTCGGCCCTTGTGGTCCCTGCGGCCCTGTTGCCCCTGCATCACCTTTATCCCCCTTTGGTCCCTGTGGGCCAGTTGGACCGGCTGGACCTGCCGGTCCTTGTGGACCGGTCGCTCCTGTGGCTCCCTTGGGTCCCTGCGGTCCCATCACATTGCCTAAATCAAGTTCGGGCATAATTCTCTACCTCCTTATAAGATCATGACCAGATGGCCATTATCATTGATTTTATAACCCGGGGCATCCAGACCAGCGTATACTATATAAAGATGTCCGTCTTCCCGCACCTGGAAGGCATAGACACCTTTACTCTCTACAACTGCAGCATCCCCACCCCGGTCACCTTTGTCTCCCTTGTCTCCTTTCGGCCCCTGGATGCCCTGTGGTCCCTGCGGGCCTGCCGGTCCAGTTGGTCCTATCGGACCTTGTGGGCCTGCCGGGCCATTGAACTCCCCAGCCTGTCTTCGCCGTTCCAGGTCATCCGCTGTAGCATTCGCCCGGTTTGCTGCCGCCTCTGCTGCTTGTGCTTGTGTATTGGCAAGCTGTCCGGCATTGTTAGCGTATTTCGTTGCTTCCACCGCATCTTTTATAGCCGCCCCAACCTCACCGACAAGCCTGTTGATGATCTCCTGTGTCCGCTCGTCTAACTCTATGGTCAGGTCTTCTTCTGTCATGAGGCGTTTCACAACTCCGGCGGAAAAGCACACATACGTTGCCTTCCCATCCCACACATTCGGGTCTCCCCTCAGTACAACTGCCCATTCCCCTGGCAGCATCTTCTGAGGGTCAAAGTGGTCAAAATCACCCCGCCTATCCTGTATTGCCATATTGGTTCACCTCCTTACCCTTACCCTGGTATCCAGCGCACCAGCGACACCCCCGTGGGTGTCGGTGGCGTACTGCCGCCTGGATAACGCAGCACACAGTTCCAGGGATAGTTATAATAACCGCATGTCCATATTTCTGTGCCATCCTGGTCCCCTGTCTGCGGGTTTCCACGGTTTGATGATGCCTGCACCATCCTGCCATTACCAATGCTCATAGCTGTATGGTTCACATGATTAAGGAGCACATCACCATATATGATGCCACTTCCGGATGCCATATCTACGCTGTTTGTCACGTCCTGGAATCCGCAGGCAATAAACGCGTCATACATATTTCCGGTGTATGATGCCCCCTTATCTTTAACCGGGACACCAGCCTGTTGCCACGCCGAGATCAAAAGTGATGAGCAGTCGTAATCCGGCCCCCAGCGATTGTCCTGTGAATATCCGTGGGAATTATCATTCGCGATTGCGACCGCCCACTCCACAGCATTTTTGATAACCGTCGAGCTTCCGTAAGTCAGGTTTTCAAACCAGTACCGTGCATTCTGACTTCTTTCCTCTAGTGCCAGCACTCCCGGTCTTTCATAGTTCCGCATGAACGCTTCCGCCAGGTATTCCGGACTCTCTACAGATTTTGTAAACGCAGAAAACGAGAAATTAAAAGAGGAAGTGGCGATCCATTGCTGGTTGTTTGCCACTTCCCACAAAATACATTCCAACTGCCCATTAAAATATGCCGTTGTATTGCCGTAATTGTTACCCCAGGGATATCCCCTGGCATCCGCCCATGATGTGTAACCCGTTGCCGGTGTCCACTGCACCAGGCCATATCCGCCTGACATGTTGCCGTAAATAAGGGATTCCCATAAGCCAGGGTTGAGTGTGGACTCACGCTGCATATTTCCGAGTATTCCCGCAATAGCATTCCTGGTCCAGCCCTTATTGATGAGATAATCAGCGATATACTGTGCATTATCTGTCATTTGCGATTGAGACAGATATGCATTGCTTATTATAAGTGCCATATTTTTGTCTCCTTAAAATGTCCCTTCTTTCGTATTCCCGCCTACACAGACACCGCCAGAAAATTGCAAATACGTGCCGTCTGAAAACTCTGCTCTCCCTGTTTTTCCAGCTTTAAATTTTCCTGTCAGGCCGTCTTTATCTGCCAATAACGGATATGAGTTATTGCCGCTGTCATCTGTGCAAACAAAAGAAAACTTTGATGCAGATCCAAAGGACTGGATTGCGATTCCTCCACCAGATACAGCTGTCATGATTGCTGATAACTTTCCATTATTGTAAAATTCAACCCTTTTGTTATTGATTTTGATGCCTGTCCCATCTACTAAATTACTAAAGACCCCTTCTGCGTGCACACCATCCTTATTCCAGGTACCGATAACCTTACCTGACGCATTCAGTATGCGCAGCACACCGTTTACATTGTTTTCCCCGCCTAATGTAAGGGTACCACCCCTCGCCCAGTCGAAACGGATACCAATAGCGGACAGGACATTGACCACAGCATTTCCCTGGCTGTCCATGCCGGCATTCCAGGTCTTCCCTCCATCCGTAGATACGGCAAAGGCGTTCGCTGTCATCTTCCAGATGGTATCTGATTCCTTCAGCGTTGGTTTATTGTGCATATAAAAAATGGTGCTGCCATCCTCCAGCTTTTCCTCCGTCTTATATACACCAAAAGACTGGGTGATCAAACTGGTCAGAGCCTGCACCGCTTTGTTATACTCATTTATCTGTACTTTAGTATTTTTCTTTGCCTTTACAAAGGCTTGTGTAGCCTCTGTAAACCTGGAGGCACTGTTACGGGCCGGTGTTTTTGCGTCACAGGACACCGACTGATAATTACCTATCTGGTAGGTGGTATTTGTAATATAGCACTGATAGGTGTTCTGCTTATAATCTGTAACGATTGCCGGGTCTCCTGCCTCTATGGCAGGGTCTGACAGGCAAGAGATAGACACTGGGCGGAATTTCATCCCTATCAGGCAGCCGCCTAAATAATCAGCGACCGTCTTACCGCTACCTTTACGAATAAAATCATTATCCTTTATCTCCAGCACATAACCTTCCACGCCCGTCATATAAGACGCCGGGGCATCCTGTACAGTGGTGTCCTGCGCCTCAGTCACCTTGATCCCGGTTATCACCACATCATCTGTGGCAACGTTTATGCTGTTTAATGCATACAGATGATGGTAGTCCTGTAAGCTCTCAAATGTTCCCCCATCCAGGCTGTCTCCGTCTGTCCAAGGCAGGAAACTGCCGCCATCTGCACTGTCACCAGTCTGATAAGACGGGGTCCCATCGTCAAACACGCCTCCATCCATGCCATTATGACGTCCAAATACGGCAGTGTCATACCATCCTGACGTCAACCGGCCATATGCGTCACACTTCCAGTAACGGCAGGCTATCTGCCCCACCCATGTCAGCACCTGCCTGAAGGTCAGTGCTTCATCGGCAGGTCGTTCCTTTACCGTAAAATTGCGGTTCGGGAAATCCGCGGATGCCTGTACCACGCCACATACACTGCAGGCATCGGCTACGATCTGCCCCAGTGTAGCCGGATATTTTAATCTGCTGTCTGTATATGGCCGATCAAATTTCGCCATGTTGTCATAAGCTGTGACAGAGATGACCGCACCCGTGAATTTTCCCGGCTCCGCCGTGTATATGCCCTTTGGTATCCACTCGATCTTGTCCTCTGATAGCTGCAGGCCAACCTTTACATTCAGTTCTGCACCCTCAAAATCGTAGGTATTATATCGTCCGTCTGTATTGTCCAGGCGCAGCGTGCACTCCCCAATAGATGCCGAACCAATATCAAAGCTGTCTGTACTGGATACGCCTGTCTTGATAGTCAGACCATCCGACATCAGATCCGCATTTGTCAGCACTGTCTCTGTCCCATCCGGGAACCGCATCACTGTCCGTACATGAAATATCCTGTCCTGTACAACAGCCCGTCTGTAATCCATACTTGTCCTTACCATGCCATCACCTCTGTATAATATCTACCGTAACACTGCGGTACCAGAATATCCCGTCCCCCAGGCGGCCTATCTGTTCTTTGGATATGGTCCCCCGGTATACTTCTATCGTCACATTGATACCGTCATCCCGGAAGGTAAAGGGGAAAAATCCAGCAACCAGTGTCCGCTTGATAAGCGCTACATCTGATTCCGGGAGCACACCCCATTTGATACTTACAGTCTTTTTATTCGCAACCGGGTCTCCGACCATCGTCCCGTCCATTGTACGGCCCGTGTCGGAGGTCCATATGATCTCGTCATTAACCGTAATGGAGACGGGTGCCGGCAGCACCACGCCTCCTGATCTTAAAATATCTGCCATTTATGTCACCTCTACCGGATTCTGACGGTACTTTGCATTTTCCAGCGCTCTGTCAAGTGCCCTGGCCAAAAGTTCACCATCCACAAAGAATCCCATTTTTCCGACTGCGGCGATGAACCTTGTCACCGCACTGTTGACAATGGCTTCCACATCTGCCTTAGATAACCCGCTGCCGCCTACAGCCCTGACCGCTTCATTGGCCATAGCCTGCAGTTTATCTTCGGGGGCCACTATTTCACCATAATGGCGGTTATCGCCTATCATAGCAAGCTGTGGCGTATTGGCCTTTACAAAGCCGCCCTGTGCCAGCTTTGGTATCTGCGGCACTTTGATGGACGGGAGCCAGCCAAAAGGCTTCAGTCCCATGATATCAACCTTTTTCAGTCTTTTAAGAGCTGAGTTTAATCCATCAAAAGGTAGTTTGATAACTTTGTTGATCCCGCTGATCAAGGCATTCACGACTGATTTCAGACCATTTAAGATTCCGTCCTTTATACCGTCAAATACCTTTCCTCCCGTCGAAAATACGTCTTTTACGGCTTTCCACGCTGCGGAGAATTTATCCCTGAACCAGTCGGCCACGTGGGAAAAAGTATTTTTGATGCCACTCCAAATACCCGAAAAGAAATTCCCAACACTGGAGAATGCGCTTTTAATCCCGTCAGATGCAGATGTAAATTTCTGCTTAAACCAGGAACCCACACTTTTAAAGGTATCAGCAATACCAGACCATAGCCGTGAGAAGAACTCTCCAATCTTTTTTGTTACGGAATCGAACCAGTCTCTAATTCCACCCCATATCTCAATAGCTTTAGCACTTATTTCATCCCAATGTTTATATAAGAGAACTCCTATTGCAATTAAAGCACCTATTATTAAGATAATCGGGTTAAATCCTGCAAGCAATTTGACCAGCGCGTTTTTTAAACCTCCCGCTTTCATAATTGCCAAAGTCATATTAGTTGCAAATTTCCCAACAAACTCATTTAATCCTGATATTAGCTTTCCGAATTTCCATGCTGCAAAAAAAGAACCAATGACCAGGGTAATATCCTGTACATCTTGTGGGTGTTCTTTACACCAGTCGCTGAACTTCTGCAGCGCTCCATTGATCTTGTCCCATACAGCCAGGAATACACCACCAGCCCAGCTTGCAAGTGGCTGCAACACAGTATCCCAAAACCACTGAAACAATGGCTGCAATGCCTCCAGGATATGATTGAACACTTCTATCGCTATTGACAAGGTGTCAAGAAAACGCGGTACTATCTCATTGGCTGTCCATACTCCAAGTGGCTCCAGGACATTCTGCCAAAACCAGAGAAGGCCTTCACCCACATTAATGGCGAACGGTGCCAATGCGTCCCACAGTCCACGCAGTGCCTCGTTGATATCATCAAACTTTATGGCCATCAGGCCCTCATTCAAAGCATCAACAAACCCCGGAATGCCTGTCTGGAAGAGCCAGCTTGCAACTTTCCCCAGAAAACCACTGAAAAAATCCCCCAGTGCCGTCTGAGTGAAGCTTCCTAACTGTTTAAGTCCTTCATTCCATAATCGTTTGAAGGAATCAATGGTAGGCTGTATATTCCTCTGGATCTTCTGGAACATTTTCTGGAACTTGGAATCTAACTGGTCAACAACTGTGTCACCCTCAGCCAGATTCCCATAATTGATATCCATGCCTTTTATTGGAAGGTTTCCTATTCCTCCAGCAGCCGGGTCAGAACTGCTCTTATCCTGCAGCTTATTGATCTTGTCAAAGCCCATCAGGCTTCTGGATGCCTTCTCCGCTGCCTTTCCTATACCCTCTGTAGAATCTGTCAGGGAATCTGCTGCGCCTGCAGCCGCCGACAAGTCAGACGCCGTATCCTTAAACCCAGATCCGCCTTCTGCTTTCTTTCCTGTCAGCATCTCCGTGAATGACTTAAATGCCGATGCTACAGTCATCAGCTTGGCCAGTAGCTGATTCAACAACTTCAAAACAGGGGTCAGGACATTTATAAGCCCTTGCCCCAAAGTTGCCTTTAGACTGTCGAACTGAAGCTTCAGGACCCTGACCTGGTTAGCCCATGAATCTGACGTCCGTACAAAATCCCCGGTTGCCGCCGACAACTGGTCCTGCACAAACTGGTACCGCAGGGCTACTTTTTCCGCCTCGCTCATGGCCTGGGTGGTCTTACCCCAACCGTTTGCCATTGCATAGGCATCTAGGGCGTTCTGGGTCATTACGACGCCTAAATCCTTTAAGGTCTCAGTCTCACCTGTAAATACGGATTTTAATTTTGTATACGCTTCGTCCTGCGAAATGTTGTAAAAAGAAGCCACATCGCCCGCCAGTCCTGTCAGTGTAGTACCCATATCGTAGGCTTGCTGCTCCGAAAATCCAAAAGCTTTAGCCATCGCGCCGAATGTACCAGTAAACTGCTTCGCCATTGTCTCTGACAGTCCAAAACTGGCCGCTGCCGACTGAGCGAACTTGTCCACCTGGGCTGACATATGCGGAAATGTAACATCTACGACATTCTGGACCTCGGCCAGGTCTGAGCCAAGCTCAATACAGGACTTGCCAAAATCCACAAGTTTTTTAACAGCGAAGGCAGACGCAAGGGCTACACCTGCCTTTTTTGCCAGGTTTGTGATGCCTGACATCTGTTTTTTAAATTGATTCTGATTTACAACCAGGTCAAGACCGATCTGGCCTACACTCTGTGCCACATATACCACCTGCCTCTTTTAGAGGACATCGGCACATGGGCACTACTTGTCCTGATTAATCTTTATCTCAAATTCTTTTTTACAGTGCCTTGCCTGGCACTTAAAAAATACGCCCCGGCATATTGCATCCGGAATGTACTGTACTTTCTGCTCATGCCCACAATAAGGGCATTTCACTTTCATTTTTTCAATTATTCACACCTCCCGCTGCATAAATAAGAGCCTGCTTCATGGATTCCAGAAATCCCTCCATATTCTCTTGAGACATTGCTTTTGCCCTGCGCGTCCGCCATTCCATTCTGATGCGCTTCTGCTCCGGGCTAAAATACTCCAAAATTTCCGGGTCATCTTCGGCTCTGATAGACACAATCCGGCCAAGCGGTGTATCGGGTCCCAGACCAGACAGCATGTCTTTAAATTCATCCCATTTCATTTGGGGCAGCTCCCGGGATAAACGTAACCCGTACTGCGTCTGAAAAGATGATATGATAAGTCCAAAATCATCTATCAAGTCGTAGTACGGGTCATCACTCTCCCGATTCTTCCTCGCCGGTGATCAGACCAATTGCCGAAAAGACCAATGTCTGAAAATCTGCAAACTGCAGCTTCATCTTGTCAATTTTCTTGCGGTCTGCATCACTGAAGATCAGCTCATACATTTTTACTACATCACTGGGCTGCACGTTGTCACCATCTCCCAGGATTCCCATAATCTTCAGGACAGTGGTAGCGTCTGCATTTACTTCCAGCTCTTTACCTTTTACAACCAGTTTAGGATTCTCGTCAAAAGCCAGTTTGTCTGTAATGTCAATAGTCTTTGCCATTATGCGCCACCTCCTGATGGTAATGTTACTGTCGGCTTGCCGTTACTCATGACATCGAACTCCAGCGGTCCAACCTCAGTGGATTTACCTGCCCCCGTATTTGTGATGTTATAAACTGCAGCATCCCAGGAGATAATCGTCCCATCCGGGAATGTCCAGCCGAAGTAGCCCTCTGCGTCTCGCCCATTCTTAAAAGTCTTATTAAATACATAGTCATTTCCGGTGTCCCCAATATTTCTTTTCCCGGATACAGAAATGGTGATGCTCTTCGCTGTTGCCAGCCTGCGCGCCCATCCTTCTGTATCGAATGGATACCATTCTTCCACACCATTGTCGAATTTTACAGAGAAAGTCTCCATATCCGCAATGGGTGTTGCCCCGGTCTTTTTATCTCCCACCTGGAACTGATTTTCATAACAGGGATAAACCCCGGTTTTTCCTGCCATATCTTTACCTACCTTTCATAATGCAATGTCAGCCAGATCACACGCTCATACACGCCGTTATCATCAGTTCCCACGTCAATGGGTTCCGGCACATCCAACTGCAGATAATCCACGTGTTTTCCGACAATCTCCAAATCTGTTACATGTAAAAGCTTGTCATACAGGGCCTGTGCTGCCTCCTCTGTCTCATTGGCATATTTATCCCAATGGATTAAGATAGATACAGCTTTACTGGCCGTCTTTGTATTGTCCAGACCGCCCAGGGCTATATTTGCGCCGCCAGAAATCTGACGCTGATAGACACCTATAGACCGCTCTTTTTTATTTTCCAGTTTGCCGATGTAAAAGTGGTTTCCCACTCCCAGCGTCTTGATCCAGTCCTTGATATCTGCCAATTCCATACTCACACCCCCGTAATCCTTTTATATATCTGCTTATATGCCTTCTGGCAGTCCTGGTCCTTACTTCCTCCCGGAAGCCAATCTTCCAGCCATTCGCCTTTAGCATGAGGGTTTTCACCTTTATCAAAATGATATTCTGGGTGAAAATATAAACGTCTTGCATATGGTGTGCTTGAAACCAGTGTTGCCTTACCAGATTTGCACCTGGAATAATCAACAAAGGTGCTGTCGTTTTGAAGATGTCCTCCACGCAGGGTACGCTTCTTTATTTTGCCATTATACTCACGGCCATTTTTAGCAAACTGACCGCGCTTACCATATACCTTGTATTCTTCTACCCTGGGGTCATCAAACGGCATCACCTGCGCCTGTACTACTTCCGTGTGCAGATACTCTGCTGTCTGCTCCAGGGCTGTTACCTGTGCATCTGTAAGAGCCTGTATGCGGCCCCAGTCCATCTTAATGATTGAATTTACATTGATCATACAATATCTAACCTCGTGTAATTTACGCTGCCATCCGGATTCCTGGCTTTCATCCCCTGCAGGATATTACGGGTCTCCCCAAACACTGTAACCGTGCCTCCAGAGATGACAGCCACTCCTGGGGCAATGTCTCCCCGAAAGAGAGCTGTCCCGGAAATCTGTACATACTTCTGTTCCTTGTCAATGACCGTCTTTGCGCTATCCTGATAGTTACAGCGCAAGTCACCCCCAAAAGCCACCTCCGGACCGCCGTTCTCATTCAGGCCCTCGCTATATATAGTCACATGGATGTCTGTCGTACAAGCCCATTCAGGCACCAAACATGGATACATAGACATCACCTCAACAATCTGCAGCACAAGCCTGTCTGACAGAGCTGCTCATAGACATCACGCCGCATGGGGATTCCTTTCTGTGTGGTCACATTCCACGATTCCCCGAATTGCATGGATACGCCATTGATACTGTATCCCTGCAGGATCATGTCGAAAATCTCCCTGTTTTGCCACTCAAAGTCTGCCTGCATACAGCAGACCTCCTGGACAATTTCTTGCTGGAATGGTGTCAAATCAGAAAATCCCCGGCCCACAATACGATTGTAGGTCAGGGAATCAATATGCCTGGACGCCTGTTTCAAATACCGTTCCCGGTCAGCATCCGACAGCAGGTTGCCGTTGTAGATATCCGTGTAATACGCAGAGTCTGCATATGGGGTGTACATATCACTCACCGGCTTTCTTTGCTGGTTTCTTTTCAGCCTTCAAGGTTTCCAGCTCCTTCTGCAGATCAGATTTCTCTTCCTGCAGATTTGCGCATAACTTCTGCAGGCGTTCTACTTCTCTAACAGCCTGCATGTGATCCTCATATGGTACAGTTTTTCCACGCCCATAGGCAATCACTTCCCCGTCATCATTCAGGATATCAAAGCCGGAATCCTGGTAAAACTTCTTCTGCATCTCGTCAATGGTGTACTCTTTATTTCCTTTCGTAGCTCTCATATCATGCACCTGCCTCTACATTCATTGCGCAACCTTCTACTTTCTTTTCTAACAGAAAAAGATCTCCATAGTTACGGTTCTGATACAGATAACCGTCTGCAGTACGGCTGTCAGTACCTGGTGTAAACAGTTTGATATAACTGTACTTATCACGGCATACCACGCAGGAGGTGTGGATCAGGATCCAGTTGATCTGTTTTGCGTCCTCCGCTGCCGTGCAGCCTTCCGTAAAATCGTATTTTGTTTTCATGCGAGCAGCCGGGACCATTTTAATAGTCACATTATCCAGGGAGTGGACATTACGGTTGATTGTCGAAGGCGTGGTGACACTCATAACGCGCTGGATGCCTTCAGCTTCCTTGATAATTTTATACATAGACGGGGTTACATACAGCATTCTGCCTTCTTCTGGCACACCCGCCTCGTCCATGATGCTCATTTCTTCGTCAAATGCCTCCAGGAAATTTGACGCTGTAATAACCGTTGTATCAATCCGTCCAGAAAGCCTAGTCATTTCTGCGTGAAGCTTGCTGTACCGATAAGAATCCTTCTCTGGGATGGCTTGCTCTGTTTCAAAAGTATTCTGGATATTTGCCACGGATAATGTAAGATTTGTCTCATCAATATCCATCGGGTCAATCCAGAACTCCACATCCCTGTCATGCTCCAGTTTCTTTGCCTCCCAGTCATTGCTGAGCGTTCCAGCGTTGAATCCGGGTGTCCTGGTGTGGTCCTTATACCCAGTTACCGCCATTCTCGGAAGCTTGATTGTCTGGGCATTAATAAATTTTACTCCCAGATTACTCTGTGCCAGTGCATCAGAGCACAGTTCCTTTGCATATTTCTGCTGCAGGAGCTGCGTAAACGTTGTTGCATAATCATATATTGCCATGTATTAGTTCCTCTCTTTCCTAAAGTCCAAACGCTCTCTTTAAAGCGTCGCTATTTGTTTGCTGTTGACCCGCCTGGCCGGAAGCCCCTACCTGTACAAAGCCTGTCTGACCTGCTGGTGCAGGTTTTAATGCCGGGATGTCTTCAAGCACTTTGTTTAGTGCATTTTTAAGTGTCTCTTCGTTGATTTTCCCGTCCTGTCCCATAACCTGGCTTAGATCCGCCATTTTAAGGACATATGGGATAGTCTTTGCGTCAATCCCCAGACCAACCGCTGCCATAGTGGCGGCTGCCTGTACCTGTGCCTGCTGTGCTGCCGCCTGGGCCTGCGCTGCCTGTGTCTGCAGTGCATTTACATCCGGCTGCTGGGACGCTTTCTGAGCTTTAAATGCCGCAATAGCCTGTTTCATTTCATCCTCTGACAGTCCCTGCTGCTTAAAATATGCTTTCAGGGCGGTGTCCTCTTTCGCCGCCAGCGTACCTTCCAGCATTGTCTGGATTTTATTGTAATCAATCTGTGGCGCTGCGGGTGGCTGCGTTCCTGCCTGCTGTCCATCTCCTGTGCCTCCTGCTCCCGCGCAGCCTCCGCCTCCTGCTCCAGGCTCTGCGAAAAACTGTAAATCCATAGGCAACAGACATCTAAATTTCTTGTACATAAATTTCTCCTTTCCATTTTGAGGGTGTCACCCTACAATCCATTATCATCGGTGTCACCGGCCACGCATCTTTTTTAGCCATATCGTGTTTGGGCATAAAAATAAGACGCATCACCCTGCGTCTCAAAGGGAGATATTAGATATCTCCTTTAACCCACCTTCTCGTAGGTCTTTGCAAAAATATCTGGCTTACACGGATATAATTCACCACGCAGTCCCTGGATGATATAATCTCCCAGTTTAGCGTGCATCCGGCCCTCCAGCGTCTCAATCGTACATCCACAGACATGCATATGTCCGTCAACCAGGCTCCGGTCAATCCATACTTTTTCGTCCGCCACAGCCTGCGTAAACCATACAGGGGCTACCATCTCGGCATCATCTGTCAAGCGGAACGCCTCAATTTCTACTGGTTTCTTCCTGTATTTCAACTTCTGCACCTCCTTTCTTCACGATGAAATGATTTACATTAGTGATTGGGATTATTGCCAACAAAGCTCCTTCACAGTCTAAGGCTTTAAACATGTCATTTGACCACTGCACCTTTGTGCATTGCTTGTCGAAATCCAACTTAAGCCCATTTTCCATGCAACAAACATAATATTTCATATTCTTCCTCACCTCCTTTGCGCCGGCGCAAATAAAAGAGAACACAAAAATACCACCTGTCATTTCTGACTGGTGGTATTAAATACGCCCTTCTTTTTTCAGTTGTTCGATTTCTTCCGGAGTTGCTTCACGAAACTTCACAGGCTCTTCCCTCCATGATTTTTCTCTTTCTTCCAGTGCCTTTTGATATTCTTTTTCATTTTCTGTCATATTAAATCACCTCCAACTCAATCATGTTTCCTTTTCTTGATAATACTCTATAATAGCAATCTTTGTCAATCAAAAGCTCGCGCTGTTTCGGAAAATGACTAAGCCCTTCGATATATGCCGCGTTTGAACCCTTTTTTACATAAATGACTAACTGATAACCTAACTCAAAGTGGCGGGTGTTTACGACCGATGTGCTATAAAACTGCCCCGGAATAATTATTTTACCTGTTTCTGCATCTGCTGTCGGATCTATATCAACGCCTCTATAAGCAACAACATCATGTTGAAGTTGATTCTTTTTCAATGCCTCCGATATTGTATCTGCATATTCTCTTAACTTCTTATCCTCAGCGATATCTCCCCGAAGCATAGCATTAAGACGCTCAAAAAAGCGATTTGGCTTTTTATCACCTGAATTGTATGTGTATTTTCGGATTGCATGTTTTTCTTTTTCAGTAAGCTGTTTAATCCATTCGTCAGATTCTTTGCGAAGTACATCCACAACCTTTTCCTGTGGTACTGCCCGGAAACCTGCCAATGGCCGCTTTTTATCAACATAACCACGACTATCCTGGTTACCTGTCCTGAATCTGACATTCCTCCATTGTTTCGCCTTCTGCTTATACTGTTCTTGATCCTCTGGATCCAGAGAAAATCTTGCCAGCCTCCCATACTTCTCGGCTTGCCTTACAGCATATTGTTGTTTAACCTCCTGTTTACTCTGCTCCTTAATCTCTACCAGCTCCCGCTTACTGAATTTATCATCCGGCGGTGTACTGATACCCGGGAAATAAGTTGTATGACCATCTTTACATCTGGGATGATATAACCCCGCTGATATGGCAGAGCTCATGAGTGGATAGTTGCCGTCTGCTTTGCTCCCGCCGCTCCAGACATCATCAATCAGTACCTTACCTACAAATGGCAGGCACTTAGGACATGGATTCCCACGCTTGTTCATGACGACCAGGTGCAGGCCCCACTCCTGACGTTTCTGGCCCTCTCCCTGCAGGTATGCCCGCTTGCTGGATGTCCTGATAGCCATATCAGCATAATCAGACAGCGTATGGCGGGCGCCGTTGGCATACTCAACGCAATTAAGACCTGCAGACAGCATATCCTTTGTAGCCATGTCCACGGCTTTCTCGTAGGTTCCTGCCCCGGTATTGGCGTACACCTGGGCATTATAGATAATCTTACGATACTGGTCATTGGCCATGCGCAGGACTGCTGTTTCAGCCTTCTGCATATCATCTGTGGTGGCCTTAATGAGGGAATCCAGCTTCCGGTCATTAATCTTAAAAAACTCCGCCGTTGCTCCGGAGCTGACCTTCTTGGCCGGGAAACCATTCTTAATGGCTCTCAATATTGTTTTCTCCTGATCCATACCACCCTGCTGATGTGCTGCATAGATCAGGGATTCAATCTCCCTGTTGATGTCCTTAAACTGCCCTTTAAACCGCTTCTGATTATTCTTTTTGTACTGCTCCAATGCTTTGAGTTGCAGAGCTTGCCACTGCTCCCAATGCATCCCTTCCGCATCTTCCCAGGCCCGATGATGCTTCATATTACGGACCATTGAGGCCATTAGCTCCTCTTCAATAGCTTGGAACGCCTTGCCGATGTCGTATTCATAATTAATCTTTCTTGGCATTTGACATCACCTTGAATCCCTGGGCCTTGAACTGCCTTGTCAGCGTTTTAAGTTGCGTGGTACTCTTACAGTGATCATGTCTGAGTTCTGCATAATCAACTTTTTCCAGGGCGTATATTCCCAGAGGCACCTGTTCCTTTGCCACCTCCAGCAGTCCCTGGTACTCCTTCCGGGACATTCGGTATATTCTGGGTCCGATTTTCACCTTCAATCACGTTCACCCCTTCCAGATTCA
>ERZ506469.52-NODE-52-length-19256-cov-6.07406_pt1 | contig 19256 bp, 13 predicted proteins | sample MGYA00512386_ERZ506469 | MGnify/ENA metagenome assembly ERZ506469 | reverse complement strand
GTATGCACCGTAATAATCGCCAAACGGCATATGAATTAAGAATAAATCAAGATAATCGGTTTCCAAATTTTCTAAAGAATCCATAACGGCTTTTCGACAACCCTCATAACTCATCTCATTCAAAAAAACTTTAGAAGTGATAAAAAATTCAGTTCGCGGAATGCCGGATTTCTTTATTGCTCTTCCGAGTGCTACTTCATTTTGATAACTTCTGGCCGTATCAAATAAACGATACCCGTATTGAATCGCCCGAGAAACCGTTTTTTCACATAACTCCAAATCGTCAATTTGAAATACACCGAATCCTAAGATAGGCATTTTAATTCCATTGGATAATGTTACGTATTCCATTTTCTTCTCCTTTTACGTTTTTTCTCATCTATCTTCTCTATTTTTATTATATTGATTTTCTTAAAAATGTAAATTATCTATTTTCTATCGCTTTTTATAGTTTTTATCTATAAATATCATTGCATTTATTACGGACTTCTTTTCCATTCAATCATTCTGATAAATCAAAGAACTTTAGCCGTATTTTTCACCGGAAACCCCTACAGTAAAAAAAAGGTTGATCTCCCTCAATCAACCTTCCTTTTTTATAAAGTAGTTCACTCAAATTTCAAACATAGATTTATAACTGATTTTGCCCGTAATTTCTTAAATCGCTTCGATCTCCGTGATTATAATTCCGGTCAGCATACCTTCTTTGGAAAGTTGAACGTAACCATTGTTAAAAATTTTAAAACACGGTTGTTGATCATCGATTTCGCCGACCAAATAACTTTTTCTTACGGGATCGTAATAATCGCTTCCCGTAAAGTTGATTCGCCAACACGTTCCATCTTCAAGCGTACCGATCTCGGCATATAACGTACCGGTTTGGATGGTTTTTGGTACCGATATGGTTTTTTCGTTGATTTCCTCCAAATACATCTTCATCAAAGAAAGATTGACGACTTTTCCGTCTGCCGGTTCGACTTCCAAACAAATATAGGATTCGCCAAGATACAACGTGATCGGTGCGGTTTGATTCTTTTCGTATGAAAGACCGTCTTTGTCATAGATGATTCGCATTGACTCATCGGCATCGCCTTCTTTGAAAACAAACGAAACATCGTGCAACTTCAGATTTACACGATCAATCTCCTTCTCTATCAAAATGGCTTGCTGCCGCAAATTTTTGACCAACTTATTGTTGATGGCAAGTCCGATTACAATCGGGATAAGTCCCGTAAAAGACCATCCCTCTTCAGGATAGATAATCGCCAGAATCCAAGAAAGAACGATTCCTACGACAACAAAAATAATATAAATTTTTCCTTTAAACTTCGAAAAATTATCATACAGTTGATACCATTCATAATTCTTCGCATACGCCGGATTTGTTTCCAGTTCCGTTTTTTGTTTCTTTTCAAGGGCATTCAATTTTATAATTCTAGGAAGAAGCGCTAGAAAAAGTAAGCCGAAACAAAGCGTAAAAACAATCGGTAAAACATACCCGATCAAAGGTGTCAACGAAACTAAGACGAGGACAATCACAATTGAAAGGAGGCTTACCACAATAAAACCGCTCGCCAATGTTTTCTGATATTTTTTCTTGAAGGTTTCCGCTTCGGCATACAATTCCCGATTCGGAAAAAGATACTTAAAAGATTGAAAATTGGGATCGGATTGCAAATCGTATTGCTGTTTGCGTCCCTGTATTCGGTCAATTACCTTCGCTTCTTCGGCTGTTTGTTGTTCCACTGTTTTGCCTTTTTGTTGGTTGAAAAGATAGTAAAAAGCATTGGAAAGCAGGATAACGACTAATCCAATCAACAACAGCCAAACACCGGTATTTCCCCAAATGCCGTATGCTTCACTGTCGGGGTTTTCTATTACTTCCATCACGATACAAACAATAAATCCGACTAAACTTAATCCGAATAAAATCCATGCCCACCCCAACCGTTTGAAGGCAGACTTTTTTTCCGCGACGGTCTTTTGACGATATGACGTGATTTGCGGAATCTCATCGGAAGAAGCCGGTCGGGTCAAGATATAGTGATACATTTTCCGAAAAGAAAGGCATAAGCAGGCTGTGGCAATGGAAAATCCGATCCATGTGAAAATCAAGGCCATAATCAGTAAGACCGCCCACTCTTCCTCCATGAAATCGCTCAAGGCCAAAATCAACACAACAACGGCAATACAAAGAACGTAAAAAACAAAAGAAACGATCGTCTTCGTCCGATACTTCTTATAAAGCCAGTGGCGTTCACGTTCATCGCTGACTGCTCTACCGTATTTGGCAAATCCCTTTTCAAACATCATCCGTATCCTCCCCTATTCCATCTTCATGTTTTTCAATAGGTAATGTTCCTTAAAATAGACTAAAAACGATACAATTTGTCTATGATTTTCTCTTATTATATCATAATAAAAAAGAAAATTGAAAAACAAAATACTTTCTTACTTCTTTCAATTCATTTTGAAACGTTTTTACTTAGAAAGGCGATCCGGATTTCAAACTATTTTTTAATGAAACGAAAAAAGGTCAACCGAAATGACCCTTTTCCTAAAAGAATTTAAACCGATTCCTCAAGGATACCCATTCAACTTCCTTTGATTGACCTCGTAAATAAAATATTTTTTTAAACTAATACCACGCCATTACACCATAGAATACGTCAGATCGTAGATAACATTCGCCTGATACAAAAAGGCAATGATATCACGTTCAAGAGATAATTCCTGTACGTCGGTATTTTTATCAAAATAAAATACGATTCGAAGGACTGCTTGTACCTGGAATCGGTCTTGCAGTTCTTTGATTGCACTTTCTTTACCGAATAGTCCGCTCAATGTTTTACGCAACATTTCATTGATATTTTTTGAATCGTGATCCTGCCTTGCAAGAATCCATTGATGCTGCTGCCATATCGGTTGCATACCGATGTCATCGATGATCAATCGTTCGATTTCTTCTTTTCGTTCCATTCGGATCGGTTCGGAATTTTTCTTTGTATCCCAGTCAACAGACAAATAAGTTGTGCAAACACGTTTTTTCATTTCAGATCACCTTACAACTGAATTTTAATTTCGTATCCGTCTTGTATAAAAATTCGATAATATCTTGATCCAAAGACAATCGCTGCTGAGGCTGATTGGTATCTTTTACAACAACGGCAAAAATTTCCAACTCCAAAACAACGTAGTATTGATTTTGAAATTCTTTAATCTGTTCTTCTTTTTTAAACAATTCTGCCAAAGTTTTTCGAATCATTCGGTTGATATCAACATCGTAATCGGTATTTTCACCGCAACTGAAATAATCCCATCGACCGACAAACGGGGCAATCTTATGAAATGCCTTTTCTATTTGTTCCCTGTCCATCCAGCGCCATAATTCTTCAGTGGATGTCGTTACAATTTTTTTTGAATACCGTTCGTTCCATTCGGCACCGTCTAAAAGCACCTTAAAACAACTCCAACAAGTCGGTTTGGGTTCTTCTAAAATAAAAGCGATGACGCCGTACTTTTCTTCTTCGGCTTTGTCATAATATCGATACATATTCTCAACAAGCGACGCTATGGTTGCCGTTTCAACCGCTCCCAACGATTGCGGTGAAAAGCGAAGAACATCTTCCCATTTTCGATTTTCCAAACACCTGCTTGTTGTAAAGACGTCGGCAAACGATTTCTCTACCACGGCAATATCGGCAACTTTGCGAATCACACAATCCGCCTCATCGCTTTTTTTTCGAAACTCAATATAATCGCCGATATCCACTTTTTTACGCTTATCGTCAAACAATCGAACTTCCACTGTTTTTGTACCGGCTTTTACCTTTTCAAACATATCATCCGACAAATGCATGACAAACGTTTCGGCTAAACTCTCCTTAGGCACGATGCGGATATCTTCCACTGCCTTATGTTCGGGATATTTGCGGGCTTTCGGATCAATCAAGGAATCCATATAGGCATACATATAAGAATATTTTCCCTCGATTTCATAAGCAAGGGCGATAATTCTGCCCCATCCCCGCCAAGAATAGTCGACATACGTTCCGTCATTTAAAACGGGGCAGTATTCTTCATGTTTATCCCCACCGAATAAATACCCGTGTTTTTGAATTTCTTGAACAATGGCCATATCGACACTTGCGGTGATTGTTTGATGCGGTAGATAATCTTGATCGCCACAATATGTCCAGCCTATAACTTCGTATTTCATCCATTCCTCACATCCTTTTTTAAGACCTCAAAATAAATTTTAACTTTTTCAACTCTGATTGTCAAAAGTAAAAAATGCTTTGAATCGGAACACCGACCAAGCATTTTTTAAACTTTCTATCCTTTTATTTGATTGAATGAAATCCCTCTTGAATTATTAAAGTCTTTTATTCCATTCCGGCTCTTCTTCTTAAATATGCGACCATCTCTTTAAATGTTAGACCGGCACATGTTTCCAGTTCAAAAATTAAATCTTCGTAAATCGAATCCTTTCTCGTTTTTAAAAAATCTTGTTTCAATTGTCGGGCACTTTTTTGTAATTGAACTTTTGCCGAATAACAGTAATTTCCAAGTATATCTCCTATTCCATACATAATATCAAAGGCCCCGAACTCTTTTCTTCTGGCAACTTCTCTAGCCTGATACGCTATTTGAGCCAATTTTTTAATATCTTCTTCCGAACAGTTCATCGTTTTTCCTCCTATTGGAATCTTTTTCTTTACTACACCATTTCAAGTTCCAAATTACCCAAGCTTGCGATCACATGCGGTTTGCTTGTATCTTTATTTTCAAAGTTTTCGATGCATTCATAAGCCAAAATCGGATTATTCTTGATGACAATAGGGACAATCGCATCTAAAATAGCTTGAAAACAGTGTTTGGCATCTTTGGATAATTGATCATAAAATTTTTTCCGATCATAAGCGTTTTTATTCCGCCAATAATCCACGTTCCCTTTTGCTTTGTCTCTTTCACTCCAAGCCCAGGTTCTCTTCCACTCCAGATCTTTTGTTTCCTTTGAAGTAGTACTGATATTAAAAGCTAACGTATGCAAGCGCTCAATCTTATCTAGATATTCTTCGGCCGCTTCATACTTTCTTTCGGCTTCTCTGATTTGAGCAGTATAATCGCGTTGGACAAATTTTCTTCCGAGCCAGTTTTCAAGTGATCCGAAAGACGTTCTTGCTACAGTCACATAAATATTAATACTTGAAGGAATCAGGATTTTCGTCATTTTTTTTGAAAATATATCCAGTTGTCTGAAATCGGAATCATGAGAAATTTTTGCGGTTACATGCAATAATCCCGGAATATATGTGCTGCCAGGAGAAGCACTTTTTTCCATAATTGCTAAATTGGCCATATCTTTTATGATAGATTCAATACTTTCCAATGTGGCATATTTTTGGCTGTTATAATGGACGGTAGCCGTCGATGCATTCGGATTTTCGATCAAATCTTTGATCTCATTAACTATTTTTAAGATTTCTTTGGCTCCCTTTTTTGCTTCATCAATGACATAGGAATCTTCGTAATAGCCAATTTTCTCTTCATACCTTTCCATCATTCGATACGATTGATTCAAAAGGCCATCACAAAGTGAATTGACCGCCGAACTGATATTGGCATGTTTCAAACTTCTTTCTATTCTTAAACACGCATTATCCAATTCTTTCAATAACGATTTGTATTTTTTGGCTTTTACTTCCGTTTCTTGAATGATTCTGTTGCAGTTATCTCTTGCAAAACCGATATTGTATAAATATTCATCATTTTTCATGTTCTTTTATCTCCTCTATACTGCAAAAATAACAATGTAATAAGATACGCACAAGCCAATCGGCAATAGGATACTTAAAAGCGCAAAAGTAAGATGACTGATGATCGGATAAGAATCATATTCGCTGTCGGAATGTCGTTTTATTCCGACTATGAGCGCAAAGATTACACTGGCAGCCGGAAGAACAAAATAAATGGACATCAGTAAAACAAAACAGATCAAATAATACAAAACAATTAAGACCAACACAAAAATCAAAATGACAATCCAAAAAGCGATATGAATAATCGAACCGATCAAAAACCCCAATAAGGAAAGGATCCAAATAGGAATGAAAAGCAAAATACTTAAAATCGCATTATTTAACCCACCGAGCCATGAGTTGAAAAATTCAAACAAAGTAAGGCCCAACCAAGACGATGAAGTCCAATCAAAAATACCGCCCAAAAAATTCCAAAATGCCCCTTGCGTATAGTTGAGGATTTCAACCCATTTAAAAAAATAAAAACATAATGCGAAACCAAGAACTACCAATTCAATCAATATGGGCCATCCGTATTTTACAATATTTTTACCGATATCCGCCAAAATGCTTGCTTTATAATATCTCCCAGCCATTTTCTATTTCCCCCGTTAAAATTAAATTTTGTCATTTGCGCTATTTCTATAGTATAATAATACCCCCCCCCCGCCTTATTTTGTCAAGATTTAATTTTTTTATTTTTTCTTCAATTTCGGATTTCATTTCTTAAATTTTTTTCAAATTAATAGCAAAATTCTTGATGAATCGTTGATTTACAGTTAAGAACCTCATTCGCGAAAACACAAAATACCAACTGATAAATCGAATCATTGATGCAACAAAAAAGGTATTGATTACGAACGTTTTCACAATCAATACCCATTTTTTTATGTTTCATAAACTGCTTTATGCTCGGACTTTTTCCTTATTTTTCCCAATACATAAAGTACGCCTTCATAACGAATGCTTCTACTGTTTAATTTTTTATCTTTTTACCATCGTACGTTCGGCATTGCGGGACTTAACGGCATCCCACAACTTACCGTATTCCGCTACTACGGTCGGGATAAGTGCCAAACCGATGGTTATGAGCCACTGTTGCCAACTAAGAGCAGTCATGCCAAGTGCGGTAGCAAGCGGCAAAATGGCGGCGATACAAGCAAATACGGCCAACATCACACCGCAACTGATGTAAAGTTGCGGATTGTCTTTAATTTTATACTGATACAGCATACTGCGAGAACGTACGGTAAGCACATGCAAAATAGATGTCCATCCCGTGATAAGGAAAGCCATGGTTCTAGCTGCCTCCAGGGAACTTTCGCTATTGCCGAAACTTACATTCATCCCAATATAATAACCAATCAACGTAACGGCGGCAAAGGCGAAAATCTGTTGAATGATTACTTCCATCAGTCCGCCACCGAAGAAACTTTCATTTCGGAGAATGGGTTTTCGTTTCATAATCCGCGGATCGGACTGTTCTTTAGCCAAAGCAAGACCGGGGATACCATCCCCCAACACATTTATAACAAGTAACATAATCGGTGTCAAAGGAAGTTCCCAGTTTATAAATTGCGCAAACAGCATAACGATGATTTCCGAAATGTTGCATACCAACAAAAAATAAACTAGTTTGCGAATGTTGGAAAATATATTTCTGCCTTCCCCGACCGCTTCGATGATCGTAGAAAACTTGTCATCTGTGAGAATCATTTTGGCCGCACCTTTGGACACTTCCGTACCGTTGATGCCCATGGCCACTCCGACGTCCGCTGCCTTGAGTGCCGGGGCATCGTTGACGCCGTCTCCCGTCATGGCAACAACTTCTCCGCGCGCTTGCCATGTCTTCACGATTCTTATCTTGTCCTCCGGCGAAACACGCGCGTAAACGGAATAAAATTCAATACTGTCGCTCAGTTCCTCATCGGTCAGTTTGGATAGTTGCTGTCCGGTGATAACTCCTTCGTTGGCAACGATGATACCCAAATCTTTAGCAATTGCTGCCGCTGTAGCCGCATGATCTCCCGTTATCATAATGGTACGAATACCAGCTGCTTTCGCCTTGGCGATTGCCGCGGCCGCTTCGGGTCTGGGCGGATCGATGATCCCAACAAATCCCGCAAAGGTCTGGTTGCTTTCCACTTCTGTTATATCCTCCGGTAAAATGGGTATAACTTTATACGCCAACGAAATGACGCGGAGTGCATCCGATGCAAACGCATCGTGCGTATCCGTAAGTGACTTCATATAATATAAATCGTTCCGTTCGAAAGGCAACCGGTCAAACGCACCTTTCGTCAACACCAAATAATTTCCTGCTTCGGTTTGATAAACAGCCGTCATCATCTTGCGTGAGGAGGAAAAAGGGATTTCCGCTACCTTTTTGTGTGTTGCCTGCAAAGTAGTGTAGTTGATTCCCTTATCCAGCGCAAGGTGTACAATCGCACTTTCTGTAGGATCTCCGAATATCTTTAAAGATCCGTCATCGTCCGTTCCCACGGTAGCCGTACAAGCCAAGCAAAGTTGTTTTAAAAAGTTCGTTTGTTCTTCTGTGAACATCGCCTTCTCATCCACAATCGGTCCGCCGTAAACCCATAATCTTTTAACCGTCATTTTATTCATCGTCAGCGTCCCTGTCTTATCGGAACAAATGATCGAAGTCGATCCCAACGTCTCCACTGCCTGCATCTGTCGTACAAGCGCATTTTTAGCAGCCATCTTTTTCGCACCTTGCGCAAGGATGAGCGTAACAATCAGCGCCAGTGTTTCGGGCACCGCCGCCACAGCCAGTGTGACAGCCACCATAATCATATCCATCAATTCATGCTCGTATATAAAGAATCCGACCACAAACATAATGATTGCGGAAATGATAGCCATACTGCTTATGACCTTGCCGACTTTATCTAGGCGCACCTGCAAAGTCGTTTTACGCTGTTTTGTTTCGGTAAGGAATCGGGCTATTTTACCGATTTCCGTTTCCATTCCCGTGCTTGTGACTACAGCCGAGGCATTTCCAGCCGTGACAAGACAACCGGAAAACACACAATTCGTTCGATCTCCAAGCGGTGTTTCGGAAGTGAACACAGCCAGCGCATCTTTTTCCGAAGGAACACTTTCACCCGTAAGCGACGATTCATCCACCGCTAAACTTTCGCTTTTAAGCAGTCTGGCATCCGCCGGTACAAGATCACCGGTACGCAGCATAATGATGTCACCTGGAACCAATTCTTCTGGGTTCAGTTCCCGAAGCTGCCCGTCACGCAAAACACGGCAGATGGGCGAGGAAAGACTGCCAAGCGCATCCAATGCATTTTCCGCCGATCGTTCCTGAGTAACCGCAAGAATGACGTTCATGACGATAATCACGAATATGACAAGCGGTTCGATCAAACTATGAACACCATCCCATTCCAAAATGGACATAACAAGACTTAAAATACCCGCTATGATCAAAATAATAGTAGACACGTCTTTCAACTGACCGAGTATCTGACTGATCAAACTGCGCTTTTTTTGCTTTTCAAAAGCATTTTTTCCGTATTTTTCCAAACGGGCACTTGCTTCAACGGAAGTAAGTCCTTCACTGATATCGACATCGTACAACTCGATAATTTCATTCGTAGATTTTAAATAATGATCCATTGTTCACCTCTTATAATTTTTTTATTCGTGTTACAGACGAAAATCGGTAAATATTTTGATGTAATCCGAATTTTCCATCCGTCCTAAAATTCCGCCATTCATAACTTTTCATCGTAGATTTTGGATATTAATTCTTTCTTTATTTCATATCGATGGTCAATTTATCAATTATCATTATAACGATTGAAACTTTTATCTTGGTGTGCAATTATTAAATTCATTGATCATTAACATACATTTTAAATTTTCTTCAATAATTTTATATTTTAGCAAGAAAACAATAAATAGGATGGCTTTTATAATATTAGATCAATGTTAAAATAAATCCATTTTTCTAGAATTGCAAATTTGTTGTTCTAAGTATTTCATTTCTTTTGATGTTTTTTTTATTTTTTTGATGTGAAATCTAAAATTAATGACTGTCGGAACAATAAAACAAACAATCATAAAACTAACTGCTAATATAATATGCCAAGTAATTGTAAGTTCAATGCCAAAGTTTTTAATCATTTTAATAAAAGTATCATATACAGATACAAACGATATAATTGAAGCAACAAGAAAAGTAATTAAGTCAAATCGATATTTTTTCTTATCTGATGCCAAAAGAGAATACTCACTATATAACTTGTAGGATTTATTTGCATAATCCGTTAAAATTTCTAAATCTGCACTTACAATTGCTAACTGTTTTGTAATATCAAATGCATTTTGCAACGTTACAAAAAATAAATTGACATGATCGATAGAAGCCGGTCTATCAAAAAAATATTTTAACCAACATTTATTAAAACTTGCAGAATAGCCGGCCAATTGGTCAGTTAATTTTTTATTTTCATCAAAAGTTTTTAAATCAAAATTATATGATCGTGTTTTATAGTGGCAAAGTTGTAAGAAACATCTTTGATGAATTGATTGTAAAAATAAAAAGAAATACAAATTTGAAATTTTATCCACAAAGGTCGTTTTAAAGAAATTTGTTGTGATTTCATCATTTACAAGTGTTGAAATGTTGACAGCAGAATTAAGGGAGTAATACCAAGTGGAATTATCAAAACACATTGTTTTTAAAATAGAATCATTATTAATTTTATATGACGCTTTCATATTCATGCCGAGATTTTGTTTCATTTTCTCTTCTGGATTATCTAAAAAAATATAAGAGAATAGTGTCGGTTTTGTTGAATAAGATTTTATTTCTAAATTCAAATCTAAATCATAAGCATGTTCAAAATCACAAAGTATTGCCTTTATATAATCTACTACCTTCATAACAGAACAAGTTTTTTCTTTTTTCTTAAGTTCTTCATTCCAAACAAAGCGAATAAAGTTCAGTTCAATATCCGCCTTAAGTTCTAAGAGGTAATAATTCAAATTTAATAATGAACTTTCTTTATCATTCTTGATAGAATATCTTAATTCTAAAAAAGATATACCAGTTTCAAACATGTGGATGCAGATATCATCAATTTCAAATTCTATTGGATCTAATTGATTATGTGGGAGCAACTCTAGCTTTGTATAGTCAATTCCATAAAGACTATAGTAGTTTTTATCTAGTCTATAAGAAGAAAAAATGCAATTATTGCTCTTAATATTATTCATTTCACGAAGTTCTTTTCGAATTTCCTGCGGAGTGATTCTATATCGAATCCATGTATTCACATTGTTTCCCTTTTTGTTTGTGCGACTAATCGTACTTAAAAAATTAATATCATGTTGTCTTGTCAAAAATGGGAAAATCATTCTATTATCATTGATGACTATCACTTTTTAACTCCTCATAAATTTTCGACGCTTTTTCCAAGATCTCTCTTGCTTGTATAGGTATTCTACCTAGCCAATCCGGGCCGATATTAATCAAGAAATTTACGCCTAATTTCTCAAGTTTTAAGCGGGTGTTAGCAACATTTTCAGGAGTACGCCATTTTTCGGCGATTGCTGAATAACCCCAAGAACAATTAAGACTACAAGCAGACTCATAAAGACCATAAGGACTCTTTTTAAATCCCCAAATGTCATTGTAATCAGTCGAAAAATTTGAAGGTATTTCGTTAGGAATTTCATTATCTCCAAGTGTGACATAATCAAACACACCATTACCGAGTCGAGAATTAATCAAACAATTTGGTTGCAATGATTTGACTGTATCGTATATGATTTTACTCTGTTCTGGAGTAGAATCAAGTGGCATGTCAAACCACGCTAAGAATATTTCTCCGTAATTTGTCATAATTTCTTTTATTTGAGGTAATATTTTAGAGTGGAACACACGAGAAAAATCTTTTTTGCATTTATCAGGAAAATCCCAAGAATTATCCCATGAAACACCAGCAGAGCCATATGGATCTACAGTATATCCACCACCATCAATTTCATTCCAATCAATACATTGTGAGTAATAAAATCCTAATTTTAATCCATATTTTTTGCAAGCATCAGCAAGTTCCTTAATAATATCTCGCTTAAAAGGCGTTGCATCGCAAACATTAAAGTTATCAACTTTAGACTTGAATAATGCGAACCCTTCATGATGTTTTGTAGTTACGACAATATATTTCATTCCACAATTTTTTGCAAAGAGGCAAATTTCATCTGCATCAAAATAAATAGGATTAAATATCTTTGCAAGTTTTCGCATTTCTTTAACAGAAATTTGCTGATGGCACTGAATCCATTCAGCATAGTTTGGACCTCTATTATTATTATAGTATCCCCCTAGTAATGAATAAAGTCCGAAATGAATCATTAAACCGTATTTAGCTTCCTTAAACTGTTTGATATTATCCATGTAACTTTGTTTCCTCCATAGTAAAATATTTAATCATGTCTGTTAATTTCGCATTGTCTCTCTTTTCATCATTTAATGAATTGAAAAACGAGAAAGCAATTTTTTTATATTTTATATAGTTTTGTAAATCATTATTACGAAGATATATTAAAGAACATAAAAAATTAAATTTTAAATAAGTTTCTTCATCATTATATCCCTTCTCATTGTACATAAATTGTAAGTCTACAATTCCCTTTTTTATATATTCTTCAACAATTGAAAATTCTAGAAATTTTTTCTCATACCAATATTGAAATAAAAAATTATAGCATTTCACAAGATCGGGTAAGTATACACCTACATCTTCTCTTACACCTACAGAATAAAGATCTATTGCAGATTTAATGGCTTCTACTGCATTAGAAAAACAATCCATATCTCTATAGTAATAAAACCAACATAATTGTAAAAAAGGCTCAGTCCTTTTCTTTATGTCCGATATTTCACATTTTTTTATCTCTTTAGTCACATAATCAAGAATTTGTTTTTGACGCTCATATTTACCGGCAGAATTCGCAATATTACAGTAACAAACATACTCGGATAAAACGCTGATTTTTGAGATTATATTCGAATCGAATTTGTGTATCGCCAAAGTATGTTCCATAATTTTATCATAAATGGCGAGTGCTTCATCATTTCTATTTTGATTCCACAATAAAGTAGCATATTTTCCTAATACTTCAACATATTCGTAAACCTCTATCATGTTTGATAAGTCCAAATTTTGATTATAATATGAAAGTGATTTTTTAAAATAATATTCACTTTGCTGATAATTATTAAACATTAATTCATCTAGTCCGGCATTTGCATAAAGAAAAGCAACTCGTAGCATTTGCTCTCTTGATAAATTTATTTTAAATTTAGAAAAATCATCAAGGTGTTTAAGTATTTCAAGTTCTTTTTTGTTGGCAAAATAGTTTTGTGACCAAGATAATATTGCAGGTATTTTTAAAAAAGCATTTGCTAATAAAATAATCTTTTCTTGAGATATTTTTTCTTGAGACAAAATTGAGTTTAAGCATAAATAATAGACCGTATCTTCTGAATTGCAAAAATCAAATTTTTCTGACGATACTTCTATGATTTTATCACTTATATAATCAATAGTTTCATCTAGTTTATTTTTAAAAATTCTAGCAACAGTATTCTTTCTTTCAACATGATCAAGAGTAAAATATGTTCCGTGTTCACCTCTTTCAGTTCCCAAAAAAAGTCTCATTGAATTAATAAAGCCGAGAAATGCAAAATTAAGGTTATTATTTCCCGAAAGCACTGCAAGCTCATCAAGTGTTACCGGTCTATCAACAATTGACAAACAGCATAAAACATTTATGAACTTATCATAGTATTTTGATCCATAATAGGATTTGATTGACTCAAAATATCTTTCATATAGACTTTCGTCAAAATTCAAATCGTTAATTGAAACTGTCAATATACCTCTTTCTAGATAATCTTTAAGAGATATGCTGATTAATTCTTTAATCAAAGTCATATTCATAATGGACTTATCAATGATGGCCGCAAATTTACTGTCAGTTTTTTCAAAATCTGCGTCAAATGATATACCGTTTCGTTTGCAAAATAATCTACTTTTTTTGATAATAAATAAATCATAAAATTCTTTTACAAATTTCAAATACTCTTCATCATTTTCAGTAAAAGACGTAGTATCACCAGAAAAAGAATGTAAGAATTGTTTGCAGGAATGCGATAGTTTTTCTGTATTACATTCACGACAAGTAACTAAAACATAAATACCATCTACTATGTCATCTATATTAGGAATAAAATCAAGAATATTCCGGTCCGGTTGCTGATTAAGTTCATCTATTCCGTCGAAAATAAATAAAAGTTTCTTATTTGAATAGTATTTTGTTTTATATTGATTTAGGAAGGTGGCAAATGACTTACTTGGCTCATCACTGTTTATATCCAACCGAAATGTATTGTTAGCAATTGTTGTATCTTTTGTGATTTTTCGCATTTGATCTTCAACAAAAATTGAAAAATCGTCAACACGAGAATTATATGTCGAGTTAATATAAAATGCTTTAACAGAAACATCATCAATATAAATTTTATCGATTGAAAATGGATCTAATCCCCTTACAAAAAAACTTTTCCCCATGCCTTTACCCATTTTTAGCAAAAAAACATTTTTAGGATATTTTAATTTAGTTTCGAGCCAATTTACCAAATAATGAGGTGTAAGAAACTCTCCTGACGACAAAAACTCCTCACACAAGTTTCTTTCTTCAATTGTATAGAAAGCTAAATCTGTAGAAAATTCAGACGAAGAAATAGTATTTTCAATGAAAATATTATTTAGTTCAGTGATATTTACTGATTTTTTTAAACTTTGAATGTACTCAACTATATCTGTTTTTTGAAGTTTTTTTACATATCTATCGAAAAGATAAATTCCTTCACTTCTCAAATCAAAAAAAGGATAGAGAGAATATTTGTTTGAATTAATCACAAGAAATAGTCTACCAGTCCATGAAGTTTTATGTAAAGCGCCTTCTAACTCCACTTCTTTACCATCGACAAATTTTATAGCCTGAAACAATGCTCTATTTTGAGAAAAAAATTTAGTTAGTTCAGCCAATTTAGAGGCTACATCATCATAAAGTTCGCTATCACTAAGTTGCTTAGCGGCACCATGAGCAATTGTAGTATTACGCCAATATACAATATCTCCATTTCTATCGGAATTAACCAATTTGCGAACACACGCGATTAGATGTTTAATTTCAACCGGAATGCTATCATATTTTTCAACAACATCTTTTGCAGAATTTAATAATGATCGCCAATCACCTAGAGAAAGAGGCTTTGACATAAGATAAAAAATAAATTCTTTTGCTTTAAGTTCTTGTTCTTCTTTAATAAGAAATGATGCTACAATAAGAACAGGGATACGAATAATCAGTTCATAAAGATCCTTCACTTGAAAAACAATGCCATAGATTTGTTTAGAATGAAGTAAATCTTCAATAACTTTGTATTCTTGTGCAAGAATTGTGTTTAGATCACCTATAAAACTAGGATCATAGAATTCTCTATTCTTTAAAATTATCTCGTTCCATTCTCTCTCACAACATGGGCAACAATACTTTTTACCTATAAATTCTAATTCTTCTTGACAATTTGGACAAGATAATTTATTCATATTCTTCCTCCTTAGTTTTTAGGCAAACATCAATTCATCCATTTTGTTAAAAAAATACTGAATAATCCACCTAAAAGTTTAATGATTTTTTACCAAACTGTTGCATTTTTCATTATTAATTTCTTCACTACGATTCTAATTTTTTATAATATGAAATGATTTTTTTAACTCACTATCAATTTATAAGTTTTACTTCTACCAATGTTACAATTGCTTTATATTTATTTTGATTTATTATAAATATTTAAACTTGACAAATTTTAGATTTCGACAATTTTATTATATACTTTTTTTACTGTTTTTCAATCATTTAACGAGAAAAAAGCCTTTAGCAGATTAATTTTTACTAGAGTCAAATAGGAATATTCCCTATTCTTTAACATGATCATAGGCACTACGATAAACACAATCCTCAATAACCTCAGACTAATTAGAAAGCAATTTAAAGTCCTCATATATTTCTAACATTTTTGTTTTCTCTTTTTATTTCTCATTTGATAATAGACAACATTAACAGCTTGAATATAGCACATTATGCATATAATGATAGATGGTTGTAGTCGTTTTGAGTTAAATGCAAGTTCTTTATCTTTAAATATTGTTCTCTTACTTTTTCCATCCATTTCGGTATACCTTTAATTTTTTAAATTTATCCGTATATTCTTTTTAGTTTGGTATTTTTATTCCAATAATATCTATCGTTCCAAAATATATTTTTCATGTGTAAGTCTATGAAATGATTATCAGCAAAATGACTTTAGATCTCAATTACGAAATGGACTCTTCTATATCGCTTAAACCCTAACTGCACAAAACACTCTTTAGACAATTCTTATAGTTTCTTTCCTTTTTTGTTATTTTCATAAAAAAATACCCTCACTTATTGTAACATATTTGTCCAATAATTGGGGGTAAGTTCATTTCTAGTGGTGCGGCCAATGAGAATCGAACTCACACAGGCAATCCTATACGCACCTCAAACGTACGCGTCTACCAGTTCCGCCATAGCCGCAAAAAAATGGTCGGAACAGTGGGATTTGAACCCACGACCTCTGACTCCCGAAGCCAGCACTCTACCAAGCTGAGCCATGTTCCGAACAATTAAAAAGATTAAATTCAATCAGTCCTCTTCTCTAAGATGAGACCTTACTTATTGTATCATATTTTTTATTTCTTTTCAATTGTTATTTTTTTATTTTTTTAAAGAAATTAAAAATCTTTTTAAAACAGGAAATATTGTTAAAACAGACAGAATAATTTTATCCCATAGACCGTTTTTGAAAAATTAAAAACTTGAAAAACCTTGTCATTATTGAATCTTTCGACTTTGGTCGTCGTCATTGGCAGGGGCAATCCATTTTGATACAAATGGCACCCTGAAAAGAAAATATAGACTCTATCAATTGCAATTTATTCTATGACTTTTTCCATATATATCTTTAATGGTTGCATACCGCACTTTTCATAAAATCCAACTGCCCTTTGGTTGAAGCACCAAGCATTTAGTGTCATGTTATAGCACCCGTTTTCTTTTGCGAGTTTCAGTACGGCATCATATAATTTTTTACCTATATGCTCCCCTCTGTACTTCTCGTCCACACATAAATCATCCAAATATAGAGTTTTTATATCCGTTAATATGGTTTCATTTTCGTGTGTTTGATATATACAAAAGGCATAACCTTTAATTACTCCGTTATCGTCTGCAACTAAAATAGGACGATCGTTATCACAGATAATATTTTCAAGTTGTTCTTTCGTGTACTTTGTCCCTACATTAAAAAGATCCGGTCTGCCGTTATGATGTATTAAATTGACTTGTTGTAATAAATTCAAAATAGCAGTTATATCTTTATTCGCTGCCTTTCTTATGTCCATAAATTACCTCACTAAATTATGATTTATCTATCTGGTGATAATCCTGATCTAGTAAATATTTTAGCACAAAATACGTAAAAATACAAAAAATACATTGATTGCATTTCTGTGTATCAATACCCTATGTTTCCTTCTGGCAAGAACGATGTATTTCGATATATTTAGACACCCTAAATATTAATACGTGTCTACTTTTTTTTGACTAGTACAAATATATTCGCAATCACGATTTTAGACATTCCAATATCACACTTTTATTAGACAACGGTGTAGATTCAAAAGTCGTAGCAACTAACGTCGGTCCTTCTTCCGTCGCTACTATAGATGCCTATAACCAAAAGAAAAGACAAGTTAAAAGATGTCTTCAATGGTTTTGGGATAGAATGGATTGTGTGTTTTCTTCTAAAAACCGCCGAAACAGCACAAAATCAACCTATAAAACGGGAAATATTGTCAAAACTGATAGATATACTTTATCCCATTAAGCCTTTTAGGAAAATAAAAAAACCGAAAAATCCAGCGATGACAAGGTTTTTCGGCTATCATTTTATTAATTGGTGCGGAAAATGGGACTCGAACCCACACGCATAAAGCACTACCGCCTGAAGATAGCGCGTCTACCAGTTTCGCCATTTCCGCATCATTAACATTATATCACAAATTCTTCTTTTTCCAAGAAATATTTATGACTTTTCGTTATTTTTTTAAAAAATCGGCTAGATATTCCTGTTTTTTCATCTCCCAGTATTGTCGATCTTCATCTGTAATCGGACGAAGGATGCGACAAGGGTTGCCGGCGACGATAACACCGGACGGAATATCTTTCGTAACGACCGATCCCGATCCGATGACAACATTATCACCGATGGTAACACCGGGATTTACCACAACCGATCCGCCGATCCAAACATCGTTTCCTACCCGAATCGGAGACCCGAATTCCAATTGCTCCTTACGGATATCCTTATCAATCGGATGGCCAGCTGTATAAAAACAACACCTCGGAGCAATAAAAACATTATCTCCAAAAACGATCGGATTAACATCCAAAAAGACGCAATCGTAATTTGCATAAAAATTCTCACCGATAAAAATATGACTGCCGTAATCACAGTGGATTGTCGGTTCAATATGAAAAGAAGATTTGGTTCCGCCGAAAAGATCGCGAATGATGCTTCGTCTTCCTTCAAAATCGAGTGGATCGGAATGGTTGTATAAATACGTCAATTTCAACGCTTTGGCATGCATTTGGGCCAATTCTTCATCTTTGGCAACATAAAGTTTACCGGATAACATCCGTTTTCTTTCTGTCTGTAAAGAATAAGCATATTCTTGATTGATTTTTTTCCATATCGCCGTTTGAAGGACCGGGAAAAGCAAATCTTGGGGCAAATGATCCAGCAATAAAAAATCACTTTCCAAAAAAGATTCGCTGCAAACTTCGGCAATAAAGATCTGACCATACCAACTGCTGGTGTGATCCGTTTCCACTTTAAGATAAGAAAAGGGATGGATGATTCCGTTTTGAAGATGCTTTTGCTGCAATAATTGTTCCGCCGACTTTAAAGGATCGGCTCCCTTTTCAAGGAGCGCAGCTGGAATGCTGTAGGCGTTTTTTGTTTGATCCAAACAAAAAACCCATTGATTGAAATAGCGAACGGCCACCATGATAAACGACAAGTTCGATTCTTCTACAGATGAGCAAAATTCTAAGTTCATAAAAAAACTCCTTATAAAGATAAAAAAGACCTAAAAAATTAGGACTTAAAAAGACTGGCGCCCGCAGTAGGACTCGAACCTACGACACCATGATTAACAGTCATGTGCTCTAACCAACTGAGCTATGCAGGCATATAAAAAACAAAGAGAAGCCCGGCAACTACCTACTCTCGCACAATGTACTACCATCGGCGTT
>ERZ506469.37-NODE-37-length-23697-cov-4.47191_pt1 | contig 23697 bp, 20 predicted proteins | sample MGYA00512386_ERZ506469 | MGnify/ENA metagenome assembly ERZ506469 | reverse complement strand
CGCCAGTGTTTTTTTCGTCATCTGCCCCATGATATGCAGCATGGTCAGTGCGGTCAGACGGCAACAGTAATATATGGTGTAATGGATCAATTAAGAGGTGCCGTTTGCATTGTTACTATAGATAGATTATGTTATAATATCACGTATATCCATATATGATGATGTGAGGTGAGGGCTATGGGAAAGGAGAAAACTAAAATTGTATTGGCAGCTATAACTGCTATCGTATCAATTTTTGGTGCTGTTTATGGTGGGAGCAAGGTTATTAAAAATAATAATGGCAATGTAGGAAATTTTACTACTAGTGGAGATCGAGGAAGTGTTGTCGTTAATGGAGAGAGTGGTGATATAAATGTTAACTACAATAATGCAGAGGACGATAATGAAAATAAAAAAGGGGTAAGTTTGACGGCGCCATCCGGTATATATCCTGATTATTATTATTGTCTTGTCAATGATAAATTTTATAGAACGGATTCTTTTATACGTCCTGCTTTCGACATTACGAATAATAATACAGATTATGATATAAAGATAGATACTATTGATATTAATATATTAGACTATACAACGTGTGATACTATAATACATTTTGGCAGTCAAGGAGCTGGGCCTGCTGAAATCCAGTTATTTGAGAGTGACAGCAACATAGGCAGTAAAGTAAATACTAAATATACAGCAATGTATAGTGGTAGTTTGGAGGGAACTGAAATCCATAGTTATGGAAAATATCTAAAAATTAGCCCTGGAGGAATTGAAGCCGTAGCAGTTGATGTTTCCCCTGAGGAACCAGGGTTATATACCATTAATATGACAATAAATTATACATTAAAGGACGAAACATTTTCTCAAGATACGGAAGAGTATAAAATGATCGTTTTGGACGAGGATAAGAACATTGCACAAAATTATCAGCTTCCAGGTGCGGAAGGTGGATTTTTTAAAGATGAGGAACACATAGATGAGATAAAAGAGTATTTAAATACGGTAAAGCCTGATAGCTGCGGTGATTGGACCTTTAAATAGATACTTTATATTTAGGACTCGGATAATCATAATATCTGGAATCGAGAAGTCCTATACATACTACATGTTGCCGCATATCCTCACCGGACAGCATGATCTGTATTTGAGAAAAGTTATGGCTGATAGTGAGGAAATTAGGAAGTGTATTAAAAAACACATCGAAAAGCGTATCGATGTGTTTTTTGTCTCTCTATGTGGGTATGTTTGCGGTGTATAATTGTTAAGATTTGTTTCATTCTTACTGGCTCAGGAGGCTGCTTACTTGGAGAAACTGTAAAATTTTCTGTTTCTGTAATGAAAGAGAATTATGCCAGTGTTTTTTTCGTCATCTGCCCCATGATATGCAGCATGGTCAGTGCAGCCAGACGGCAGCCGGTAGTGGCGGGAGTGTCGTAGGACGGCGCGGTTTCCACCAGATCGAAGCCTATGATGTCCGCTTTTGCGCAGATGCCGCTGAGCAGTTCGCAGGTCTCATCATAGAGCAGTCCCCCGGGAGAAGGCGCGGCTGTGGCGGGCATGAGGGAAATGTCGTAGGCGTCAATATCGAAGGTGATGAAGGTCTTGCCCGCCGGTATCTGAGCCAGCACTTTTTCCACACCAAGACGGTGAAAATCTTTGGCAGTTATGACGGTGTTGGCTGCCCTGGCTTCCTCCCAGTCCTGACGGGAACTGCTGCCCAGACCCCGCATGCCGATCTGGACAATACTGCCGATGTGGGGCATTTCACGCATTCTGCGGATGGGGCTGCCGTTTCCGTATTTCTGGGGGCCACGGGACATGGCAAAATCCAAATGAGCATCAAACTGTACGATGTTGATGGTTTCCCCGATCTCATCAAGTGCTTTTGCCACGGGGATGGAGATGGAGTGGTCACCGCCCATAACGGCCGGGGCGGCACACCGCTTTATGATCCTGCGCACACTTTCTTCTATAGAAGAGAAACAGTATTCGCGGTCACCGTGGAGCATATCCGCATCCCCGCAGTCCACAACTTTGATGGGGGAGGCCAAAAGACAGGCATCCTCCTCAGGGTCGTAGAAGCCGGTCTCACCTCTGGCATAGGCAGTGGATATGTTTCGGATGGCCCGGGGTGCCAGTCTCTGGCCTCCGTACCAGGCTGCGCCCTGGTCATATGGCACGCCCAGGACCGCTATATCGGCGTCCAGGGTGTCCATGTCGGTACAGATAGGATATTTGGCAAAGGAACAGATTCCTGTAATGGGTAAGTTGATATTTTCCATGATGGATACCTCCTGAAAAACTATTTTTGTAACTGTCTATATTGTAGCAGGCACTGGTCATTAAGAACATGGAGGGAAAAAGGTATATGGGGCATCTGACTTATACATTTAAAGTATTTTCATGGATTTTCTTAAAAATGAAAAGTAGTATACAGACGGGAAAATAGATGGACAAGGTGTGGGGAAAGACTTATAATGGACAAAGTGAATGGACAGGAGGCGGCAGAGGCGTATGGACAGTACGGATAAAAAGATCCTGAATATCCTTCAGGGAAATGCCAGAATCTCCATGAAGGAGCTGGGTACCCTGGTGGGTCTCACCTCCCCGGCGGTCACTGAACGGGTGCGGCGCCTGGAGGAAGAGGGGATCATTGAAGGATACAGGACCATTATAAAAAGAGGAAGGATCCAGAAAGGAATGGCAGCGTTCATCAACATGGAGATACCGAGCAGCAGCTGGCAGAAACTGGCCAGATATTGTGAAGATTCCCCTTATGTGCTTGAGCTGTACCACACCATCGGCGTTTACGGAGCCACCATGAAGGTCTTTGTCCCGGATACCGGGCAGTTCGAGGGACTCCTGGGAGAATTGGGAAAGTTCGGTAATACCGTGTCATCGGTGATCCTCTCGTCAAAATTCTCTAAGAAGGAATTGCCGGAATAAGGAATAATATTTATGCAAATAACATAAAATTTTATGAGATTTTAGTGGAAAACACCGGAAAACTGTGATACTATTATGTATAACGAAATTTTATGTTGTAACGTGCTGAAATCTTTGACGGGTGTTTTGCATGAGGAGGAAAAAACATGAAATTACTTACATATAAACTGCAGGGTGATGATAAGGAACGGCTGGGATTGATGTGCTCCTTTGCATTCCATCGTTTTATCCCTATTGAAGATCTGGGGATTCATTTCAGGGATATGAATGATCTGATCGAGAATATAACCCCGGAACAGAGGAAGATTATGGAACAGGCCTGTGACCAGCCGGACAGAAGGCTTCTGCGTTATGAAGATGTTGTCCAGTGTGCCCCGATTCCCCATCCGAGACAGGATATGATCTGTCTGGGCATGAACTTCAGGGAGCATGCAGTGGAGTCCAGCCGTTTTAAAAAAGAGCAATTCGATCAGGAACGTCCTTACGCAGTGTATTTTTCCAAACGCGTGAATGAGGCAACACCTGACGGAGGTACCATTCCCTCCTATCCCGGGCTGGTGGACAGCCTGGACTACGAAGCGGAGCTGGCAGTTATCATAGGGAAAGAAGCGAAGAATGTAAAGAAGGAAGACGCGTTTGACTATGTATTCGGCTATACGGTGATCAATGATGTGAGTGCCAGAAATGTGCAGACACGCCATAAGCAGTGGTATTTTGGAAAGAGCCTGGATGGATTCACCCCCATGGGACCATTTATCGTCACAGAGGACGATGTTCCGAGACCGCCGAAGCTGGCCATCAAGAGCAGGGTCAATGAGGTACTGCGGCAGAACAGCAGTACGGATATGTTCATTTTTGATATTCCCCATGTGATCGCGGAATTATCTGCGGGCATGACATTAAAGCCCGGCACCATCATTGCCATGGGAACACCGGCAGGGGTGGGAATGGGGATGATTCCCCCAAGATTCCTGAATCCCGGGGATGTTGTGGAGTGCGGAATTGAAGGTATTGGATGTATCAGGAACACAATTGTGTAATTGTGTACAGGGCAGAGCCCGCTGAAGTTCATAGATTTGTGAATAGTAACAATTTACCAGATTAATGTAAAAAAATGAAAAAAACTATTGAAATATGAAAGGGAATATGATAATATTGCAGTGTTGTTTGAGAAAACGGTGTATTGTTATCGTATTCCCATACATGCCCAGATAGCTCAGTTGGTAGAGCAGAGGACTGAAAATCCTCGTGTCGCTGGTTCGATTCCGGCTCTGGGCATTTTTTTACACGGCAAATGTCTTTCGGTGGAAAACAAATATCTTTATAAGAAAGATATTGTCGGTAAAGTATCCGCACAGCGGATTCTAAGGTTAATTATAAGAAAGGTGAGGATTGGAAAACATGTATTCATTGGAAGAAATTCAGGCAACAGATCCGGAAATAGCGAAGTGTATTAATGATGAGGTTGAGCGTCAGAACTCCCACATCGAGCTGATCGCATCAGAAAACTGGGTAAGCAAGGCAGTCATGGCTGCTATGGGAAGCCCGCTGACAAACAAATATGCGGAGGGATATCCGGGAAAACGCTACTACGGCGGCTGCGAATGTGTGGATGAAGTGGAACGTCTCGCTGTAGAACGCGCAAAAGAACTGTTTGATTGTGAATATGTGAATGTACAGCCCCATTCCGGTGCGCAGGCAAATATGGCTGTGTTCTTTGCCATGTTGAAGCCAGGTGATACGGTTATGGGCATGAATCTGGCCCACGGCGGACACCTTTCACACGGAAGCCCGGCTAACTTCTCCGGCGCATACTTTAACATTGTGCCTTACGGAGTAAATGATGAGGGTGTGATCGATTACGAGGAAGTCCGCAAAATTGCGCTGGAGTCAAAACCAAAGCTGATCGTGGCCGGCGCCAGTGCCTACTGCAGAATCATTGATTTCAAGAAATTCAGGGAGATTGCCGACGAGGCAGGTGCTTACCTGATGGTAGATATTGCCCATATCGCAGGTCTGGTGGCAGCAGGCGTACACCCAAGCCCCATCCCGTATGCGCATGTGACCACCACCACAACCCACAAGACACTGAGAGGCCCAAGGGGCGGTATGATTATGTGCAGCGCTGAGATTGCGAAAAAATTCAATTTCAACAAAGCCGTATTCCCGGGAATCCAGGGCGGCCCGCTGATGCACGTGGTAGCTGCCAAGGCAGTCTGCTTAAAAGAGGCGCTGCAGCCTGAATATAAAGAGTACCAGAAAAACATTGTGAAGAATGCCAAAGCGCTTTGCGACGGCCTTCTGAAACGCGGTATCAACATTGTGTCAGGAACCACAGAGAACCATCTGATGCTGGTGGATCTAAGAGGCACAGGGGTGACAGGCAAAGCCATGGAAAACCTGCTGGATGAAGCAAACATCACCTGCAATAAAAATGCCATTCCCAATGACCCGGAATCACCGTTTGTGACAAGCGGTGTACGTCTGGGAACAGCAGCAGTGACATCCAGGGGAATGAATGAGGAAGACATGGATAAGATTGCAGAGGCTATTGCCATTATGGTGAAAGAACCGGAGAAGAAAGAGCAAGCCAAGGCTATTGTGAAGGAACTGACAGATAAATATCCGCTGAATGCATAAGAAATACAGCACTGCCGGACCGGGAAATACCCGTGTCCGGCAGTTTTTTTATCTTTTTTTATCCGAAGACTTCTCTGCTGTACTTGTCAATCTCCTGGGTTATCACATCATATACCCCCTCATAGGTACTTGTGGGGAGGCCGATGGATGCGTTGGGGATGAAATAGTATTTTCCGTTTTCATCGCAGGCTCTTTTGACCTCTCTTGCAATGACATTTCTGGACCAGCCTTCATAATCCACTTTGGCACTGTCAATCCCGCCCATGAAAGAAATTTTGCCGCCGTACTTTTCAATCAGTTCCGGTATCCGGTTGGTGGTCATGACGCCCTGCCAGATGTCCACGCCCATATCGATCATATAGGGCACAAAGGTAGCTGCATAGGAATCCGAGTGGTGTACGATCAGTTCCACACCATGGGATTTATAGTATCCGTAGATCTTTTTATAGCCCGGCAGATAGAACTCCTCAAACATGGCCGGGGACATAAAGGTGGAGGTCTGGCTGCCCCAGTCATCGTGGTGGAACAGGCCGTCCGGTTTCAGGTGTGTGCAGATCTCCTCTGCAAGCTGCAGTTCAAAATCCGTGAGGTAATCGATCAGTTCATGCATGGCTTCCGGTTCCTCGTACAGATTGATGAGGGTGGTCTGGATTTCCCCCAGATGGTGACACTGTTCAAAAAGGCCCGGGGCTACAAAAGGCATAACAAAAGATTCCCTGCGGTCTGTCTCCTCTGCCTGTTTGATAAAAGGCTCCCACTCCGCGTCAGAGAATTTGACACTGGGTGCATGTACATAATCCCTCCAATGCCGGATATCCTTGATCACCACCTTTTCAGGCGTGTGCACAGGGAAAGCGCCCGGTGTGCCCTTGGGCCAGGAACGTGTGATACCCCAGGCATTCTTTACATTCATCTCCCCGTATTTGGGGTTGGGATTGTGTCCGCCAAGAGGATTCTGAATGAGCCGGAAGGCCTCATACTGATTGACAAAGCGGTCAGGACTGCCGCCTCTGATCGTCTCCATAAGGTTTTGACGTTTGGTTAACATAATATTATTCCTCCTTTTCTTATTCACATACTATTTCCGTTTTTCCAGTTCTGCAGAATATTTTTCTATTTTGTCCCTTGTGAGGCGGAAACCGAAAATCATGATGACAGCACCCAGAGCTACGGCAATGGCGGGAATGATCGTAAAGCCCATGCTGATTCCGCGCTCTAACTGCGGGGACGTGATCCCTTTTTCCACAGTTTCCAGATTGAAGCCTGCGATGGCGAGACAGGCGCTGATCAAAATGCCGCGGCTCACCACGCCAATCTTCAGTGGGATGTTGCTGAGTCCCATGATCAGTCCGGTGGCATTTTTTCCGGTTTTGTATTCGCTGTAAATGGCACAGTCCGCATAGAGAGCGGGACCGCACGCGTTTGTCATGGTGCAGAAGAACTGAGCCAGGCTGACCAGGATGATCACTGCCCAGGGCTGCCGATAGAAGAGAAATCCCAGCACAAGCACAACTGCCATGGCAAGATAGGCGTAGATGACAGTGTTTCTGGCAGAGAACTTTTTGGCTGCTGTTTTGGAAAGATAAGAAGCTGCAACTCCCAGTAGGCTGGAGATAAGGATGAATGTAGCAGTCAAGTCCTTGTTGTGCGCAACATAGGTGAAATAATATACGGCAATGCCGCTGGCGACAAAACTGTAGATATATTTTGCCAGGTCGGCTACGGTCAGCCCTAAGAGGTAGGGATTGGTGGTGAGGCACTTCAGAAGGCCGTTTCCCTTATCCTGGCGGCCGCGGGCTTTCTTCTCCGCAAGTTCACGCCGCATCCTCTCAATTTCCTGGGCACCGGTTTCCTCGTAGCCTTCAAACATTTTAAAATGCGCGAAGTAACCGGCTGCCATCAGTGCGGCAAAGGCAAAGGCTGTGGCGCCGTAGGAATTCTTTTCTCCAACAATACCGGCCATGACAGCTACCACTGCCGGGCCTACATAGGAATAAAATACCCTGCCCAGAGACTGCCAGATAGCTCTTGATGAGGACAGAGCCATGCGGTCCTCCGGGGTCTTGGAAGCCATGTTGATCATGGAAATGTTGGCTACGAATGGAATGTTCCATGCAATATGGCTTGTGATCGTGGCTGCGATGATGATCACCACGGCTGCGGTTCCGCTTCCCACGCGTACGAACTGGAATGCGTAAAGAAATGGCACCAGCCATGGGATGACCACCAGCCAGGAGCGGTAGCGCCCCCATTTCATAGGCTTAAATGTGTCCAGAATAACTCCGTATATCCAGGACAGCGCAGCATCCACTACACTGGCTATGGTTGTGATCATGGTAACGATCGGGAGTGAAAATTCTGCAATATTTGTCAGGAAATAAGTAAAATAATACGTTTCAATATTGGTCATAAAGGAAAAGCCAAAGTCCCCCACACCAAAAAATCTTTTCAGGGATCTGCTGATTCCGTTTCGCTTCTTCCCTCCATCTGAATCCCCCATATCTTCTCCTTTCTGCTGCCCGGTCTGATGGGCATCTTAACAGGCGGCCATTCTGTCGCTGCAAAATCTGCGGCTGTGTACAGATGCCGGCGGCTGGCAGTACAGTATGGCTTTGTTGTCGCTGTTTTCCGTCTGTGTTGTCTGCAATGATATTTATGACGTCTTTTTAAAATTCACCTCCTGACCGACTTATGCAAATAAATATATTGCAAATGTTATATGTGGATTATATCATCTGTAAAAAATAACGTCAATATAATTTGTGGTTATTTTGATAATTGGGAATGCAAATAGAAGAGAGGAGATGTTTTTTCAGAATTACAGCGGAATGAGGGGGATGAAAAACACCATTCCGGCAGGCAGGATGAAACTGCGTGACAGAATGGTGTATAAGATTTCTAATATCCGATGATAGTGCCGGCAATAAGAAGGATAATGCAGGCACCCCATGCCAGAAGCATAAAAGGCATGATAAATTTTATCCATTTGTTAAAAGGAACACGTCCATAAGACAGGAATGCTATCAGTGCGCCCATAGTAGGATAACAGAGGTTGCTCAGGCCGTCTCCAAACTGGAAAGCCAGGATGGTAAGCTGTTTGCTGAGTCCGGTTATCTCTGCAACAGGCATAAGTACGGGCATGGTAACCAGTGCCTGGCTGCTTCCTGAAGGGATAAAGAAATTCAGAATGGTCTGTACCACCAGCATTCCGATACTGGTAAGACTTTCAGGCAGTCCCGCCAGCACACCGGACAGACCGTGGATAATGGTATCCAGAATCAGTCCCTGCTGCATGACAACAGAGATGGCCCTTGCCATTCCAATGGCCATCGCCGCGATAAACACGGATTTGGCTCCCTCTAAAAGCTCGTCTGCAATCTTGCCGCTCTTGTAGCCTGCAATGATTCCGCATACGATCCCGCAGATGATATAGACGGCTGACATCTCCGGCATTCCCCATCCCCATTTCAGACAGCCGATAACGATGAGAAGGATAGCAGCCATAAATACCACAACCACCAGTTTTCTGCGTCCGGTAAACGCAGTTTCCTCCTGGTCCCCTGCAAGATCAGAATAGTCCTGTCCGGCCATGAGTCCTTTTGATGGGTCTTTCCGAACCTTTTCAGCATAGCGGATCACGTAGAAGATACTGACCAAACCAAGTACGACCAGAGCCACCATACGGTAGGAAAAACCGGAGAACAGTTTCAGGCCGCCGATGATCTGGGCGTTTCCAACCGTGTAATAGTTTGCCGGGCCGGCGGACCACCCTACGATATCTGCAATGAATACGACGGATATCCCTGTTATGACGTCGTATCCCAGTGCAAGACAGATGGGGATACAGACGGCTGCGAAGGGAATCGTGCCTTCCAGCATTGCGGGAAACCCTCCGATGAAGAGAAAGAAGACCATAATACCGATCAATACCAGTTTACTGTGCTTTTCACCCAGCTTTTTGGATAGTGTCATGACTGCGGCTTTTAAAGCCCCCGTACTGTTTACAAGACCGATTGCGGCGCCGATTGTAAAGATCATGGTGATCAAAGCCGCTCCATCCTGGATTCCCTGGGGAATGGACTGGAATAATCCCATAAAACCTACAGGAGAAGATTCCACATATTGAAAGCTGTCCGCATCCACGACCTGTTTTCCGTCTACCTCCACTCTGTTGTACTGCCCCGCAGGAACCAGCCATGTGCAGATCACCATCAATACCAAAATGGCAAACAGAATGACAAATGCATGCGGAAATTCGTGTTTCTTTTTGTTCATTTGTGTTTCCTCCTTCTTTCTTGATTTGCTTTCGTATGATACAAAAGTATATGAATAACTTGTTGAATTTTTGTTGAAATCAGGAGGGGAATTTTTCACCGCTGAACTCTTTCTTTCCTGTCATACGTTTATTTTATTGTTATCACTGCCCGGACGGTTAAGTCTTCCTCCCTGCGCGTGATTCTCTCAGAGGGCACGGAGAAATTCGGCATTCCGTCCTCATCCCAGAATATTTTGCCCACGGAGGCGTTGCGCCCTGCGTCGTAAAGGGGCTGGTAATCCTCATCAACCAGGTAGCGTTCCTCCTGGCGTCCGTGGTAGATGATCAGGTCTTCCGTATCGTCGTCTGATTTGGTGAAGCTGTTGTGTCCCAGTCCGAACTGGCCGGTGGCCCGACTGCTCTGGAATACGGGGAAGGGAAGTTTTTTCCAGGAGGCAGCATCCAGAAGGTCTGCATTTTCATCTGCATAGAGGAGTCCCACGCAGTACAGGGCGTCTGTGCCGCTGCCGGAGAAGGTCAGGAATATCTTACCTCCGTGTTTGATAATGCCGGGACCTTCATCTACGGGGAACCCGTGCAGCTCCCAGGCGTATTCCGGATGGGACAGGCGGACAGCCGGGGTGCACAGCGTCCAAGGGTTTGAGAGCTGTGCAATGAAAATGTCAGAGATATTGTTTGTTTTCTGCGCCCAAAGAAAATAATGTTTTCCTTTATGTTCAAAATGTGTATGGTCAAGAGAAAAATCCGTGAAAGCAATATCGCCTTTTACCTCAGTGACCACCGGGCCTTTCTGCTCCCAGGTCCCGGTTAGGGGATCGCGGTCTTTACACTCCAGACAGTGGGGGCGGATGCGCCAGGAGGATTCCTCCGATATGGTGGTGGTGTAATAAATATACCATTTTCCGTCAATATAATGGATCTCAGGTGCCCAGATATGAGGGCTTAAGGTGCCTCCGGCTATGGGCCGGCGCTCATAGACCACCTTTTCCTCATAGGCCCCGGAACCGTCTGCCAGCCCGCCCAGGGTGGAAGCCCGGCGCAGGATTATGTAAAGATACTGGTATTTTCCGTCCAGATTGTGCTCCATATCGGTATGGGATGCTGTGAAATAATACATACCGTCCGTGTGCTTGTAAATAAACGGGTCCGCTCTGTGATAAATAAAGGGATTTGGAAAACGTGTCTCCTCCAGGCGGCCGGTCACCTCACAGGTTTGGCAGTCCTTGGTTATCCTATCAGTTTCGGACAGATTCCAGCGGACTTTCCGCTCTTCCTGCATACCGTTTGTATACTCCACAGTGACTCTTTCCGGAAAAGGCGGTTTTTCTCCCGGTTTTGCGGTGATATGGACTTCCTCCACCGCGTGCAGTAGCACCGGCTCAGGTTTTCCGTAATTTTTTTGAAGTTCTGAGAGAATTTCCATCGGAATTTCAACGGCGCCGTTTGGGGCCGGCTTCTGTGTGATCGGGTAGAGCTGTTCAAATTCATAATCCCTGTCTGTGCAGACTGCTCCCGTATAATGGATAAAATCTGTTGTGCATACAAGATGCATGCTGGACTCATATACCGCGTCAGACGCCGCGATCAGATAAGTGCCGTTGATTAATTGGTAAATGGATGGGGAATGCAGCCTTTTGGAACCGAAATCCGGGAACCAGATTCCATTGTTTCCGTTTAACTGATACCAGTCAGACCCGTTGTAGCTGTATTCCAGGTGAAGACTGTCAGATTCCGGATTGTTCCAATCCAGGGTATAAGGACGCAGCCAGGCCGTTTTCTGACCTTTTCTGCAGAGAGAATCATCCCAGGGAAGTATATGCATGTTCTTCATAATAACTCCTTTTGGGCAGATGTTTTAACAAAATAAGAGTATTTTCATCTTAACACAAAAGAAAAGGGTTGACAAGCAGGTAAAAACAAGTATTTAATTAATATATAAAACGTTTAAGTAAAGGATGCGGCGGGCAGTCCGCCGATGCGGTACGGGGGTAATTATGGCTACGATCAAAGAAATTGCAAAGGCATGTCATGTCTCGGTGGCTACGGTGTCGAATATTCTGAACGACAAGCCGGGGGCCAGTGAGAATACAAGGGAAATGGTTCTGAAGGTGGCCAGGGAGATGGACTATATGCCCAACTACATGGCTAAAAACCTGAAGACGAAGAATTCCAGGAGCATAGGGGTTATTGCTGAGGATATGACCATTTTCAGCATTCCGGATATCATAGACGGGATAACAGAATACTGTGAGGAAGTGGACTACCAGATACTGCTGACCAACTTAAGGCTCTATAAGAAATATAATGACACTTACTATGGAAGAACGGATTTTTACGGGATTGTGCAGCAGGAGATCAAAAAACTCATGGCAAAGCAGGTGGAGGGAATCATCTATGTGACAGCCCATGAGCGTGTGATACGGTGTATTCCCGAGGACCTTCCCATACCGGCGGTGATGGCATACGGCTATACAAGAAGCGGTAAGGTGCCTTCCGTTGTGGTGGATGACGAGCACGGAGCGCTGGATATTGTCAATCATCTTATTGAGAACGGACATGAGAAGATTGGGGTGATCACAGGTAAAGCGGACAGCCTTCATATGCAGGCGCGTCTGATCGGATACCAGAAAGCCCTGCTGAACCATAAAATCCTGTATGACCCGGAGCTTGTAAAGACAGGAGACTGGACGCGGCCTGCAGGATACATGTATACAGATGAACTGCTGGAAAAAGGGGTGACAGCCATTTTCTGCATGAATGACCTGATGGCAGGCGGCGTATATGACCGTCTGGATGAGCTGGGACTTAAGATTCCACAGGATATTTCCATAACAGGGTATGACAACAGGGAACTTTCCAGTTATTATAAACCGCCTTTGACCACCATTACCCTGCCTCTGCACGATATCGGATACCGTGCCGGGGAAGTGATGATCGGTCTTCTTGAAAAAGAGATTCCGGAACAGAAAACAGAAGCAGTCTACCAGGTGAAATGCCAGCGTCTGCTGCGTAAATCCGTCAGAAATATCAGTCAGGGACAAAAAAGCAGCAATGGTACAAGTTCCTGAAACGATGGTACAAGTAAGGAAAACAGAAAAATTTTACAGCCTCTCGGGGAAATGTGGAGCACATCCCCTGGAGGCTGTTTTTTTGTGGTTTTGTACAAAGAATGAAAGGGGGAACAGCGCAAAAAAGGCTTTATCAAAATAAAGAATTGTACAATGTGCACATACTTAAACGATTTAAAAATAAAAATAGTTGTGTAAATATTTAAAATAAGAGTAAAAACGAGAAAAACAGAGAATAAGTGATTTAGAATAGAGATTAATGGAAATATATCTGAATTAACAAACTTGAAAACATCTGAAAAGTGGTCTATAAAAGAGAAAAACACACAGAGCCGCTGAGTAAAAATAACTAAAACAGCAGGAATGGCTCAGAAAAAATAAAACAGGCGGATATCCGAAACAAAATAAGAGTGATGGAAAAGATGTACGCTTAAACGTTTAATAACAAAAACCTCATCAAAGGACGAGCAGCCAATGATCTGAGGGCGAAATGCTCCGGGCTGACCGGAGCAAGGAAAGAGATATGAAGGGAGAGCAAGTATGAACGGTGAGAAATTACAGTCCCTGCCTCTTGGTGACATAAGGATAGAGGACGCGTTCTGGGGTAAATATATCCGGCTGGTAAAAGATGTGATTCTCCCTTACCAATGGGAAACACTGAATGACAATGTACCGGATGCAGAGCCAAGCCACTGCATCAAAAACTTCAGAATCGCCGCCGGCGAGGAGAAAGGCACCTTTCAGGGAGCTGTTTTCCAGGATACGGATGTGGCAAAGTGGCTGGAAGCCGCCGCGTTCACCCTGGCTTCCGGCGGAAGGGATGAGATGCTGGAAAGTCTGGCTGATGAAACGATTAAGTTGATCGGTAAGGCCCAGTGTCCTGACGGATACCTGAATACCTATTACACCATTCAGGAGCCGGATCGCAGATGGTCAAACCTGAAAGAAGGGCATGAGCTATACACAGCGGGACATATGATAGAAGCTGCTGTTGCCTATTATGAAGCCACAGGCAAGGACGCGTTTCTGAAGATCGTATCCAGGTTTGCGGATGTTATCTGTGAAAAGTTCGGTCCGGATGAGGGACAGTGCCACGGCTATCCGGGACATCCGGAGGTGGAACTGGCACTGGTGAAGCTCTACCGGGCAACAGGAGAGAAAAGATATCTGGAGGTATCCAAATATTTTGTAGAGCAGAGAGGTGTGGGGGAGAATTACTTCTTCCAGGAGGAAAAAGGTGAGAAATACCGGCAGATCTTCCCGGAATTCAAGGATTACAGCCCGGCATACTCACAATCCCACCTTCCGGTCAGGGAACAGAAGACCGCCGAGGGACACGCAGTGCGTGCCGTATATCTGTACTGTGCCATGGCAGACCTGGCATACGAGTACCGGGATGAATCCCTGCTGGATGCCTGCAGAACCCTGTGGGACAATATGGTGAAGAAGAGAATGTTCATCACAGGAGGCATAGGTTCTTCCGGGCTTCTGGAACGTTTTACCACGGATTATGACCTGCCGAATGACTGTAACTACTCAGAATCCTGTGCATCCATCGGCCTGGCGCTGTTCGGCAGAAGGATGGCCGAGATCACAGGGGAAGCAAAATATATGGATGTGGCGGAGACAGCACTCTATAACACGGTCCTGGCGGGAATCGCCATGGACGGCAGGAGCTTCTTCTATGTAAACCCTCTGGAGGTATGGCCGGACAATTGCCTGGAGAGAACTTCAAAGGAACATGTAAAGCCTGTGCGGCAGAAATGGTTCGGCGTGGCATGCTGCCCGCCAAACATAGCCAGAACGCTGGCATCCCTGGGGCAATACCTGTACGGAAAGGGAAAGGATTCGCTGTACATAAACTTATACGTCTCCAACGAGGCGCAGACTGTCATAAACGGTGTAAAATGCAGCGTAAAGATTGACAGCGGATATCTGGATGACGGCACAGTGAACATAAGTCTTCACCCGGAGCACAAGACAACAGGAACCCTGGCACTTAGGATTCCCGGCTGGGTGAAAACCTACTGTGTATTCCGAAACGGTGAAAAGATCAGAGAGCCAAAGACAGAGAAGGGCTACCTGCTCATAAGCGGTGAGCTGGAGCAGGAAGAGATCACCCTGAAATTTGACATAAAACCAAGATTTGTCCACGCAAACCCAAAAGTACGGGCAGACAGCGGCAAGGCAGCACTTATGAGAGGGCCCCTTGTGTATTGTCTGGAGGAGACGGACAACGGCAGCAACCTGGCATCTGTTTTTGTGGATACGGGACAGGAACTGTCAGAGCATTATGAACCGAAGCTTCTGGGCGGAACCACTGTGATCTGCCTGAAGGGTAAGAAAATAACAGAGTCCTGCTGGGATGACGATACCTTATACCGGGAATGTAAGACAGAACTTGAAGATATTGAATTAAAAGCAGTTCCCTATTGCCACTGGGGCAACCGTACAACCGGCGAGATGCTGGTTTGGATCAAAGAACTGCTGTAACATTTGTATCATACAGAGGGAGAAATCCTCTGATTTGATAAAGGAACGTAACGATTCAGCGACAGCGCTTCACAGCCAGGTGAAAATCACATCACGAAAGACGATCTTACATGGACTTTTGCCCGGAGCTGTGGAGACACTGAAAGTTACAAAGCATCTATAATATTAAGAAACGGAGGCAACAACAATGAAGAAGAAGGTTTTAGCAGCATTACTCAGCGCAGCCATGATCGGCACTATGTTAGCAGGATGCGGATCCAAAGGCGGAGACGACGCAAAAGAGAGCAGCACCAAGGAGACAGGTAAAAGAGAGATGGAAGTGGAAGGTGATGATGTCACCACACTTACTGTCTGGACATTCATTGAGAATCACCAGGATTTCTATACAAATATGGCAGAGAAATGGAATGAGGAAAATCCGGACAAGAAAGTAAAACTGGTTCTTTCCAATATGGCATATGATGATATGCACAACAAATTATCTCTGGCTCTGGAATCCGGCGAGGGTGCTCCCGACGTAGTTGATATTGAGTTAGGTAAATTCCCGGCATTCATGACAGGCGAAGTCGGACTGAAAGACTTATCTGATGTGATCGCACCTTACAAAGAGAACGTGGTTGAGTCCAGACTTGACTTATACTCCAAGGACGGAAAATATTACGGACTGCCCACTCATGTAGGAACAACCGTTGCTTTCTACAACACAGAGGCTCTTGACGCAGCAGGCGTTGATTACACCACGATCAAGACCTGGGATGACTTCAAAGCAGCAGGTGAGAAATACAAAGAAGCTACAGGAAAAACCTTCGCGGCAGCTGAGACAACAGCACAGTGGACTCTGAACCTGATGCTGGCTCAGAAGGGCGGAGACTACATGACAGAGGACGGCAAGCTGGATGTAAACAATGACAAAATGGTAGAGTGCTTACAGTATATGAAAGACATGCAGGCAGCAGGCGCCCTGGATACCATCGCAGGCGGACAGCCGGACAATGAGGAAGCATATCCGTTATTCAACTCCGGTGATGTGGCAGCAGCTATCATGCCGTTCTGGCAGACAAGCCGTTACACAAGCTACATGACAGACCTGAAAGGCAAAGTAGCCATCGCAGCTCCTCCGGTATGGGGTGACAACGACGCGGTTAAGACCATCGGCGGCGGCGGAACAGGTACCGCAGTTGTGGCAGGCAGTGAGAACGCAGACCTGGCAGCAGAAGTATTTGCTTATATCAAACTTTCCGAGACAGCCAACGAGGAAGTATGGAATGTATTGGGATTTGATCCGGTCAACACAGCTCTCTGGACAGACACAGCCATTACAGAGAACCCGGACAATGCATTTATCCAGTATTTCAATACAAAACCATTTGACACACTGAACGAACTGGCTGACGGCATCGGCCTTCTGAAATGCTATACAGACGAGAAAATGCCGTCTGTAAACAACACCTTCTGTACCGTTACACTGAACGATATTTTTGAATCTGACGCAGATGTGAAGACAGCTCTTGATGATGCACAGGATTCCTTAGAGAACGAATTTGCTGAATAAAAATTCATAAGTTATCGCTGCGGCCTGACCGTCGGGTCAGGCTGCAGTTTTGTTGGAGGAGAGAGAAAGGAGTATAAAATGAACAAAGTGAAAAAATTCTTTTACTCACAGAAAGCAGCTCCTTACGTGTTTGTCTTGCCGTTTGTACTTACGGTACTGTTATTCTGGATTTTCCCGATTGGAAACGGCGTACTTTTAAGCTTTCAGGATGTGTTAAAAGATAAATGGGTAGGATTAAAAAACTATGAGAGGCTTCTGTCTGATAAGATTTTCCTGAAGGCAGTTTGGAACAGTGTAAAATATATGATCGGAACCTGCGCGCTGCTGATTCCGTTCCCGCTTTTATTTGCAAGTCTTCTGAACAGTAAATTAATGAAAAAACCCGGATTTTTCAAATCCATTTATTTCCTGCCGGCGCTGACATCCGTCGTTGTTGCAGGTACCATTTTCCGTCTGATCTTCGGAGAAATGGATACAGCTTTGGCAAACCGCGTGATTGAATTGTTCGGACATTCCCCCATCAAATGGCTGAAAGGCCAGTGGACCGGATATTTTGCACTGCTTCTGGTAGCCTGCTGGAGATGGACCGGTGTAAATATTCTCTATTTCCTTGCCGGATTACAGAGTATTTCCACGGATTTATACGAGGCAGCATCCATAGACGGTGCGTCCAAATGGCAGCAGTTCAAAAAAATCTCCTTTCCGCTTGTGAAACCAACAACCGTATACGTGCTGACCATCAGTATCTATGCAGGTCTGTCCATGTTCCTGGAAAGCTACATGTTATGGAAGGGAAACAACTCACCGCAGAATATCGGTCTTACCATTGTGGGATATCTGTACCGCCAGGGTATTGAAAAACGGGCTATGGGTTATGCCTGTGCCGTTGGTCTGGTCTTGCTGATCGTGGTCATGATCGTCAACCTGATTCAGCTTACCGTGACCGGAACATTCAAGAAGGAGGAACGCTGATATGGCTATGGATAAAAACGAAGCAAGAAGAAAAAAAGACAGATTTGCCACAGCAGGTCTGCTCGTCCTTTTTACCATCCTGGCTGTTCTGATCATCCTGCCCATCTATGCCATATTTCTGGCAAGCTTTAAGCCGGGCGGACATCTGCTTCAGTATGGGCTGAATCTGGACCTGGATTTTTCTGTCATGAACCTGGACAACTATGTGCTTCTGTTCACAGGCTCCCATGATTACTGGACCTGGTTTACGAACAGTATCATCCTGACCGTGATCACAGTGGTGCTCACGCTGCTCATCAGCGCGTTCGTGGCATACGGGTTTGCGGCCTATGAATTTAAAGGAAGACAGGTACTCTTTGTGATCGTACTGATCATCCTCTCCATTCCTCTGGAAGTTGTTATGCTTCCTCTGTACAAACAGATCTCAAGCTGGGGAATGATGGATAATTACGGAGCAATTGTGCTTCCCTTCCTGGCTCACGCGTCAACCATCTTCTTCTTCAGGCAGTATCTGCTGGGGCTGCCGAAGTCTCTGATAGAAGCAGGACGTATTGACGGTGCCACAGAGTACGGTATTTTCTTCAAACTGATCATTCCGATCATGAAGCCGGCTTTTGCCGCAATGGCTATTTTAAATGGTATGAATGCATGGAACAACTACCTGTGGCCGCTGCTGGTGATTCGTTCTTCTGAAAAGTATACGCTGACCCTTGGTCTGAACACCCTGATCAACCCTTACGGAGATAATTACAGCCTGCTGGTAGTGGGTTCCTTCTTCTCCATTGTGCCGATCTTCATCCTGTTCGTATGCTTCCAGAAGTATTTCATCGAAGGTATGACAGCCGGCGCTGTAAAAGAGTGACAAGGGAAAGCACAAGTTTACCGGACTTCCATACAAGTGTTATAATTACCCCATAGTACATGACTTATTTTAGGAGGATTTGATTTTATGAGCAGACGTGCAAAGATGGTGCTGGACAAGGAATTCCGTATCGCACCTGTGGACAAGAGGATTTACGGTTCCTTCATTGAGCATCTGGGACGTGCCGTGTACGAAGGCATCTATCAGCCGGGACATCCGGCTGCGGACAAGGACGGATTCCGTCAGGACGTGGTACAGCTTGTAAAGGAGCTGGACGTACCCATCATCCGCTATCCGGGCGGAAACTTTGTCTCCAATTTCTACTGGGAGGATTCCGTAGGTCCGGTGGAGGAACGTCCAAACCGCCTGGAACTGGCCTGGAGAAGCCTGGAGAAAAATGAGGTTGGCCTCAACGAATTTTCAAAATGGGCAAAACAGGTGAACTCAGAGGTGATGATGGCAGTGAACCTGGGCACAAGGGGGATCTCCGATGCCTGCAATCTGCTGGAATACTGCAACCACCCGTCAGGAACAAAATACAGTGATATGCGTGTCAGACACGGAGTGAAAGACCCGCACAACATCAAAGTATGGTGCCTGGGAAATGAGATGGACGGCCCCTGGCAGATCGGTCATAAGACCATGGAGGAGTACGGACGTCTGGCTGAGGAGACCGCAAAGGCAATGCGCCTGATCGACCCGTCTATTGAGCTGGTATCCTGCGGAAGCTCCAACCGGGATATGCCTACATTCCCTGACTGGGAGGCAGTTACACTTTCCCATACATATGACTACGTGGATTATATCTCCATGCATCAGTATTACGGAAACCGGGATGATGACAGCAATGATTTTCTGGCACAGTCAGATGATATGGATGATTTCATCCGCACCATCATTTCCACCTGTGACTATGTAAAGGCTAAAAAACGTAGTAAGAAGGTTATGAATCTGAGCTTTGATGAATGGAATGTATGGTTCCACTCCAACGCGGCGGATGATGACATCACAGAGAACCATCCGTGGCAGGTGGCACCGCCCATGCTGGAGGATATCTACAACTTCGAGGATGCCCTGTTGGTGGGCCTGATGCTCATCACTTTGATCAGACACGCAGACCGTGTGAAGATGGCATGCCTTGCGCAGCTTGTGAACGTGATCGCACCCATCATGACAGATGCCGCAGGCGGCGCCTGGAAACAGACCATTTTCTATCCGTTTATGCACGCATCCAAATACGGACGCGGTGTGGCTCTTCTGCCTGTTATGAACAGTACAAAACATGCCACGGCAAAACACGATGAGATCACTGACGTGGAATCTGTAGCTGTCTACAATGAGGAGGCAGATGAGGTGACCATCTTTGCCGTGAATCGTAACCTGGAGGAAGATGTGGAACTTAGCACAGATGTGAGAAGCTTTGAGGGATACCGTATCCTGGAACACATCGTTCTGGAAAATGAAGACCTGAAAGCAGTCAACGGCCTGGGAATGGAAAAAGTCGCTCCCGCCAATGCGGATAACCGCAGCAGCCTGGATGACGGCGTCATGACCAGTGTACTGAAAAAAGCATCCTGGAATGTGATACGTCTGGGGAAATAGAGTGAAAAACAGAATCGAATAATGTCTACCGCACAGCCTGTAAAAGTGATATAATACAACATTACAGGCTGTGCGTTTTTTTGTACCGGGCACAGGTGAAAGAGGAGAATGTGATGAGACAAAAGACAAGAGATATGACAAGCGGGAAGCCGGCAGGTATCATCGTTTCCTTTGCCCTTCCCCTCATGCTGGGAAACGTATTCCAGCAGCTATATACCGTGATGGACAGTGTCATTGTAGGGCGCGGCGTGGGTGTGGAGGCTCTTGCAGCCCTTGGAACTTCAGACTGGCTGAGTTTTACGGCCATGGGAGGGATCACAGGCGTGGCCCAGGGCTTTTCCGTACTCATTGCCCAGTGCTTCGGGGCAAAAGATGAAAAACGCCTGAAAAAGGCAGTGGCAATGTCCGTGTGGACGGGAAGCCTGATCACTCTGCTGATCATGGCTCTGTTCATCGGCAATCTGTCCCGCCTGCTTGGCCTGCTTCGTGTGCCGGATAATATCCGCCAGCCGGCCCATAATTATCTGCTGATCCTCATGTTCGGACTGGTGGCAACGGCTCTTTACAATATCTGCTCCGGTATCCTGCGGGCCATGGGGGACAGCCAGACGCCGCTGCGGGCCATGATAGGAGCTTCTGCCGTTAATATTATCCTGGACCTTATCTTTGTCCTGGTATTTCACTGGGGCGTGGAGGGCGCAGCGCTGGGAACTGTGCTGGCCCAGGTATGTTCAGGCGCCATCTGCTTTTGGCAGCTTAAAAAGTACGGTATCTGGAATATAGAAAAAGCGGACTGGAAATGGGATTGGGAGATGGCAGGGCATCTGCTGGGCCTTGGCATACCCGTGGCATTCCAGAATGTGATCATCGGTTTCGGAGGCATTGTCATCCAGTATGTCATCAACGGATTCGGCCTTTTATATGTAGCCGGTTTTACGGCAACCAACAAGCTGTACGGTCTTCTGGAGCTGGCGGCAGTCTCCTTTGGCTACGCCACATCCTCCTTTGTGGGACAGAACCTGGGGGCAGGGAAATACGGCAGAATCAAGGAAGGTGTCCGTGCCTCAGCGAAGATATCCATAGGGATCGCAGTTGCCATCGGTGCTGTGCTTCTCCTTTTCGGGCGCAGTATCCTGAAAATATTTATCTCCCCGGAGGCATCCAATGCATCAGAAGTGCTGACCATTGCATATAATTATCTGGCGGTCATGGGGGCAACACTGATCATTCTCTATCTGCTCCATATTTACCGCTCCGCCCTGCAGGGCATGGGTGATACCCTCATTCCCATGTGCTCCGGAATCGCGGAGCTGGTCATGAGAATCCTTATTGCGCTCCTTCTGCCCCTTATAATAGGAAAAGAGGGCATCTATTTTGCCGAGACAGGTGCCTGGCTGGGCGCCATGGTGATCCTCATAGGTGCGTACAGAAAGCGGATACGGCGGTTTGATTAAGATGCTGCTCACACGCCGCTGTCCCGCCGGACACGGAGCGGACAGTAAGCTGATGAGGGAATTGACTATTTACAACACTGCTTTTTTATAATAAAATAAAAAACAGTTGTTATCCGCCGAAAACGGGCAGATGCAGACATTCCATAGAACATAAAAAACGGGAGGAAAGAGACATGGGAAAAGTAACAATACCAGAGAAGTATCATTCATGCTTATCCAGCTATGAGACACAGGAAGCGATTGGTATCATCAAGAATCTGATGCAGAAGAAACTATGTTTGGCTTTAAATCTGAAAAGAGTGACAGCGCCGGTTTTCGTAGATCCGGCTTCCGGTCTGAATGATGATCTGAACGGTGTGGAGCGCCCTGTAACATTTGATATCCCGGATGCAAATATGAATGCCCAGGTCGTGCATTCCCTGGCAAAATGGAAACGTATGGCCCTTTACCGCTATGATTTTCATGTGGGAAAAGGAATCCTCTGCGATATGAACGCCATCCGAAGGGATGAGGAGCTTGACAATCTGCACTCCGCGTATGTGGACCAGTGGGACTGGGAAAAGATCATCACAGCGGAAGACAGGAACCTGGATTATCTGAAGGATACGGTGACCAGAATCGTGAACTCCATCTGCAACGCGCTGGAAGAGGTGAAATACCACTATGAAAACCTGGACACAGAGCTGTGCCGTGAGGTGTCCTTCATCACTTCCCAGGAACTGGAGGATATGTATCCTGACCTGACGCCGAAGGAGAGGGAGAACGCCTACGCCAGGGAGAAGAAGACGATCTTCATCATGCAGATCGGTGACCTGTTAAAATCAGGGGAAAAGCATGACGGCCGGGCACCGGACTATGATGACTGGAAATTAAACGGTGACCTGTTGTTCTGGCATGAGCCTCTGCAGTGTGCCATGGAGATTTCATCCATGGGAATCCGTGTGGATGCCAAAACCCTCAGTGAACAGCTTGATAAAGCCGGATGCAATGAGCGCAGGAACCTGACTTTCCACAAAATGCTTTTAAACAACGAACTGCCCCTCACTATCGGCGGCGGCATCGGCCAGTCCAGGGTGTGCATGCTTCTTCTGCAGAAGGTACATGTGGGAGAGGTACAGTCCTCCATCTGGGACGAAGCTACCCTGACTGCCTGCAGCAATGCCGGTGTTGAAATCTTATAAAGAGGAAAGATATATGGATATTCAAAATATACTGCTCCAGGTGAAAAGCGGAGAGATGTCTCTTGAAACCGCGGAGCAAATGCTGGAAAAGATACCTTACGAGGACCTGGGCTATGCAAAGCTTGACCATCACCGCAGAATCCGTTCCGGGTTCGGTGAAGTAGTGTTCTGTTCCGGAAAAGCCACGGACCACCTGGTAGGCATTTATCAGCATTTTTACCAGCAGGACGGCTGTGTCCTGGGCACAAGAGCCAGAGAGGACCAGTATCTTGCTGTGAAGGAGGTACTTCCCCAGGTACAGTACGACCCCCTTTCCCATATCCTTGTCATTGAGAAGGAGAATGCGGCAAAAGAGGGATGCGTGGCTGTCTGTACCGGCGGTACGTCCGACATTCCGGTGGCCGAGGAGGCAGCCAGGACCGCAGAGTATTTTGGCGCCAATGTGGAGCGTATTTACGATGTAGGTGTAGCGGGAATCCACCGCCTTCTCTCCCAGCAGGACCGTCTGCGCCACGCCAACGCCATTGTGGCCGTGGCCGGAATGGAGGGCGCCCTGGCCGGTGTGGTTGCCGGCCTTGTGGAGGTGCCGGTCATTGCAGTGCCCACCTCCATAGGATATGGAGCCAACTTCGGCGGACTGTCAGCCCTAGATCGGAAGAGCACACG
>ERZ506469.26-NODE-26-length-26831-cov-6.75937_pt1 | contig 26831 bp, 24 predicted proteins | sample MGYA00512386_ERZ506469 | MGnify/ENA metagenome assembly ERZ506469 | reverse complement strand
TAAGATGAGGATAAATTTCTCATTTTAACTTGCGCTAAATCTTGACATAGGACCACAGTGCGAGATGCTATCGCACCGACAATTAGAAATTTAATGATTAAAGGTACTATTGCTATTACTGGATGGACTGTTGTAACGGTTGGAATTAACTATGGATTGTCATACTTGTAAACATAAATGGAGGTAAATATGGGAACAAATGAAATTTGTGTTTTTTATCTGCATATTAGTTGTTTATTTATGCATTTTAAAAATTTGATTTTTGGAAGCCAACTATAAAAAATCACTGTCCTTAAAAAGTCATTTTTGAGAAAATTAGTTATATTTAAAGAAAGAAAAATGACAAATCCTCCATTCCTTTATATAAGAGTAATACCATATTAATTCAATTATTTATTGTAATTGTTAGCACGATTTTATTTTTTATAAATCAATTTGCAATAAATTTTATTCCTAGCATTGTATTTATGGTTGTTGGTTATGGCACTTTAGGAACATATGTAATTTATGAATTAGTGCTAATTTTCTTATCTAGGGGATTAAGACTATAAAAGATAAAAACCACACTTTGAAGGTGTGGTTTTTTCCTGAACTTAAAGATTTTTATGATAAAAAAGGATCCATCTAAAAACGTGATTGATTATCTGTCAAGAATCCGTTGTTTAGTGCATTCAAATATTTTTTAACAGTTGTTCAATGGCGTCAAAGGATTCATCGGATAAATCATGTTCGATTTTGCAAGCATCGGTTTCCGCAATCGTCTCATCAACACCCAAATGTACAAAAAAAGCGGTCAATATCTGATGGCGATGATAAATTTTATCGGCAATGGTCATTCCTTTTTCCGTTAAAGTAATATGACTGTTGGCATCGATGACTAAATAACCGTCTTCCTTTAATTTTTTCAGCATAACGGACACAGACGGTTTGGAATAACCGAGTTGGTTTACGATATCAATGGCATGGATTTCGCTTTGTTTTTGCGATAACATCAATATGGCTTCCAAATAGTTTTCTCCGGATTCTAATAAGGACATACAATCACCTTTTTCTGTTTGATTTATTTTTATTATACTCTATTTTACGATCATTGAAAAGTTGTTTTGAGGCTTTTAATGACTTTACTACACGTTCGGAATGGGATATAATGGTACTGGTTGAAATGAATCGGGGAACGTAAAAAAATGAGAAAAACGTTAAGAGAATTTAAAATCGGTGAAAAAGGAACGGTTATTGAAATCGGCGGTTCCGTTGAAATGAAAAGGCGAATGATCGATATGGGAATTACCAAGGGGGCGGTTATTTTAATGAAAAAGACAGCGCCTTTGGGCGATCCGTTGGAAATCTATGTCCGAGGGTATCATTTGGCGCTTCGCAAAACAGAAGCCGAACAGGTTTTAATGGAGGTATTGCCATGAAAATTGCGTTGATCGGCAATCCGAATTGCGGTAAAACGACGTTATTTAATTCTTTGACCGGATCAACGGCAAAAACCGGAAACTGGCCGGGTGTTACGGTTACGAAAAAAGAAGGAATCTACCGTTTGGGAAAAGAAGACATCACCATTGTGGATTTGCCGGGTGTTTATTCGCTTTCCCCTTATTCTCCGGAAGAAATCGTTTCAAGAAATTATCTTTTGAATGAGAAACCGGATTGTATCATCAATATTGTGGATGTAACCAATTTGGAACGGAATCTTTATCTTACTTTTCAGTTGATGGAAACGGATTGTCCGATGGTGATTGCGCTCAATATGGTGGATTTGGCCAAGAAAAACGGCGAAGAAATCAATGCCGGGGTTTTAAAAAAATACACCAATTTGCCGGTGGTGGAAATTTCGGCTTTGAAAAAAAGCGGATTGGATGAATTGATTCGTGCTTGTAAAAATGCCGATAAAAAGCATCGACAGGCAACAACGGTATTAACCGATCCGCTGATTGAAATAACCGAAAAAAAACTGGCTAAAGACAATGCTTTATTTCTTTCTATCAAATTGTTAGAAGGCGATCCGTTGGTAAAAGAAGAAAATCAGGCGGTTTATCAGTGGTTGAGTTCTCTTAAAACCAAATCGGATGGGGCTTATCAGGAAGAATTCGCTTTAACGCGGTATCAGTTTATTCAAAAGAACTGTCTGGATGTTGTGAAAAAAGCACCGCTTTCGGAAGATAAAACCAAAAGCGATCGGATCGATGCCGTTTTGACTCATAAAATATGGGGCATTCCGTGTTTTATTTTAATCATGATGCTGGTTTTTCATCTAACCTTCAGTACGGACTTTTTATTTTTACATGCACTTGGTATTATTCCGGAAGGAAGCTTTGATTTGCCGATTATCGGAAACGATGCGATCGCATCACCTGGGATGCTTTTATTCCAAGCAATGGATTTTTTTGTTTCATGGCTTTCCGATGTTTTTCGAAGTTGGCTTGCTTTTGCTCCAGCTTGGTGTTCTTCCTTGCTGGTAGACGGCTTGTTTGCCGGGGTCGGCGCCATTTTGTCTTTTATACCCAATATTTTGGTGCTTTTCTTATTCATTACCATTTTAGAAGATTGCGGCTATATGGCAAGAGTTGCTTTTTTGATGGATCGCATTTTTAAAGGGTTGGGCTTATCGGGGAAAGCCTTTATTCCGCTGGTTTCCTGTTTCGGTTGTGCCGTTCCGGGAATCATGGCTACGAAAACATTGGAAAGCGAAAAAGAACGAAGAATTACCATTATGTTGGCGCCGTTTTTTTCGTGCGGGGCAAAATTACCGATTTGGACGGCGTTTGCAACGGTATTATTCGGCGGTAAATATGCCGATTTAATTGTCGGCGGTGTTTATTTTTTCGGAATCATCGTCGCTGTTTTAATGGCATTGGTGTTGAACCGTTTGATAAAAGGAACACAAGCCCCGTTTATCATGGAAATGCCCGAATATCATTTGCCTCAAGCCAAAAATATCGGTCTTTTATTGTGGGATAAATGCAAACATTACTTGATCAAGGCGGGAACTTTGATTGCGGCATCAACCATTATTTTATGGGTATTGATGCATTTTAATTGGCGCTTTGAGATGGTCGATGCGATGAATGAATCGATTTTGGGATCGGTTTCTGCTGCCATTGCCCCCGTCTTTATTCCGCTTGGGTTTGGAAAAGGTCCTTATGCCGGTGTTTTTGTCATCGCGGCGTTTGCCGGGCTGATAGCCAAAGAAGAAGTTCCGACGGTTTTTGTTTCTTTAGGTGTTTTGGATGCGGCCATCGCATCGGTTTCTCCTGCTGCCATTTTTGCTTATATGGCATTTAATTTGCTGGTGATTCCATGTATGGCGGCTACTTCCACAGCCAAAGGAGAATTGGGCCATCGACGCCACTTTTTATTGGCCTTGCTTTTTTGGGTCTTGACGGCGTATTTCTTTTCCATGGTGGTCTATGTTGTTGCGACGATGATCGAAGAATTTTGGTGGGTATCTCTTATTTTAGTAGGAGTAGTTTTGAGTATACTTGTTTTTTTGATTGTGAAAAACCGCTTGCGCCCGCAGACGGTCTGATAAAAACGAAAAAGGACTGTACGAAAACAGTCCTTTTTCATTTAATGGGAATTGTTTTTGTTGGTCGGTTTTTTATTCTTGTTTTTTTTCCCGCCGTTATGCAATTTGGATCCTTGTTGGTTGTCGAAGGATCGTTTGGTCAACGGATCGTTATAGTTTCTTGCTATCTCATTCATTAAAATCACCATTAAAGTATATACAAAATTTGTAAAAATATGATAAAATTAAACTTAGGTGATTAGAATGTACTCCAAGAGAATTGTTTTAAAAAATACGGATAATACCAGAAGTCTTTCCGATTTAATCAATCGATCGGGAAAGAAGATCAAGTCTGACTTGTTGTTAAGAAGCGACGCACTGGATCGAATCGAAGAAGACGATCAACGGATTTTAGATCAAACCTATCATTTGAAAAGAGTGATTGATTTGCGGACGGAAAGCGAAGCGGCACATCATCCCGATCGATTAAAAGATCATGTCCAGTGGATTTTTTTGCCTGTTTTGGAGGATAAAAAAATCGGTATGACCAAAACCGGGGATGTCGAAATGGATTTTGTCGAATTCATCAATGAAATTCATCGTTCGGGAGTGAAAAGTTCCGAGCGGTTTATGGCAAACACGTATGCATCCTTGTTGGAATCCGAAAAAGCCTTGCAGGCCTATCGGACGTTTTTGAAATTATTATTGGAAGAAACAGACGGCGCGACTCTTTGGCACTGCAGTGCCGGTAAAGACAGAGCCGGTTTCGCAACGATTTTAGTTTTGTACTTGCTGGATTTTTCTTGGGATACCATTGTGGAAGACTATCTTGCCACCAATCGTTTTTATGAACCGGTCGTTCAAAAAATGAAAAATCGCTTGGGAGAAGAATACGAAGAAACGTTATGGTGTGTTTACGGTGTTAAAGAAAGTTATTTGGAAGCTTTGCTGAAGGCTATTGATCTGAAATACGGCAGTTTTGAAGGATATATCCGCAACGGACTGCAATTTTCTGTTGAGGATCAACGGAAATTAAAAGAGATTTATTTGGGAGATTGATATGACAAAACTGAGTGTACTGCTGAATCGATACGATCAGTCCGCTCTGACGGAAAAAATCCTTGGGGAAGGAATCGATCCTTTTTCCTATATGACGATCGATTCCGATGAAAACGGCTTCCTTATTTCTCCGACGCCTCTTTTTGTTGAGGAAAGCGGTGCTATTTCAACAGAAGTTCAGTTGGATAAAAATTTATTACCGCTTCGCTCTCATTGCGGTTGTTTGGAATTTTATCGTAAAAAAGAATGTCTGCATACGACGCTTTTGCACGCTTTGGCTTTAAAAGAATTGGATGAAGAGCGGTTTAAAAAAGAGTGGGATTTATATCGATACGAAAAACGCACCGATCGGCAGCGGGCATTGATTTTAAAAATGGCAGAGGATTTAAAAAACAATCCGTTTTATTTCAATAAAATCCGCCTTATTCCGGAAATTACGGAAACCGAACAATCGTATTCTTTGTCGCTTCATATCGGCTATGATAAAGAATATGTGATCAAGAGCATCGGTGAATTCATGGACCGGATGGAACATGGTCTTTTTTATGCTTACGGGAAAAAACTGGCCTTTGTCCATTCGTATGAGGCACTGGATGAGGAGTCCAAAGAATTGTACAGTTTTTTATTGAATATTGCCTCCTCTGATTCTTTGAAGTCCATTTTGATTCGGCGCAGTCAACTGCTGAAAATTTTGGAAATCTATCACCAAAGCGGTTTGTATTATTCAAATGGGACGCAAACGGATTATTATTCATTCAAAGAGATGGATTCGGTTCGTTTGAAGTTGGATGACCGACTTTTAAGCATCGATATGCCCAAAGAAATGAGAAAATGGATCTGCGGTGTGAACTTTGCGTATTTTTTTACAGAAGGATCCATTTATATCTATCGGTTTAAAAAACGAAATGAAGCGATCGTTTTTTCCTATTTGTTCAAAATCAAAGAAGAAGGTCTTTATTTGGATAACAACATCGATGAATTTATGTCCGTTTTATTGCCTTTTTTACAGTCGGAGATCACCATCGACGATTCATTTTATCAAAAATACGATCTACCGCTTGTTACCATCGATTCGTATTTTGTTTATCAAAACGCAAAGATTCTTTTAAATTATGTCGTCCATGTCGAAGAAAAATATCAGGAAACGCCTTATGTGTCTTATGTAATGGAAGGGTATTTTCAAACGATTGAAAGTTACGGGTTTGCAAAAGAAAAAGAAGATACGTACATTCTTTCTTCTTTGGAAATGCAGTATGCGTTTTTGACCTCGGATTTATCGTCAGTCAAGCGTTTCGGTACCGTTTATTTCGATGAATCGGTCAAAAAGATTACTTTAAAGAAAAACAATCGAATCGGTATTTCGGCTTCCTATCAAGTAGGGTTATTGGATTTTCGATTTGATTTGGGAACGCTTAGTATCGAGGAAGCAAAACGAATGCTTGCCGCTTACCGCAATAAGAAAAAGTTTGTTCGGTTGAAAAAGAATGTTATTTTAAAAATCGATGCCAAGGAAGCCAAAAAAATCGATCGGTTTTTGGAAGATTACAACATCGCTTTAAACGATTGGAATCTAAGCGTTGAAAAACCGTTTTATTATTTGGCTAAATCCGTTTTCGAAGATGAAATCGTCTATGATGAACGTTCTTTGAAAATGCTTGGGCAGTTGAGACAGTATCAAACCAATTCGTATCCAATCGAAGAACCGTTTTTATCTGTGTTGAGACCGTATCAAAAAGAGGCTTTTCAGTGGTTAATGACGCTTTCTACCTTGGGATTCGGCGGCATTCTTGCGGATGATATGGGACTTGGCAAGACACTTGAAATTCTTTCGTTTATTCATCAGGATACCATCCCTAAGCCGACGATCATCGTCTGCCCGATGAGTTTGATTTACAATTGGGAAAACGAGTGTAAAAAATGGAATGTCAATCTTCCGGTTGTCTTGATTTTGGGAAATGCTTCCGAACGGGAAGAAAAAATTGCTTCCATCGATTATGAATCTAAAAGTATCTATATCACATCCTACGATTCTTTGCGGCGGGATATTGATTTTTATCATGGGATGTTTCGTTTTGTGATTGCCGATGAGGCTCAGTATATCAAAAATCAACATGCCATGAAATCCGAAGCCGTCAAAAAACTGCGTTCTCAGATTCATTTTGCTTTAACCGGAACGCCGATCGAAAACGGACTTGCGGATTTATGGAGTATTTTCGATTTTATTATGCCGGGCTATTTGGGAGAGTATCACCACTTCAAAAGTCGCTATGAGTCGTTGATTTTGCAAAAAGACGAGGAAACATTGCGCATTTTAAAGAAGCGGGTACAACCGTTTATTTTAAGAAGAAGAAAAGAGGATGTTCTTTCCGATTTACCGCCGAAGACCGAAGAAGTCTATTATTGTAAGATGGATGAGGAACAACAAACCATTTATCAGGCGTACGCCAGTCGTTTAAAAGACAGTTTAAAAAGCGGCGGGCAAGATATTTTGGCATTAATTACTAGGTTAAGACAAATCTGTATCACACCGGAATTGATTTACGATAAAAAGTTTTCATCGGCCAAGTTGTCGCTGGCCTTGGAGTTGACACAGCGGGCGCTTCGTGCGAACCATCGGCTGTTGATTTTCTCTCAATTTGCGACGGTCTTTCCGATTTTAGGAGCCCATCTGCAAGAAAACGGAATCCATTATCAGATTTTAGATGGGACGACGCCTGCTCAACGTCGGATGGAACTGGTGGATGATTTCAATCGAAATCCGGCTATACAGGTGTTTATGATTTCCCTTAAAGCCGGCGGAACGGGTTTGAATTTGACCGGAGCGGATATGGTTATCCACTTGGATCCGTGGTGGAATATCAGTGCCGAAAAACAGGCCTCCGATCGGGCTCATCGATTCGGACAGACCAAACATGTTCATATTTTGAAATTGGTTTGCAAAGATACCATCGAAGAAAAAGTGTTGAAATTGCAACAAGCTAAACAAGATCTGGCCGATAACGTCATCAAACAGAAAGAATCGTTTAAAATCAGCAAACAGGAACTGTTGGCGTTGTTGGAAGGAGGGAATGAAATTGGAGAAAACCGTTAAAGAAATCATTTCTAAAAACATTGCTCAATTAAGAAAAAAAGAAGGAATGACCCAAGCCGAACTGGCCGAGCGATTGTTTTATTCGGATAAGGCCATTTCCAAATGGGAACGGGGCGATTCCCTGCCGGATGCGGAAATGCTTTATCGTTTGGCTGAAATTTTTCATGTGGAAATCCAGTATCTATTTACCGAACACGAAAGTATCGGCTTGTCCCATGAGGAGTTGGAACGACTAAAGAAGAAAGAAATTCGGTATAAAATTGTTTTTTCATTGGTTGTCGTTGCCATTTTGACGACGTTGTTGATGATTATTTTGGGATCGACCTTAGAAGTTTTAATGTCTACGAAATGGACACTTACCCTTTTTGTTATTCCGGTTCTTTTATCGGTTGTTTTGATGATCAACAATATTTGCGGTAAAAAACGGTTTAATTTGGTTTTGATTTCGTTGATTATTTGGACGCTGGCCGAATTTTTGTATTTGTATTTTATTGAATTTGAACCGGTTATCATTTTTGCGGTAGCGACGGTTTTGGAAGTGGCTTTTATTATATGGCCGTTTTTATCGCAATTTACCTTTTTGAAGCAATGGAAAAAACGCAATGAAAAAGTAAAATAAATCTTGTATTTTTTCAAAAAATATGATATACTTATATTAAGAATTATTCTTGATAAGGAGGATGGTCATGCAACGAAGAAATACATCTCAGCGCCAAATCGTTTTTGAGTCTTTGGCTGTGTTAGGCCATGCGACAACGGAATCCTTAATCAGTTATATCAAGAACAATTATGATGCCATTTCTTTGGCAACCATCTACCGCAATATCGGTATCTTATTAGAAGAAAAAAAGATCAGACGGGTTCGGTTGCAAAATACGGATGTATTGGAAACCATCAAAACGCCGCATTTTCACTTTGTCTGTCAAACGTGCGGTCGAATTGAAGATGTCAAAGCCGATGGCATGATTCGTGCGGTAAAAGAAGTCGTAGATCAACAAGCATACGATGTGGAAAGTTACGATATTTGTTTTTACGGTACGTGTGAAGAATGTAAGAAAAAAGAAGGAGAAAAACAGAATGAAGAAGTATGTATGTAAAGTATGCGGATACGTTCACGAAGGCGATTCCGCACCAGAAAAATGCCCGGTATGCAATGCCGGTCCGGACAAATTCGAAGAAATGAAAGAAGGCACGTTGACTTGGGCTTGCGAACACGAAGTCGGTGTTGCCAAAGGGGCTCCGGAAGACATCTTAATGGATTTAAGAGCCAACTTTGAAGGAGAATGTTGTGAAGTCGGCATGTATCTTGCGATGGCCAGAGTTGCCCACAGAGAAGGATATCCGGAAATCGGTATGTACTATGAAAAAGCCGCTTATGAAGAAGCTGAACATGCTGCTAAATTTGCGGAATTATTAGGAGAAGTTGTTACCTCTTCGACCGAACAGAATTTGAAATTACGAGTTGCTGCCGAAAACGGTGCTACAGCCGGTAAGATGGATTTGGCAATGCGTGCTAAAAAGTTAAACTTGGATGCGATCCACGATACTGTTCATGAAATGGGCAAAGATGAAGCGCGTCACGGCAAAGCATTTGAAGGTCTTTTAAAAAGATATTTCGGTTAAGATAAAAGGTGTTGTTTCGATTTGGAACAACACCTTCTTTTTTATTTAGAGAAAATCGTTTGATAAAGATCATCTTGTTCGGCTAAATGGGTAACATAGCCGATTGGGATTTTATTTTCCGTTGCTTCAATGATTCGTTTGGCTCCTTCCGTTTTGAAAGCACCGCAAAGTTCAATGCAATCTACGCCGTTTTTGAGACATTCTTTTGCTGCCGAACAAGCCTCATGGATGCTGGAAACACCGATGATTTGGGCTTGACCGTCATGAATGGAAGCATGATCTTGTATGCGGTTAAAATCACCGAGTATTAAAAAAGCAAATTTCATCTTATCCCCCCTTTTTTAGATCATATAGGTAAATCAAAGGATTTACAACGTGATTGTTTTGGGCTGATGAAGCAGAATCAAAATCTTTTAACGAACAATCATCATTTGAATTTTCCCATATCTTTTTCTTTTTTTTACGCATTTAACCCAAAATTATCCCATTTTTTAACAGTATAATAAAAAGCGTTAAAAAGGAGTGTTCAATATGAAATATCTGAAAATCGCTTTGATGGTCGGTGTGATTTCACTGCTGGGTCTGACTTCTTGCAGCAACAAACAAGATACACCTGCTGCTCTTTCGGTTGAAATCCAATATCAGGATAATACCATCCCTATTACCGGTATTGAAGAAACCGTCGAAGCCGTTTACGATAGCGTTGTAGCCATTGATTCTTATACCGATTCTTCGTTGGTCGGCAGCGGCAGTGGCGTACTATTTGCTTATGATGAAGCAAACGACCTTAGTTTTATTGTAACTTGTCACCATGTGATCGAAGGTTGTAATTCGTTTGTGGTTACCTTATCGGATCAAACAGAATTGGATGCAACATTGGTTGGTGGCGATCCGGCCACTGATCTTGCCGTTTTAAGCGTACAGGAAACCGATTTGACCTATGCGGCTTTGGCCAAGGATACCAATAATCTGCGTTTGGGGCAACAAGTTATTTGTATCGGGAATCCGCTGGGCATTTTACCGGGTAGTGTTTCAAGTGGAATTATTTCTTATTTGGATCGTTCGGTTGTAACAGAAGATTATCGGACGATGACGCTAATTCAAACCGATGTGGCCATCAATTCCGGGAATTCCGGCGGCGGGTTGTTCCAGTTGGATGGGTCGTTGATTGGGATTGTCAATGCCAAATTCGCATCATCCGGTGTAGAAGGGTTGGGATTTGCCATTCCGATGGATACAGCACTTAAAATTATAGAAGAGTTGCTTCAAAGCGCCCAATATCATCCTGAAACACAGCAATGGGAAACCGGTTCTATCGAAGGACGATGGAACTTGGAAGGAACTTTCCAGGCGTATAACAGTTTTAAGAACGAGACAGTTCTTTTAGTAACAGAACTTGCCTCCAATCCGACTGCATCCGATTATAACTGTTTTGCCCTTTACGATCAAATCGCCGCTGTTTCCATTCGTTCGGATTCGCATTATCAGGCAATCTCTTCACCAGAAGAATTTTATACGATTCTATATCAATCAGATTTGAAAATCGGCGATACGATTTATTTGGAAGTTTACAATATTTACGGAAATTTAAGAACCGTTTCTTTTGATTTGATTCAATATCGGTATACCGTGTAATCAGTAGATAAGAGTAGGAAACCCTTTTGTCAGGATTTATATAAATTCCTAAAAGACAGAGGGTTTTTTATTGCCATATTTCTTTTTTTTGGTATAATATTAAAAGAATAGGAAGGTGCTTTTATGGCAGATTATAAAGAATTGGCCCAAGTGATATTTCCCGATATTACACAGACAGTTGCGGATTTGGAAAAAAAATATCCGAAAAGAGCATTAAAAGAAGGGGCTATGGTAACACGGTTTGCGCCATCTCCAACGGGTTTTTTACATACAGGAAGTTTATTTTCCTCATTTGTTTCTTATCGTTTTGCCAAACAAAGCGGCGGAATTTTTTATATTCGTTTAGAAGATACCGATACGAAAAGAGAAATAGAAGGATCGGCCGAAGCACTCGTCGCTCAATTGAAAGAGTTTGACATTCTACCGGATGAGGGCTATTTCGGCGACAACAAAGAAAAAGGGGCTTATGGACCGTATCAACAATCCAAACGGGCGACGATTTATGCGGTTTGCATTAAACATTTGATTGAACAAGGAAGGGCATATCCTTGTTTTTGTACGGCCGATGAGTTGGCGGAATTGCGGAAAATGCAAGAAGCAAGAAAGATTATTCCCGGCTATTACGGTCCGTATGCCAAATACCGTGATTTTCCGATTGATGCGGCTATCGCCAAAATTAAAGCGGGCGATCCTTATATTATTCGTTTTAAATCAATGGGGAATCATGAAAATAAAATCTTTTTCCACGATGAAATCAAAGGTGATTTGGAATTGACGGAAAACGATCAGGATATTGTCATTTTAAAATCCGATGGGCTTCCGACGTATCATTTTGCCCATTTGGTCGATGATCACTTCATGCGGACCACACATGTAACCAGAGGAGAAGAATGGTTGTCCAGTCTGCCTATTCACTTAGAGTTATTCGATACAATGGGTTTTGAACGGCCGAAGTACGCGCATTATCCGGTCATCATGAAAATGGAAGACAATCGTCGCCGTAAAATCAGCAAACGTAAAGATGCCGAAGCATCGGTTTCCTTTTTCTTAGAAGAAGGGTACCCCAAATACGGATTTTTAGAGTATTTACTCACAATCGCCAACTCCAATTACGAAGCATGGCGGGAAACGCATTTGGATGCGGATTATTTGGATTTTGAACTACGTTTTGATAAAATGGCTTTGGACGGGGCGTTGTTTGATTTGGCCAAAGTACAAAGTATTTCCAAAGAAAGAATGGCTTATCGTAGTGCGGTCGATTTATGCGAAGAAGTAAAAGAATGGGCTAAAGTATATCAGAAAGAATTGTACGAAAAAATTACAGCTGACGAGTCCTATTTTATTTCTATCTTAAACATTGAGCGAAATAAAGAAAAACCGCGTAAGGATTATGCAAAATACGGTGATATTTATCCGATGATCGGTTTCTTTTACGATGATGTCTATGAAACAATCGATCTTGATGCACTTCCTTGGAATGAACAGATCGAAAGAGGAGAAATCAAAGCTTGTTTGATGGACTATGCCGCTTCCATGCAAATGGATTTAAGCGAAGAAGAATGGTTTGCCTCTTTAAAACAATTGGCGCTTCGTCATGGTTTTTCGGATAATGTGAAAGAATGGAAGAAAAACAAAGCGGCTTTTAAGGGACATATCGGCGATGTTTCCGAATTTTTGAGAATTGCTTTATCCGGTAGGAAAAATGCACCGAACCTTTATTATATTATTCAAATTTTAGGGGAACAAAAAGTAAAACAGAGAATCAAACAAGTCGTTTCTACCTTGTAAACAACGAAAAGTCTTTGCAAATGACTTGGTTTTGTGATATACTAATTTATGCGATTTTTATCGCATAAAGTCGGCCTGTTGGTGAAATGGTTAACACATTGCCCTCTCAAGGCAACATTCACGGGTTCGAACCCCGTACAGGTCACCAAATTGAAATCAATGGTTTGAACTGCTAAATTTAGCTGTTCAAGCCTTTTTTTGTACAAAAATTAAGGGATTTAAGTTTGAAAAGTGATTAAAAACGGATAAAAAATTAGTAAATTTTGATTTTTTGCGTGAAGTGATTTATAATGCCATTGCTCATAATGACTGGATAAGTGGTGTGTATATAAATATGATGATAGAGTAGAGGTAATGTCTTATGGAGGACTACCACAAGGACAAACTATCGAAAATTTCTTTAAAGGTGTCAGTCATCCTAGAAGTGAGTCTTTAATGAGAATCATGAGAGATTTGGACTTTGTAGAGAGAACAGGTCATGGTATTCCTAATGTTGTTAGGGTATATGGTAAGGAAGCATTTGAGATTGCAGATGATTATATCTTAGTAACATTACCGTACGATAAAGAAGTTTTAAATGAGTTAAATGATACCAATGATACCAATAATGATACCAATATCAATAAAATATTAAATGAATTCGATTATGAAGTTTATAACTTAATACAAAACGGCATCAACACAACTAAGAAATTAATTCAAAAAACCGGAAAAAGTAAAATGACAATTATAAGAAGTACAAATAAATTAGTAAACAATAAAAAAATTAAAAGAATAGGTTCAACTAGAACAGCATATTGGGAAATAGTAGAAGATAATTAAAAGCATAAACCACTTAGTTCAATAAGGATTAAGTGGTCTTTTTATGTCTTTAATGAGTAGTTTTAATTTCCTTTATAAGTTTAGAAGAGTTCAAATTATGACAAATGAACTAACAAATCAAATATATAAATTAAAAGAATAGTTAATGGATTGGGACTTCTAAATACGGTTAAAGGATTAATCTTTATCATAAAAATGATCATGAAACGAGATGCCTATGTTGTTAAAAGATAATAAATTAGTCAAAAACAAAAGGAAGAAATACTGTTCGTTAATTTGTAAAAGAAGCACATCCAAAAACAATTAATTCATCAAAAAGTGTAATGAAAGTTTTGTCTCATAATGGTAATTTATTCCGCCAAAATGAGTTAATAGATCATGAATTTAGTCGTGATGTAAAATCGAAAAGGAGGTAATATTTATAAGCACTTGATCGTTAATATTTTTGTAAAACGGTATGATTTATGATATAATAGCATTTGTGGTGATAAACATGAATTTTGTAATGGATCCGAAATCCAAGTATGTCGGAAATCTGCTTGTAATTTTATTGGAACTGTTGATCGGTATTTTGTTGTTGGTGTTGCCGGCTGAGGCGATCATTCAGTTTTTTTTACTGAGTTCGGGAATTGTTCTTGTTATTTGGAATATTTTGCCGTGTCTTTATGGGTGGCGTTTGGCGCTGGAACAGAAAAAATACTTATTGGATGCGATTACGTCGACCATCTCGGTTGTTTTGGGAATTTTAATGATCGTACTTCCCAATTTGGCAGTCAATATTCTATTGGCTTGTTGGTTTATCGTCATGCCGCTTTTAAGAATCTTCTTGGATCATGATCCGAAAACAAGACTTAAAAAAGAACTTCCGTATTTTTTGGTAGCTATTTTTTTGTTTATTTTCAGTTTCAGTTTGATCAGTAAGATTATTGTCCGAGTTTTGGGAATTTTATTTTTGATTTTGGCTGTTCTGCATTTTATTTTATGTACGAGAATTTATCGGATTGCGAAAAAGTTGACAGTCCAAACTTCTTCTTATACTTCCGAAAAAGAAAAAGATGCGATTGACGCAGAAGTAAAAGATTTGTGATAAGCTGAAAAAATGTATAATGCAGTTGACATTTTTGTCATTTTTTGATATAAGTTTATAAGAAGTTTGTCGAGGAGGAAGAGATGATGAAAGTTACAGTTGTTTCAGATAGTAACAGCGGTATTACACAACAAGAGGCAAAAGAATTAGGAATTCAAATTGTACCAATGCCCTTTACCATTGAAGGAGAAGAGTATTTTGAGGATATCAATTTAACACAGGAAGGATTTTACGAAAAATTATTGCAAGACGTTTCTGTTTCCACGTCTCAACCGGCGATCGGATTTGTCATGGATGTGTGGAATCAGTTATTGAAAGAATACGATCAAATCGTTTATATCCCGATGTCAAGCGGCCTTTCCGAATCGTGTGCATCGGCGATGCGGGCGGCTCAGGCACATTATGAAGGAAAAGTGTTTGTAGTCAATAATCAACGAATTTCCGTTACCCAACGTCAATCGGTAATGGATGCGTTGGAGTTGGTTCAAAAAGGATATGATGCTGCTAAAATCAAAGAGATTTTGGAAGAAGTGAAAATGCAATCGGATATTTATATTATGGTGGACACACTCAAATATTTGAGAAAGGGCGGACGGATTACACCGGCTGCCGCTGCAGTAGGTGGGTTGCTGAAAATCAAACCGATTTTACAAATCAGAGGCGAAAAACTGGATAAATTCAGGATGATGAACCGAACGCTTGAAAACGCAAAGCGAATTATGATTGAAGCCGTCAAAGAAAGTATCAATACGTGGCTTAAAGATATTGACGGTCGTACGGATAATTGTCATATTGAAATTGCTTATACCGGAACAGATCGTACAGTGGTCGATGCGTTTATCAAACAAGTACAAGAAGAATTTCCGGGAAAAGATATTGTTTGCAATCCCCTTTCGTTATCGGTTTCCTGTCATATCGGGGATGGTGCGCTTGCCTTGGCGGTATCCAAAGCCTTACCGGATCGCTTTTAAAATGCCTTATTACGGCATTTTATTTATGATAAATATTGTATATTTATAAAGAAAAGTTGTTTCATTTCCTATTTTATAGTATAATCTTGTTAATTAGTGGAGGGAAACGCTATGGATAAACGAAAGAAGATAAAAGTTCACCCTTATATTTTCATTATCCTATCGTTTTTAGGAGTTATTTTGTTGGGAACATTGTTGCTGTTGTTGCCGATATCGGTCGCAGACGGAACCATGCTTGATTTTGTCGATGCATTGTTTATTTCCACGTCGTCGATTTGTGTGACAGGCTTGACCGTTGTCGATATTTCGGCCCGATTATCTATATTCGGTAAAGTCGTGATGGCTTTTTTAATGGAAATCGGCGGTCTTTCTTTTTTGACCATCGCTGTTTATATTTTTACGGTTTTAGGAGCGAAGATCGGCATCAGTAACCGCTATTTGATGAAAGAAGCATTAAACCAAAATTCTCTTTCGGGAATTATTTCTTTAGTTAAAAGAATTATGATTATCGCTTTTGCGATCCAACTTTTCGGTGTTGTCTTAAATTATTTGGCCTTAATGGACTATTATGATTATCGATTTTGGCCGACATTGGGGGCTTCCCTATACCATTCGGTTGCATCTTTTAATAATGCGGGATTCGATATTTTCGGCCCGAACAGTATGATTCCGTTTAAAGATAATGTATTACTGAATATTTCAACCATCCTTTTGATTTTTTTCGGTGGATTGGGTTTTTATGTGATCAACGATATTATTACAAAACGATCGTTTTTAAAACTGTCTATCCATTCTAAAATTGTTTTAATCATGACTTTTTTCTTGATTATCAGCGGTACGATTTTTTTTAAGTTGTCCATGTGGGATGATATTACTTGGTTACAAGCTTTATTTACTTCTGTTACCTGTCGAACCGCCGGATTTACAACCGTCGATTTGTCTACTTTACCACCGGGAGCATATATTACGGCGGTCGTTTTGATGTTTATCGGAGCCTCTCCCGGCTCAACCGGCGGTGGTGTTAAAACAACGACTTTGTTTGTTATATTCTTAACGGTTCTATATTATGCACAAGGAAAAAAACCGAAAATTTTCAAACGAAGAGTGGCAGACAGTTCCATTTTCAAAGCTTTTGTATTATTTGGCATTGCCGTATTGGCGATTTTGTTTTCAACTTTTGTGATCGGTTTGATTCAACCACAACTGAGTGTGGAGAAAATTTTATTTGAAGTAACGTCGGCTTTTTCGACAACCGGACTTACCATGGGAATTACGATGTCTTTGGAATGGTCCAGTAAGATTATTCTTTGTTTGTTGATGTTTTTCGGTCGGGTCGGACCGCTTACGATTATCGGGGTTGTAAACCGAAATTGGATGACGGAGTCAAAAGAGGCGGTTCAGTATGTAGAAGAAAGGGTTATTGTCGGATGAAAAAAAGTTTTATTGTTATTGGTTTGGGAAGATTTGGGCTATCGGTAGCCAAAGTACTTTCCAGTTTGAATTGCGATATTTTGTGTATGGATGTCAATGAGGAGTCCGTTCAGGATGCCGTTATGGAAATCGACAACTGTGTTATTGCCGATGCGACAAAACTGTCGGCATTGAAAGAAGCCGGTGCTGCCTCTATTGATCATGCGGTGGTGGCCATCGGAAATAATTTGGAAGCGTCGATTTTAACGACGTTGAATCTTCAGGTTCTTGGCGTAAAAAATATTACGGTGCGGGCAGATTCCAATAAATATATTGAGATGTATCAAAAATTAGGAGCAACCGAAGTGATCGTTCCGGAAGAAATGTCTGCCGTTTCGCTGGCCAATCAGATTGCAAGCGATGCGATTTTGGATTACTACTCCGTTGATACACAGTATGCTATCGTAAAGATTTTATTAGGAAATAATTTCGTTTCCAAAAGTTTGATTGACATGGATTTACGGAATCGGTTTGATGTGAATATCGTCGGCATCATTCGGAATAAAGAATTTTATATTCCCAGAGGAACCGATTTTTTACAACCGAAAGATATCGTTGTTTTGGTGGGAACAAAACCGAAAATCAGAAAGGTGGATACTTTTCTTAATCAAGAATCAAAATAGTAAAAGGTGGTTCTATGAAAGCATTAGTTGTTTACAATGCCTATAGCGGGAAAAGAAAAAACAGTAAGTATATTTCTTATATCTGCGAACAACTCAAAACAAAATACGATATAGTAGAATCGTTTCGAAGTACCGGACCGAAATCATTAACCGAATATATTGTCAGTCATGGAAAGAATTTCGATTTGATTGTGGCATCCGGCGGCGATGGGTCTTTAAATGAGACCGTTAATGGGTTAATGCAACTTTCCAAACGACCGACTCTTGCATATGTTCCGTCCGGGACTTGTAATGATACCGGTCGCAGTCTTGGATTAAAAAAGAATATTCGTAAAACGATGAAGATTATTTTGGAAGAAAATAAGACTTATTTGGACGTCAATCAAATCAACGGTCGTTATTTTGTTTACGGTCTTGCCGCGGGAAGTTTGACCGATATCAGTTACGGAACAGATTACCGAATGAAAAAAAGATTCGGTCGTTTTGCTTACTATCTTCAAGCCGTTAAATCGGTCGGAAAGGACCGCTCGATTTCGATTCGCATTCAAGCCGATGGAAAAGAAATCGTTGGGAAATATTTTCTTTTTTTGGCAACCAATTCCAGATATTTGGCTTCTTTTAAACTGCATCGCAAGAAACAAATTTATTTGGATGAAGGAAAACTTCATATCACATTGATTCGGAAGAAAAACCGTTGGATCAACACGTTGGATATGGCTTTCTTTTTATTGTTGGGCGAACGATATACACACAATATCGAACATTTTGAAGCGAAAAATATCGTTATTACTTCCAGTGATGCCATTTGCTATAATACAGATGGTGAAAGTTTTCCGGAAATGAGAAGAATAGAAGTAACGGTTTTGCCGGAGCAAATAGAAGTCATCGTTTCAAAAAGAGTTTTAAAAAAACATTTTAATAAAACCAACTCAGTTTAGCCATACTATTTGTGGTGATGTCCGTGAATAACAGATTGTCGAAACTGAGTTTTTTTTTATATGTTTTTATCTATGATTATGTATGGATTCGCATTATTTTATTTCCGTACTTTTATGAAACGTTTCATTCTATGGCGTTTTTTTATTCATTGTTGTTGACCTTGATTGTAAGTTTTTTTGTTTTGTTGCTGCCTAAGAAGATTTTAAACCACGATTATGAAAACAGGTATATGAAATCGAAATTCAAACATTTTTACAATATCGTTTTGGCAGTGGAATCTATCATCGGAATGGCTTATTGTGCGTATGTGTTAAGTTCGGTATTTGTCAGAAGATGCAATCCGGTTGTATTGATTGTTCCGTTTTCCGTGGTTATGGCGGTTATTTCTTTTTTAAAACCGTCGGATATTGTTCAAATCGCCACCTGGTTTATCATCGGCTGCATCGGTTTTATTGTCATCAGTTTTATTTATACGGTTCCGATGGACTATTCATTGTTGTTTCCTTTAAAATCGTATTCGTGGTATTTTATTCCGATTTATGCTTTATTGCTACTATCGGATAATTTAACTTTATTATTGATGGATAAAAAGAATTTTCGACTATCCAAACCGACTTTTTTGTTTTCTATTTTGATTTCTTTGTTCTTTTTTAATTTCGAATTGTTGTTTACACTGACAACAACCGGGGATACCCTGTTAGAAGGACTCCCGTGGCTCGGGTTTCTTTCTCTTTCGATTAAACCGGTTACCAAATACGTCGGTAATTTTGATTTTGCCTATATTATCTTAATTCTTGTTTGCTGTATTTTTAAATATGCATTTAATTGGAGTGTCATCCGCAATGCTTTCAAGCAAAAAAGTAAAAAACTGACTTGGATCATTGCCGTATGTTTGAGTATCTCATCCTCCGTTGTTGCTGCTTTATGGATTAAAAGCGACTTTTTGATCGATTTTGTATTGATTGTTTTCGGCGTGGGCATATTAATTTTAGGCTGGATGCTAAAGGAGGTTTATCATGCTTCAGCGTCTAAAAAATAATGCGGATGTCATTTACAGAAAAACAGATGCCAACTGTGAAATCTATTATCAGGAGCATCTGTGTAATATATTGGAATTTATGAAAGACATTTATCCTGTTTTGGTGGAACAAGACAGAAAACGATTGGATCACTTGTTTCCGGGGCTTTGCAAGGAAATAGCCGATGATGAAGAATTGGTCGAACAATTGGTTTTCAGCGGCTTGCTGGTAGCCCAAAGAGGAAGAATTCTATATGCCTTTGATTTGTCTAAAGCACCTTCCCGTAGTACGTCCGATTCCATTGCGGATCCGGATAATGTGTTTGGTTCAAGAGATGGTTTTGTCGAAAATTTTAAAGAAAACATTGCTTTGATGCGAACCAGAGTCAAAGACAGTCGCTTAATGATTGATACTGTCACATTGGGTAGAAGAAGCAAAACAATCGTATCGGTCTTGTCTATAGAAGATATTCACAATTCCGAGATTAAGAAAGCTTTGCTGGAAAAATTAAAGAAAATAGATTTGGATGCGATTCTTTCCGTTGAAGATATAATGGCTTATTTTCAGGAAAATCATTTATTTCCTTCGTATCATTATATCGGCAATCCGGATTCGGCCTGCAGCCGTCTTTATAACGGCGAGTTTGTATTGATTATCGACCGAATCTGTGTTGCCGTTTGTCTTCCGACGACCCTCGCTTATGCATCCCGACATAAAATCGATGGAATTCATTTGCCGCTATTTGCTTTTTTCGAACGTTTGTCTGTCTTGATTTCTGCTTTTATGTCGATCTTTTTTTGCGGAATCTTATGTTCTTTTTCAACCCACCAAAGAGACAGTCTTTCTTTAACGATTTTATCGACGTTAAAAGTTTCGCAAACCGGTGTGTTTTTGCCGATTTACTTGGAGATTTTATTGGTATTGTTTCTCTTCGAATTGTATTATATCATCGGTTTTCGACAATCGAAAATCACAGTATCCTCAACGATCGTGTTGATTGGCGGTTTGATTATCGGAGAAAACTTGATTTCAAGCGGTCTTGCCGGTGTATTTTTAATGACCGGTACAGCCATTTGTTTTTTACTGACGTTCTTGGTCAGTTCCAATGTTACAACCATTTTATCCATTAGCATGTGCCGGTTGTTTATCATTTTATCGTCCATATTTTTCGGTTTGGTCGGAGTGGTATTGGCCAGTATTTTGTTGGCCTATCGGTTGTATCAACAGCGGACATTGGGGGTCCCGTATTTTTATCCTTTCTTACCGTTTGATATAAAAGGAATTCATAAATTTTTCATGTCCACCAGCAGTTTGAAAATCAACCATCGAGATGCGGCTTTACAAGTTAAAAACAGACATCGGAGGAAAATGCATGAAGAAGATCATTAGTTTATTTCTGTTAATTCCCATTTTACTGTGTGGTTGCGAACTGCAAAATATATCCCAAGTTCTTTTTATTGCCAGTATCGGCGTTGAAAAAGAAGAAGATACTTATATCGGTTATTTTTACTTGCCTTTGAGCAGCGATGTCGGTAAAACGGAAAATAAAGAAAATCAGGGAATCGGTCAATACGCCAAAGTGGAAGGAAAAACTTTGGCAGAAGTTTTTGAAAATATTCAATTTTCGACGGAACTGGAAGTTAATTTACGACATGCTTCCAGTATGGTGATCCATAAAGACTTGATGAATGATGACTTTTTAAACGAATTAATTGCTTTTGTTAAAAAGGATGCCGGTATTGATTATAACTTTTATTTATTTGTCACCGAAGATAAGATGGAAGATATTTTCCAGTTTGAAAATCCGAATAAGGAAAGCGTCATCTATTCTGTTTTGGTATCGACTTTGGATAGCCCATCCATTTATATGGCGGCCAATCCGATTCATTTCGTTAAGTTTGCCAGAGAGTTTTATTCCAACCGTTGTATTTCTTTTCCTCTTTTAATCGCAGAGGAATTATGGAATATCGAACAACAAGAAGCCAAAACAATTCATTGTAAAGATGCGGCCTTTTATTATGACGATCAAGTGACGATTGTACGAGATGAGCGAAGTTGCTATATGAAAAGCAATCATATATTTTATGATGATTTAAAAGAGCAGTCTTTTTCGTTGCGGAATTATCACTGGAAAGTGGCGTTTAAAGAACAGCCTATTATCAAAATCACATCCAAATATACGGTTCTTTCGCCTTCCGATATTTTAGAACAAGACATAAAAAAGCATATCGAAGAAACGGTTTTATCTTTTATCCATGACTATGAGAATCAAGATATTTTAAATTTAACATATTATTCTGCTATATACGGTCAAAAATATACTTATGAAAATATCCATGTGGAAATAAAACTGACTCGCTATTGATTTGTCTTTCTAAGCCAATACCAAAGAAAAAATCCGACTGTCCCGATCCCTAAAATACCAATGACTATCCAATGCCAATTGGTATTTTTTTTATGTAGTTTCAACTCGATTTTAAACGAAAAACATTCTTTTGTTTCATCGAGGTGTGTGACAATCAGTTTGGCTGGATAAATACCGTCTTTATTTGCTTGAAAATAGGTGCTTTCGATTTCAAAGTTTTTAACCGAAGTAAAAGTAAATTGATTTTTTTCCAAATCATTCATAATTTCTTCTGGTGTAATGTTGAGTCGGTCGGCATAAAACGTGTACGAAAGAGCCGTATTTGAATAATCGTTTAGAACAGATAAAACGATCGTTACGGTATTGGAAGAATTGGTTGAAGAATCAAAACAAAATACCGTAATGGAATAATCGCCTTCTTTTAAAGGACCGCTAGGAAGACCGGATACACTCATTTGTTCCGCTGTAATTTCTTCTCGGTTGTCCGTGCATTCAAAATACGAAAACAATTCGCTGTTTGAAAGCGTATCTCCGACGTTTTTATAAATGATTTCCTCCTTTGCCGACAGTACCGGAGGGATAAAATCCCTTACGACGATATAGTCGGTTTGCGTGGTTGATTGTTGCTGCGAATTTTGGACGATAACGGTTAAAGGATAAGTTCCCAATGTCAAATGATTTTCATCGTAATCCGTTATAAATTGGATCCGATCGGTTATCATACCGTCCTTTGTATCATAAGCTGTGTATTTTTCTTGGATTTGTTTTAAAGTCAAAGGGTGGTCTATATCGACAAAATGGAAATGACAGCGATCCTCTTGATCGTTTTCTTCGCTTAAAGGCGCCCCGCTCAAAACGAAAATACTAAGAAAACAAAGTAAGTTCATAACGTTTTTTTCGGATGATGGTAAGACTCAATCCACCTAATATCAGCACACACGGTAAAACAATCCAATAGGATGAATCGCTCTTGGAATCAATGATTTGCAAAGTGATGACTTTATGAACGGTGGTTTGATCGGAAAAAGTTTCGCTGATGAGAACATCGTACTGTTCTTTTTGGAAGCCCGAAGCATCAAAATAACTGCTGGTTACGGTGACAGCGGTCGCATTTTGGGAGATGAGGCCGGCATTTTTCAACATTTCAAGCAGTTGTTCGTTGGTAATGAGTTGATCTTTGGGTAAATAAAGGGTATCTTTGACATAGATGATCGGACCGGTTGTATCGGTGATGTAATAAAGAAATTCTTTTGTTTCCTGATTACCCGAAGGATCGGTAATGCTGATGACGATTTTAAAATCTTTTCCCTCCGTCCCGTCACATGTATTGGATACAACAACCAACTCATTATTTGACAGTTCATAATAATTATCTGTCACAATGAAATAAGACTTAATTTCATCTTCGTTTAACGGGTGATCGGATATGATTTTTTCAACTCCGTCTTTTAATTGAATGGTTGGGGCAATCCGGTCTTTTACTTCAATGGTTAATGTTTTTGTCGCAGACGCATTTCCGTCTTTATCTTTACAATAAACTCCGATGGTGTATGTGCCGATGGTATCAAAATTGGATTGGTATCGGTCATCCCAAAAACAGATTAGTTCTTCAGAAGGTGTATAATTATCTGAAAACGTAAATAATTTTTTGGCATCTTCGGAAGTATAAACGTCGTGCACATCCACAACGATTTTCTCTTGTTTTAATTCGACAATCGGACTGGACAAATCTTTAACTAAAATATAATCTGCGGAATAAGTTACATTGTTTTGACGATCTTTGGCCCAAACCAAAATATAATACTGGCCCAACGCTATTTTTTCGGGATAATTGGATTCGAAATACAATTGACTGCTGTCAATCGTTCCGTCCACTTGATCAACAGCGTAGTAGCGCTGTTGAATCTGTTCAAGCGTCAACGGCGAAGAAATATCCACCAAATGGGTTTTACCACCGGATATGGTCATATCCGAAGCGGAAATTTCTTCTTTTATATAGAAACATTCGATATAAAGATTTACAGTTGGCGCTAAGACGGCACATCCGTTTATCTTTGCAAAATAAATTCCATCATATGGAATACTCCAATTTCTACCATTGTAAAGATTTTCTTTTAATTCTTGTTGCAGCATGTCCAGTTCCGCCATTTTATTTTCCGGAACGGAAAGATATTGTTGTAAAACCGAACGATCCGCTTCGCTTTCTTCAATATCAACTCCATCTGAATGCGTTGTTGTTACATCCCCTTTGAGCCAATCGGTATCTATATAGTCGAAGAAGGAATATAAGATATAATACCCTGACTCTAAAATAACGCTGTCGTTTCCGGAAAATTCGAATGTCTGATGGTATTGATGAACAGCAGAAGATGAAGAATCGGCTTTTGAAAAAAGTCCACTGTAAAATAAAACAGCGACCATACCAAATAAAACGATTATTTTTTTCATATGTTCTCCTTTCTTTTTTTAGAGGGTTGCTTCCCCTACTTCAATAGATAGAAAAAATATTGAAAAATGTAAAAAGAAATCCATTCGATATTCGAAGAAAGAAGATAAAATATAAATTTAAAATCAGTCGTATAATTAAAAAACCGTTAACATTTCAAATGATTTCTTATGTTATACTTTTTGAAAACTTGTTTTTTGCGGTTATTGGTTATTTCCGTATAGATTTCAGTCGTAGAGATAGAAGAATGCCCTAAAATTTCTTGAACCGATCGTAAATCCGCCCCATTAATCAATAAATTCGTGGCGAATGTATGACGCAAATAATGAGGTGTTGATTTGCAATTGATTCCGGCAAGACGTTTATATTTTTGAAAAGCATCTTCAATCCCGTAAATACTTAACCGATTGCGGTATTTATTGATGAAAAGATACGAATGGTCCGGTTTTAATTTTTTACGAAGATGCAAAAATATAAGCTATTTCTATTCTCGCTAATTCGTATTTTACTCCTATTCCTCTTTCCGCTTACTACTCATGCCAAAGAAGAATCAAAGCCTACAACGAGTGATAATTGGAAGCTTATCTTAGAAAACCTAGATATTGATATTAAATACTTAGAACTGGGTAAATATCTAGGTCTATATTGGGATTCTTATGTAGAGGAGAACTCTAAAATAAGCTATCTCTATCTTTGCTGGACAAGCACCTACCTGACAAGGACAGATGCCACAATTTTATACTTAAAGGAATCAAGTAAATCCTATTATCTTTATTCTACAAAAGAAGAGATGAACCAAAAGAAAGGTGGCTGGCTTTCCAGCGAAAGTAAGGCCTATCCTGAATATGACCACACCCTTTATATGACACCCATTGCGGGTATCATCAATAGAGAGAACTTTGGCTTACCTCTAAAGAGAACCTATACCTTCCAAAATCTTAAATTTGGCTATGAAGGAACCAATCAAGCAATCGGGGAATGTAAGCAGGAGATGACCTTTGATTTAGGACTACTCCCTAAAAATGACGGAAAGAATAGCATGCAGTTATGCACCCATGGCTTTGAAATCATCGAAGCCTGTGAGGCTCAAAGCTATTTCGATATCTTGAAATATGGAGGCTATGGACATTTCGTTCATTTTAATACCACCATTAAAATCAATAAAATCTATCGTGTTGATGTTGCCTATAAGGTCGTCAATGATGATAAGCCCTGGTATCAATTTTTCTTACCTTCTGATGAACATCAAATCAAGAAATCCTTAACCACAGAACGTGTATCTGGAGGTATCTTTGGCTTATACCAATTTCAAGGCTTTACCGAAGGCTCTTATCAATCCACCAAGAACTCGAGTATCCACTATAAGTATCGCCTACATCTCAATTACGATGATGATTGCTGGAATATCTTTGAAGGGAAGGAATACTACGAATCGGATTACAGAAGAATCAGCCAATTTCAAATTTTAAGAATGAACTATGTCATAGATGAGGAAACCTATGATGTTCCTATTCAAATGGATACCATCGAAGGAGAAACCCTCTTTATCTTAGATCCTGATTTAATCATAGATACAGATACCCCCTACTATAAAATCAAAAAACAAATTGACGATTTTATTCATACCTTAAAGGATAAGCTAAAGTCCAAGCTATGGATTCTTTGGACGATGATCTGTGTTGTAGGAGTTGGTATTCTTATCGTGATTATTTTAAAAGTGAGGAGCTTTATTCGCCTCTTAATCCCTAAAAAAGAAAAGGAATAAAAGAAAGGACAATGTATGAAACATATAATCTTATTTTCAGTATTCTCAATTTTAGGTATAGCTTCTCTATTAGGACTAGCCCTAATCCCCAAAGAGAAGATTTCCAATCCAACCTCTAAAACTCTATCCTTAGCCTCTACCACCCAAACAGAGGAAAAGCCTATTATCTCTAATGAGGATATTCCCCTCCACCAATGGATTAAAACAGCCACAGATGGCTCCTCCATTACCTTTGAGCATCTCACCTACACGCTTGAAAATTCTAGAGTCAATGTCACTTGTGAAGAACCAGAGGTAGTTTAAACCTTATATCTTTATTCATATTTAAAAAAAGATACGGAAACCTTTATTTCTATATCTTATACATAATGAGAATTGGCTCTTTACTAGGGATAATGGTTATATTATAAGACCTAGTACGTTTCTTGATTGGTTAGAAAAAGTTTTAAAAAAAGCCAATCTCCCTCACTTTACAATCCATAGCCTAAGACACACCAATATCACCTTACAAATTACCTCTGGTGTTCCTTGGTCCTATGTCAAGATTTAGCGCAAGTTAAAATGAGAAATTTATCCTCATCTAGATCGGAAGAGCGTCGTGTAGGGAAAGAGTGTAG
>ERZ506469.22-NODE-22-length-30649-cov-5.0573_pt1 | contig 30649 bp, 26 predicted proteins | sample MGYA00512386_ERZ506469 | MGnify/ENA metagenome assembly ERZ506469 | reverse complement strand
CCGATCTGGGCTTACTGACGAGAAAACAGATATGCTGAGGGAGATGTATCTGGAATAGAGGGCAGAAGGCAGATGTGTGGTACCTCTCACGTTTACGCCTGCCGGGAGAGGTATCACGGATACAGAATATTGTATGATTTCAGTTTACGGGGGCAGTCTCATTGGAAAATGGGTATCTATTCAGCCAGCTAAATTAATAGGTACGGGTATTTGTCCGTTAGAGGTCGATTTGCGATAGGACGAATACCCGCTGTCACCACTCTTATGCATGGCGAGTGCAGTAAATACATAAAGTTAACTGCACAGTTATAAAAATTGAATTATGGATTCAGCAATGATATCAGGTGCTTCCCGGTGAACATAATGGCCGCATGTCAAATCAATGAAATGGGCATTACCATTAGCGGAAAAATATTCTCTGTGTATTCTGCCCCATGCAGGTACTGCTTTTAAATTTGTCTTGTCATTTGACAGAAAGCACAGCAGGGGAACCTGAGGGCATTTCCCACTTTCAACTTTATCAGCATTTTCTTTTACATAGTCTATTTCATCCATCATATTTTTGCTCAGCAGTTGTCTGGAAGTAATAACTTCCATTGCCGCCCGTTCCGCTTTATCCAACAGATTATTCTTCACAGCAGGATGATTTTTGACCATAGCAGCTGCAAGCGGCCTGCGCAGAAGATGTCCAAACCGGGCCAGGAGCGGAAAGTATTTTGGTATCTCCATAATCCGATATACCTGAGGAACAGCCATGTCAAGTCCAATGATGGCAGAGACTTCATCCGAATATTTTTGAGCCCAGTATATAGCTTCCAGGCCGGAAAGGGAATGGGCTGCCGGAATAAATGGACCGGCTATATCTGCCTGCTTTAAAACTTCCCGTGTTTCTTCCAGAATGGTGTCAATATCCCGCGGATGACTGGTCTGCCCGCTCCATCCATACCCCGGGCGTTCGACTGCCACGATGTAAAAACGGTCCTTCAGCAAATGCCATAACGGTTTAAAATCGTATGTAGGACATTCTGTGCCGGAACCGGACAGGAATACAATTGTGGGATGTATTGCCGTGTCTGAAGGGGATATAGAGAAGACGTGCATATATGTATCGTTAACTTTTACCATTTTGCCCGGAGCATTCATATTTTCCTCCTAATTGATTTAACAATTTTCCCGTATCACTCTGCAGGGACTTCCCACAGCGACACTGTTGTCAGGAATGGATTTTGTCACTACACTTCCTGCGCCGATGACCACATTGCTGCCGATGGTCACACCGGGCAGAATCACAGCGCCGCCGCCAATCCACACATTATCGCCGATAATAACAGGTGCGGTCCTGGTCTTGCAGAAAGAGAAACTGCCGTCCTCCTTTAAGGGGCCGAACCGGTCTGCCGCGTTGGTGGGATGGAAGGCTGTGTAAATCTGCACATTTGGAGCGATCAGCGCATTATCGCCGATCTCGATTCTGTTGTCATCCAGAAAGGTGCAGTTCATATTCACTTCACAGTTATTTCCGATATAAATATTGTTCCCGTAATCCACATAAAAAGGCGCGGTGATCCACAGATTGTCACCTCGGCCGCCCAGAAGACGGTTTAAGATGCGGTCCTTTTCCTCCAGATTCTCAGACGGAAGCCCATTATATTCCCGAATCAGATTTTTAGCCAGGTGCCATTGTTCTAAAAGCTCCGGGTCACCGCAGTCATACAGCTCTCCGGCCAGCATTTTCTCTCGCTCTGTCATTTCTCATCCTCCATAACTATCCGCCGTGGTATTTTAGCAGGACGGTGATATTTTTCCGCGTTTTTTTAATTATAAGTGTTCTATATTCTTTAAGCAAGGAAAACATTTCTTTCAGATAAGACATTGACACATTGCTACCATGTGGTACAATGTAGTTATATAAGGTACTAGGTGATACAAAGTAGAGGCGGTGAGAGAATGTATGACAAGTCACAGCTTATGAGGGGGACACTGGAAGGATGCATTTTAAAGATTATAAGTCTGGAGACAACGTATGGATATGAGATCGTGACAAAGCTACAGGGTTTTGGCTTTGGAGATATGAAGGAAGGTACTATCTATCCGCTTTTGGTACGTCTGGAGAAAAAGAAGATGATATCATCCACTATCCGCCCATCCCCATTGGGTCCCAGCAGAAAATATTATTCACTTACGGAAAGCGGAAGGGAACTTCTTGGAGAATTTGAAACGTGCTGGCATCAGGTGACAGAGACGGTAGACTCTATTTTGAAGCAGGGGGTGAACATATGAATGCAGGTGTAGAGGTTATTTTTCATAATCCTTATCTGAAAATCAGAAGGAACAATAAAGATGAAGCCGCAAAACTGGCAGGTCCTGACTGGAATGTATTAAATCTACTGATGAAAGCTTTAAGTCTGCCGAGGATTGGCTTATATGACCAGGAGCTCATTAAAAGAGATTTGATTGCAATGGCAAAAGAGGCGCGGGAGAGAGGGGAATCTCTGGCTGATATCATAGGAGAAGATCCCAAATACTTCTGTGATTCACTGGCAGAGAGCACTGGTGCAGCGACTGTCGGCGAGAAACTGCTGTACTGGCTGGAACTGTGTGTGAGTAATCTTTGGTTTTGGGCTATTGTTTTATTCCTCGAGTATACGCAAGAAAATGGAATCATGGAAATTCCGGTTGTATTTGGTTCTGTATATATGGCATTATTATTTTGCATCAGCGGAATCCAGATATTTGTGAGCAGTAAATACGTGTTTGGCAGAAGAATGCAGAGGCTGGTTCCGGCAGCGGCAGGTTTTCTGGGAGCAGCACTGTGTTGTCTGCCGCTGTATATTTTTAATGATCAGCAGGATTTGGTCTGGGAAATTCATGCCGGCATTGTGTTCGGCGTACAACTGCTGCTTTTTCTTTTGACAAAGCTTGTATTTTATATTCATATGTATCATGAGGCGGTGAAGGACGGCGGCTGACAGGAATATTTTACAAATTTATCATTGACAGTTCAAAAGCAATCGGTTATAGTATCCATTAATAAGAGGGAGTAGCTGGCGCCGTCGGCGTTTGCGATATCGTCAATCTCGATGGGAGAATATCCCGTCCGTATCGTGATGAAACAGCGAGACTTTTATTGCATGCTTGTTGTGCAGTAAAAGCCTCGCTTTTTTGCGTTGCAGGCCATGAAAAACCAATGGTTATGGCAGGGCATACGAGTAAAAGGTATGAAAGAGGTTTTTACAAAGCACACTAGAGATAAGCAGTACGTATCCACACATGGAACCATGGCAGCACAGCATGGGTTCCGCAAAAAACGTTTGGAGGAGAGCGAATGAAAGAATTTTATCAAATGTCGAGGACAGAGGCGCAGAAAACCATTAATGGAAGCACGCAGCCTCTGACAAACGAACAGATTAAGGCCAATCAGGAAAAATACGGCCCCAATGCTCTGTTGGAAGAAAAGAAAAAATCCATCCCGCAGATTTTTCTGGAGCAGTACAAAGATTTTCTTGTGATCATCCTGATCGTGGCAGCCATTGTTTCCGGTGTTCTTGGCGAAATGGAGAGTGCCATTGTCATCCTGGTGGTCATCACCATGAATGCCATTCTCGGAACAGTCCAGACCGTGAAGGCAGAGCAGTCTCTTGACAGCCTCAAAGCCATGTCAGGGCCTGAGGCGAAGGTCCTGAGAAACGGCGATGTGGCGAAGATACCCTCTGACCAGGTGACTGTGGGCGACATTGTCATGCTGGAAGCGGGCGACTATGTCCCGGCTGACGGACGGATCCTTGAAAATGCCAGCCTTAAGGTAGATGAGAGTGCCCTGACAGGTGAGAGCCTGGGCGTGGATAAGACGGAAGACCCCATCGAAGGCGAGGTACCGCTGGGTGACAGAACCAACATGGTATTCTCAGGAAGCTTTGTCTCTTACGGCCGCGGCTCCTTCCTTGTAACCTCCATAGGCATGGAGACAGAAGTGGGAAAGATCGCTAAACTGCTGAAAACCACTTCCGAGAAAAAAACACCGCTGCAGATGAACCTGGACCAGTTCGGCCAGAAGCTGTCCATCATAATTCTGGTTTTCTGCGGTATCTTGTTTGGAGTCAGTGTTTTCAGGGGAGAATCCTGGGGAGAGGCATTCTTGTTTGCCGTAGCGCTGGCTGTTGCGGCCATACCGGAGGCACTCAGCTCCATTGTCACCATTGTGCTTTCCTTCGGAACGCAGAAAATGGCAAGAGAACATGCCATTATACGAAAACTCCAGGCAGTGGAAGGTCTGGGAAGTGTATCTATTATCTGTTCAGACAAGACAGGTACCCTGACCCAGAACAAGATGACAGTAGAATACTACTATGTAGAAGGCCGTGAGATTCCCGCGGAAAATATTGACCTGGATGACCCGGCACAGAAGCAGCTTCTCCGCCACAGTATTCTCTGCAATGACTCCACCAACAAAAACGGCGAGGAGATCGGAGATCCCACCGAGACAGCCCTTATCAACCAGGGAGATAAGCTGGGACGCCCTGCGGAGGTGGTCCGCGACAAGTATCCCAGATGCAGCGAGGTGCCTTTTGACAGTGACCGTAAGATGATGTCCACCCTTCATAATTTAAGAGAGGGTGCCACCATGATCACAAAAGGCGCGGTGGATGTTCTGTTGAACCGTGTCTGTTCCATACAGAAAGATAGCGGGATAGTCCCCATCACAGAGGAAGACCGCAGAGCCATCGAAGAGCAGAACCAGAAGTTTTCCGGAAACGGACTCCGTGTTCTGGCATTTGCCTATAAACGGATGGAGGCCGGCACACAGCTCTGTGTGAACGATGAAGATGATCTGGTATTTCTGGGACTGATCGCCATGATGGACCCGCCGCGTGAAGAGTCCAAGGCCGCGGTTGAAGAGTGTATCAGTGCAGGCATTAAGCCTATCATGATAACCGGTGACCACAAGGTGACAGCAGCAGCCATTGCAAAACGTATCGGCATTCTGAAGGATGAATCCGAAGCCTGCGAGGGCGCTGTGATTGAAAATATGACGGACGAGGAGCTGCAGAATTTTGTGGAAGGTATATCCGTCTATGCACGTGTTTCACCGGAACATAAGATACGCATTGTCAGGGCATGGCAGGAGAAGGGAAATATTGTCTCCATGACAGGTGACGGCGTCAATGACGCACCCGCTCTGAAGCAGGCCAATATCGGTGTGGCCATGGGCATAACGGGAACCGAGGTGTCCAAGGATGCCGCTTCCATGGTCCTGACGGATGATAACTTTGCAACCATTGTCAAGGCAGTGGAAAACGGAAGGAACGTATACAAGAACATAAAGAGTGCCATCCAGTTCCTGCTCTCAGGCAACTTTGCGGGAATCCTGGCGGTACTGTACGCGTCCCTGGCAAACCTGCCCGTGCCGTTTGCGCCGGTACACCTGCTGTTTATCAACCTGCTGACAGACAGCCTTCCGGCTATTGCGCTGGGGCTGGAGCCTCACACCAAAGATGTCATGAAGGAAAAACCGCGTCCTATGAATGAATCCATACTGACGAAGGATTTTCTCTCCTATATCGGGACAGAAGGTCTTGTTATCGGTATCATGACCATGATCGGTTTTTACATCGGCTATCAGGAGAGCCCGCTCCTGGCCATGACAATGGCATTCGGAACCCTGTGTACCTCCAGGCTGGTGCATGGATTTAACTGTAAATCCGTAAGACCTGTTTTATTTACTAAGAAATTCTTTAATAATATTTACCTCATCGGTGCATTTGTGTTAGGATTAGTATTAATCACCTCTGTGCTGATGATTCCGGGGCTGCACAAAATTTTCAGCGTGCAGACATTGGATATGGCACAGCTTTTCACAGTGTACGGCCTGTCCATTGCAAACCTGCCGGTTATCCAGGCGCTGAAATGGGTACGTGCGAAACTGAAAAAGTAATCAAAGAGGGGAGAAGGAGAGGAGAAGTATGAACCTGAATAAAAAAGATATGAAGAATCTGATGCTTCTGATTCTGTTTGCAGTGGTTGTCTATGTGGGAATACAAAGGGCAGATGTACTGCTGGTCTTTGCACGTTTCATGGTAGGGATAGCCTATCCTTTCCTTCTGGGAGCCGCATTTGCCTTTGTACTGAATGTTCCCATGAGCTTTCTGGAAAAGAGACTTTTCGGAAGTGCCGAGAGTAAAGGAAAGATGAAAAAGCTGGGACGCCCGCTGAGTCTGATCCTCTCCCTCATTCTGGTGGTGGGCGTAGTGCTTGTAGTCATCCTTGTGGTTGTACCGGAAATGGGTCAGACCTTTATGAGTGTGAGTGCCAGCATAGAAGCCGCCATACCAAGGCTTCAGACTTGGGCTGTGGAAACCTTCCACAACAACAAACAGATTGCTGAGTGGATCCAGAACCTGGAATTTGACTGGAATTCCATAATCGGCACAGCAGTTGACTTCTTGAAAAACGGTGCCGGAAATGTGCTCAACTCCACAGTGGCAATGGCACGCACAGTGGTCAATGTACTTATGAATTTTTTCATCGCCCTTGTATTTGCCGTATATATCCTTCTGCAGAAGGAAAAGCTGACGGTGCAGGTTCAGAAAGTTTTCTACGCTTTTCTGTCTGCAAAGATGGTGAAAAAGGTTCTGGAGGTGTGTTCCCTCAGTTACAGGACATTTGCCAGCTTTGTCACCGGTCAGTGTCTGGAGGCAGTGATCCTGGGAACCATGTTTTTCGTATCCATGACCCTGTTTCGTTTCCCGTACGCTATGCTGATCGGTATACTGATTGCATTTACAGCGCTGATTCCCATATTCGGAGCGTTTATCGGCTGTGTTGTGGGTACCTTTCTGATATTGGTGGTGGATCCCATGAAGGGGCTGGCATTTATCGTGCTGTTTCTGGTGCTGCAGCAGATTGAGGGGAATCTGATCTATCCTCATGTAGTCGGGAACTCGGTGGGGCTGCCCTCTATCTGGGTGCTGGTGGCAGTGACCGTGGGCGGCAGTCTGATGGGTGTTGTGGGTATGCTGATCTTCATACCGCTTACATCTGTTGTGTACGCGCTGTTCCGCCAGACCGTTTACAAGAAATTGAAGGAGCGGAATATTCATGATATTTGAGACACATGCACATTATGATGACGAGGCGTTTGACGGGGACAGGGACAGCCTCTTAACCTCCATGGCGCAGCACGGAATCGGAACGATCATCAATGTGGGCGCCAGCCTGCGGGGTGTGGAGGATACGGTCAGGCTGACAGAAAAGTATCCTTTTGTCTACGGAGCAGTGGGCGTTCATCCCGACGAGGTGGGCAGCCTTGATGAGGAGAAAATAAAATGGCTCAGAAGCCTGTGTGATCTGGAGAAGATCGTGGCAGTGGGTGAAATTGGCCTTGACTATTATTGGGATAAGGAACATCATGAGGTCCAGAAAAAATGGTTTGTCCGCCAGATGGATCTGGCAAAAGAGACCGGGCTTCCCATTATTGTACACAGCCGTGATGCGGCAAAGGACACACTGGATCTTATGAAAGCAGAGAGGGCAGATAACCTGAAGGGCGTGATCCACTGCTATTCCTATTCTGTGGAACAGGCAAAGGAATACATGAACATGGGGTATTATCTGGGCGTAGGCGGAGTCGTCACCTTCAAAAACGGAAAGCGGCTGAAAGATGTGGTGGAATACGCACCGCTGGATTATCTTCTGCTGGAGACAGATGCCCCGTATCTGGCACCTGAACCCTACAGAAGACACAGAAACTGTTCTGTGTATCTGACTTATGTGGCGGAGGAGATTGCCAGGATCAAGGGCGTTTCCTATGAAACTGTGGTGGATGTGACCAGGGAAAACGCCAAAAAGCTGTTTGGTATATGATAGGGAGGAAGCGTCAGCCGTGAAGTCGGGCAGAGCGGCCTTAAACAAGAGGGTATTGTAAAAACGTATTTTACAACACCCTCTTGATTTTTTGTATACCGATTGGTATAATAATAGGCAGAACAAAGGATGAAAATAAAAAACAAAAGATAGATACAATGCAGAACAGCCGGGAGGCAGTTATGGATAATAAAGAATTGATATTAAAGTCGGCGCTTGATCTGTTTTATGCCAAGGGGTATGATGCGGTGGGCGTCCAGGAGATCGTGGATAAGGCCGGAATCTCCAAGCCAACTTTATATTACTATTTTGGAAGCAAGCTGGGACTTTTGCAGAATCTGCTGGAGACAGGATATCAGGAGTTTGAAAGCAGGCTGATCGATATAGCCAGGCCGGGGGAAAGCCTTCCGGGTGTGCTTTATCAGGCAGCGCGGACATTTTTTGACTATGCTGCGTCCAATCAGAAATTCTATTTATTCATGCTGTCTCTGTTTTATTCCGGAAGAGAGAACGAGGCCTATAAGACGGTTTCGCCCCTTATAGAGCGGTATTATAAGATCATTGTGAAGATATTTGAGGATGCATCCCCCCAATTGGGGAACATGCGGGGGCGGCAGGAATTATTTGCCGTGGGGTTTACAGGTGTGCTCAACCATCATATTATGACAGTGAGCTACGGGCTATCCGAAGAGGAAAGATTTGAAATTTCTGATGAGACCACATATGAGATTGTGCATCAGTTTATGTATGGGATATATTCGTAGTCAAGGAATGGCGTTCCTGCATGGTTTGTCTGGGCCTGCCGCATCGGGCAGAGCCGGAAAAGGAGGAAACGAAACATGGCAAAATGGTATGAAGAGGCAGTATTTTACCATATGTACCCTATCGGGATGACGGGCGCCCCCAGGGTGAATAGAGAAGAAGGTGTTGTACACCGCTTCGCGGAACTGGAGAAATGGCTGCCGCACCTTGCGGACATTAAGGCAACAGCAATCTATATCGGACCTCTGTTTGAGTCCACCACCCATGGGTATGACACCAAGGATTATAAGACTGTGGACCAGCGGCTTGGTGACAATGAAGACTTTACCAGATTTGTGAAAAAGGCGCACGAGCTGGGAATCAGAGTCGTGGTGGACGGTGTGTTCAACCACACGGGAAGAGAATTCTTTGCCTTCAGGGACATCCAGCAGAACCGGGAGGGTTCCAGGTACTGCGGATGGTATAAGGGCATCAATTTCGGATGGAACAATCCCTACAATGACGGATTTTCCTATGAAGCCTGGAGAAACTGCTTTGAGCTTGTGAACTTAAACCTGCAGAACCCGGAAGTAAAAGGTTATCTTCTGGATGTGATAGATGAGTGGATTGATACCTTTGATATTGACGGCATCCGCCTGGACTGCGCGGATTGTCTTGACTTTGGCTTCATGGAGGAAATGCGCAGGCGCACAGGTGAGAAGAAAGAGGACTTCTGGCTTATGGGGGAGGTCATCCACGGAGACTACAGCCGATACATCCAGGACGGACAGAAAATGCTGCACAGTGTTACGAATTATGAACTTCACAAGGGCATCTATTCCGGACACAATGACCACAATTACTTTGAGATCGCCCATACCATAAGACGGGAATTTGAGGAGAACGGCGGTATCTACAGGGGGATGAAGCTGTATTCCTTTGTTGACAATCACGATGTGGACCGCATTTACAGTAAGATCAATGTGAAGGAGCATATTTACCCCATCTATACACTGCTGTATACGCTTCCGGGGATACCATCCATCTATTACGGATCGGAATGGGGAATTGAGGGAAGCAAGAACAACGGCGGTGATGACGCTCTAAGGCCGGCCGTGGATATCAGGGAAGCCCTGGAAGAGCATAAGGATTCCGGGATCATGCTCTGGGTCAAGACACTGGGAGAAATGCACGAGAAGTATAAGACCTGCCTTGCAGAGGGAAGATACAGGGAATTGATGCTCACCAACAGACAGTTTGCGTTTGTCAGATTTACAGAGGAGGAAGGTCTTGTCACGGCTGTGAACAATGACGAGAATCCGGCACAGGTGAGTATTCCGGTGCCGGTGGAGAATAAACGTTATGTAAACCTTTTGACACAAGAGGAAGTGGAGCCGGAGAACGGCAGGCTGAATTTTACCATAGAAGCAGCGGGAAGTGTTCTGCTGGAAATCCTGCAGCAGGGTTAAAGTGCTGTAAAATCAGAGGAAGACAAAGGGGAAGGACTTATGGCTAAAGGAAAAACAATGAGATTCTCGGAGATGGACCGCTATTTATTCGGGGAAGGAACACATTATGAAATCTATAAGCTGATGGGTGCACATCCCACAACACAGCGGGGCAAAGACGGCGTCTATTTCGCCGTCTGGGCACCTCATGCGGAATCCGTGTCCGTTGTGGGGGATTTCAACAAATGGGACCCCGATAAAAATGTGATGAAGTGTGACAATGACATGGGCATTTACCAGCTCTTTGTGCCAAAGGTGCGGGAAGGTGATCTGTACAAATTCTGCATCACCACATACAAGGGCAAGCTGCTCTTCAAGGCAGACCCCTATGCAAACTACGCGGAGCACCGCCCGGGTACAGCTTCCTGTGTATATGACATCACCAAATTCAAATGGGGTGATTCCGTCTGGATGAAAAAGCGTTTGGAATACAATGCGAAGAAGGATGCCATGTCCATTTATGAACTGCACCCAGGCTCCTGGAAGAAACACCCTTTAAAAGACGGGGATGAGGACGGATTTTACAATTACAGAGAGCTGGCCCATTCACTGGCTGACTATATCAAAGAGATGGGGTATACCCATGTGGAGCTGATGGGTATTGCGGAACATCCCTTTGACGGCTCCTGGGGATACCAGGTCACAGGTTATTATGCCCCTACATCCAGGTACGGTACGCCTGAGGATTTCCAGTATTTCGTAAATTACATGCACAAGAATAAGATCGGTGTCATTTTGGACTGGGTACCGGCCCATTTCCCGAAGGACGCCCACGGACTGGCTGATTTTGACGGAACCCCCACATATGAATATGCGGACCCAAGAAAGGGTGAGCATCCGGACTGGGGGACCAAGGTATTTGATTACGGCAAGAATGAGGTGAAAAATTTCCTCATCGCAAACGCATTGTTCTGGATACAGGAATATCACATTGACGGACTCCGTGTGGATGCTGTTGCCTCCATGCTGTATCTGGACTACGGAAGAGAGGCCGGACAGTGGATACCAAACAAATACGGGGAAAATAAGAACCTGGAGGCGATCGAGTTCTTCAAGCACCTGAACTCCGTAGTTCTGGGCAAGAACAAGGGGGCTGTCATGATCGCGGAGGAATCCACAGCATGGCCCATGGTAACCGGCAAGCCTGAGGAGGGCGGCCTGGGATTCAGCTTAAAATGGAATATGGGATGGATGCACGACTTCCTGGAGTATATGAAGCTTGACCCATATTTCCGTAAATATAATCACCATAAGATGACGTTCTCCATGAGTTACGCCTACAGCGAGAACTACGTCCTTGTATTATCTCATGATGAAGTCGTGCATCTGAAATGCTCCATGATCAACAAAATGCCCGGTCTCGGACAGGATAAATTCGAGAATCTGAAGGCAGGGTACAGCTACATGTTCGGGCATCCCGGCAAGAAGCTGCTGTTCATGGGACAGGAGTTCGGTCAGTTCCAGGAATGGAGCGAGGCCAGGGAGCTTGACTGGTTCCTGCTGGCAGAACCGTGCCATCAGCAGCTTCAAGCTTACGTGAAGGAACTGCTTGCCTTATATAAGAAGTATCCGGCCCTCTACGCAAATGACGACAGCCAGGAAGGGTTTGAGTGGATCAATGCGGATGACGCCGCGAGAAGTATTTTCAGTTTTGTGAGAAAGTCGCCTACCGGAAGGAATAATCTGCTGTTTGTCATCAACTATACACCGGTTGCCAGAGAGGATTACCGGGTCGGAGTACCTAAGAGAAAACAGTATAAGCTGATCCTGAACAGTAAGGACCCTAAATTCGGCGGAGATACGCCGGTGGAGCAGACCGTTTACAAGGCTGTGAAGAAGGAATGTGACGGAAGGGATTACTCCTTTGGTTATCCGCTGCCGGCTTATGGGGTGGCTGTGTTCTTATATTAAAAATGATAATAAATTAAGGGAAGGTGCGTTTCCGCTCAGTGGGAACGCGCTTTCTTAATATCTCATGGAATAAATCAATATACTGGTAGAAAGAAGCCCTCAATTTAAGAAGGCAGAAACGGAGTTTTATTATGCAGATTATAGATATGCACTGCGACACCATCAGCAAAATCCGCCAAATGGAAAAAGAGGGCAGTCCTGCTTCCCTCTTCCATAATTCCCTCAGTGTGGATTTGGAAAAGATGAAAAAGGGCGGCTATGCCCTGCAGACCTTTGCCATCTACGTTAACTGGGAGGAGGAACCGGACGCAGAGGCGGCTGCCGGAGATATCCTGAAAATCTTTCAGCGGGAAATGCAGCGAAATGCTGACCTGATCTCCCAGGTCAGAACCTACAGTGAGCTGGAAGCAAACGAAAAGGCGGGTAAGATGTCAGCCCTTCTCTCCCTGGAGGAGGGCGCCATATTCCAGAACTCTCTGGATTCCCTCAGATGGTTTCACCGACAGGGCGTCAGAATGGCAACCCTTACCTGGAACTATGAGAACGATTTTGGCTTTCCCAACTGTATGGGGGACCCTCTTACGCAGAAGACCTGGAGCTGGGGTGATGACCGGGGACTGAAGAAAAAGGGCCTGGAGTTTCTGGAGGAGCTGGAACACCTGCATATCCTGGTGGATGTATCCCATCTGTCCGACGGCGGCTTTTGGGATGTGGCGGAACATTCCACCCGCCCTTTCCTGGCCAGTCATTCCAATGCAAGAGGCCTGGTAAAAGGTTCCGCCAGAAATCTCACAGACGATATGATACGCACCCTGGCTGACCGGGGCGGTGTGATGGGCCTGAACTACGCAGTCTCCTTCATGCGTCCCAACTGGAAACCCGGAGAAGCCGGCACAACAGTGGAAGAGATCGTACAAATGGCGTCCTACATTCTGAACGTCGGCGGAAGTGACTGCCTGGGTCTGGGCAGCGATTACGACGGCATCCTGGAACTCCCCGAGATCTCTGACTGCAGCCAGGTACAGCTTCTGGCAGAGCAAATGGAAAAACACGGCTTTACATACAGCCAGACAGAAAAGATTCTGGGAGGAAATGTGAGAAGGTTCCTGAAAGAAAATTGTAACGATTCAGCCGGCTGAATCGTTACGGTATTCGCCCATTAAAAATCGCTTTCAGATGGGGCCAATGCCTGCTCTTATCTATACGCCCCAGACCGAATCCCGCATGATTCCTGACATAACACAAAAACCTGCCGCCCCTGCTCCCAGCACGTCATCCACATGATCCGGTGTAATACCGCCAATGGCATACACAGGAATCCCAACCGATTCACAGACGTTTTTCAGAAAAGGCAGCCCTCTGGCGGCAAGTCCCTTTTTGCAGTCCGTCAGGAAAATATGCCCTGCCGTTACATAATCGGCCCCCATCTTCTCAGCAAAAATGGCCTCCTCCACCGAATGAACAGAAACACCGATCAGATCAAAATCCATAAGCAGCCTGCTCCTCCCATCAGAACCTGATAGACGTTCACTTTCGCCGGACTTTACACAGATATTATCCCCGCAAAACCTTGAAAAAGGCAGGTGGATACGAGGACAGCCAAGCTCCCTTGCCGCCTCTGCCCGGGAATGCAGAATACAGTCAACATCATATCGCCTGCATATCTTAAGCACCTTCATAGCCAGTTCTCTATATTCCCCGGCTCCCAAATCTTTTTCCCTCAACACAATTCCTTTTGGCTTTTTAGCAGCCACCGTCTCGATCCGCTCCAGAAAATCCCCATCACAAAGCAGCCGATTGGTAATCACCAGCATCTTATCAAACCTTACCCCATTGCTCATTTTACCCATAATACCACCTCTGCCAATTTGTGTGGAATAAAGCCAGCTCCCATATGGCAGTTTTCCTCCGCTTTTATTTAGTTTCCGTGATGACAGCAAGCATACAAAGGGATATCCACCCTGCCCGCTATACTACACCTCGCTGTTATACGAATACATAATCATTCATGACCACCTGCATTCCCCCGTCTCTGACAGCCCTGCAGACCTCCTCAACACCTCTGTCATCTGAAATCTCAAACTGGTCATCCCCCTTATCCTCCAGCTCCTCCACATGACTGCCGACTCCGGTACTTACCCCTGCAGAAATCTTAGTCGCTGCGATCGTGACCACATGATCCCGGAACTCGGCCCGTTCCCTGGTAGAAATCGTGATTCCGGCAAACGGCATAAAGAGTCTGTAAGCCATGATCACCTGAAGAAGCTGCGGTTCATGAACATCCTTAGGATTGATCTTATCATTATTAATGATCGGCCTGAGACGCGGGCAGGAAAACGCAATCTCAGCCTGCGGATATTTCCGCTGCAGATACCAGGCGTGCATCCCTGTAGCAAATGCATCCTTTCTGAAATCATCCAGCCCCAGAAGCGCCCCAAAAGCAACTCCTCTCATTCCGCCTTTCAATGCCCGCTCCTGCGCGTGAAACCGATAAGGGAAGATTCTTTTATGCCCGGCCAGATGCAGCGTCTCATACTTATGGGAATTATAAGTCTCCTGAAATACCGTCACATAATCAGCTCCGCATTTATGGAGATAGGCATACTCCTCACTGTTCATAGGATAGACTTCCAGTCCCACCATTTTAAAGTATTTTCTGGCGATCCTGCACGCCTCCCCCAGATATCTGACATCACTTTTTGCACGGCTCTCGCCGACCAGTATAAGAATTTCTTCCAGTCCTGTTTTGGCGATCGCAGCCATTTCCAACTCGATTTCCTCCGCGGTAAGCCTTGCCCTGCGGATATGGTTATGGCAGTTGAAACCACAGTAAATGCAGTGGTTTTCACAGTAATTGGAGATATAAAGCGGCGTAAAGAGATTTACACAGTTTCCGAAGTGTTTCCTGGTTTCAGCCCGCGCAGCCTGTGCCATCTCTTCCAGGAAAGGTTCCGCGGCGGGAGACAGAAGCGCTGCGAAATCCTCCGGTGTCCGTGTGTCATGGGATAGTGCAGCCAGTACGTGTGCTTCTGTATAACGGTGATAGTCATAGCTGTCCATGGCACTTATCACTTTATCCATAACATCAGAATCCAGAGCTTCCATACCCTCCATATATTCCATATGATTTGTTCTTGATGCAGTCATTTTTTCCACCTCCTTATTGTTCCAGAAATCCGGTGAGCGGAGAGGAGGCGCTGGCTCTTCCGTTTACAACGCGCCCAAGGCCGGACAGGTATGCGGTACGTCCTGCTTCAATGGCTTTTTTAAAGGCTTCCGCCATGGCGGGTATGTCGCCGGAAGTGGCAATGGCTGTATTTGCCATGACTGCGGCAGCGCCCATTTCCATGGCTTCACAAGCCTGGGAAGGGCGGCCGATTCCTGCGTCTACAATAATGGGAAGGTCAATTTCCTCGATAAGGATTTTGATGAACTCCCTTGTGCACAATCCTTTGTTGGTACCAATGGGGGCACCTAGCGGCATGATACAGGCAGCTCCGGCATGTTCCAGGTCTCTGGCGGCGTTTAGATCAGGGTACATGTAAGGCATGACAATAAAGCCCTCTTTTGCCAGCATCTCTGTGGCGCGGATGGTTTCCTGATTGTCCGGCAGCAGGTATTTGGAGTCTCGGATGACCTCAACTTTAACAAAATCCCCGCAGCCCAGTTCCCTGGCCAGGCGGGCGATCCTTACTGCTTCATCCGCAGTTCTGGCCCCGGAGGTGTTGGGAAGGAGTGTTATGCCGTCCGGTATATGTTCCAGTATACTGGCAGTGCCGCTGTTGGCTCTGCGTACAGCCAGAGTAATGATTTCAGCCCCGGCATTTTTAACGGCAGCGTGGATCAGTTCCGGATTGTATTTGCCGGAACCCAGAATAAAACGGGAGTGAAATTCGTGTCCTCCCAATATAAGTTTGTCATCTTTTATCATGTCTTTTTCCTCTTTTCTATACGTCTTTTTCTCCGAGAATGAGCCGCAGTATCATATTGGCCTGATGTGCTGCACAGAGAGTGACTCTGGGAGCTGTCAGGCTTATGCCGGAGGCAATGTCACTGGTGCCGTCCCCGCAGAGATACAGGTTTTTCATCCTCTTTTCTGTATGTATGGAGTTGCTGCTCCCATAGCCGGCCATGCCCGAACCGGATACAATGAAAGTATCCGGACGGTGTTCCAGCAGATAGTTGACCAGCATGGCCTTATTTTCTGCCCGGTCAAATGCTTCACAGATGATCTTGTCATCCCTAAACAGGCGGTCTATATTGTTCTCTGTTACCTTAACTGTGTCGGTGCGGACTGAGATGTAAGGGTTGATCTCTGAGATCTCTTCTTTCAGCGCTTCTGTTTTATACCTGCCTAAATGCTTCATCCTGTAAATCTGCCGGTTCAAATTGCTGGGCTCCACCCGGTCAAAATCGATCAGGTGAAGACTTCCGATGCCGGTACGCGCCAGCATTACAGCCACATGGGAGCCCAGACCGCCGAGGCCGGCAATGGCGGCACCGGCATTCCGGAGTTTCCGGTGTATGGGGAGGGTATGGCGTTCTATAAGAACTTCCTCGATTTCGTCTTTGGACAGGATCGTATGTCTTTCTTCCAAATCAGCCGCCTCCTACAAAGCTGACAATCTCATAGGTATCTCCATCCTGAACGATGGTGTCAGCGTAACGGTTTTTGGAAAGAATATCACCGTTTCTCTCCACAGCGATGCGCTGCAGGGAATAACCCCGTTCCACTAGGAGGGTTTCCACTGTACAGGGGGCAGTAAGCTGAATGGCATTTCCGTTGATTGTTATCATTTGATATACCTCTTTATGTATGTGCTGTGTGACTGCTTAACAGGTCTTCGTATTTGCAGTGCTGCTTTTATCATTCGTCATAGATGCTGACAATCTCACCTTCCAGGATACGGTTCATGTTCCTGACTGCGCAGAAATTACCGCACATGCTGCAGGTGTCCTCCTTTTCAGGCTTTGCCTCTGCCCGGTAGCGCCCGGCTTTTTCCGGGTCCAGACAGAGACGGAACATTTCTTCCCAGTCCAGTTTCTTGCGGGCTGTACTCATTTTATTGTCCCAGTCGGCAGCGCCTTTTACACCTTTAGCAATATCTGCGGCATGTGCTGCGATGCGGGAAGCGATAATACCTTCCTTTACGTCCTCCAGATTGGGCAGACGCAGGTGTTCCGCCGGGGTCACATAGCACAGGAAGGAAGCGCCGTAGGTGGCTGCAATGGCACCGCCGATGGCAGCGGTAATGTGGTCGTATCCAGGGGCAATGTCTGTCACCAGGGGACCCAGCACATAGAAGGGGGCACCCTGACAGAGTGTCTGCTGAATCTTCATATTGGCCTCAATCTGGTCAAGGGGCATGTGTCCGGGGCCTTCCACCATAACCTGTACATCCTTTTCCCAGGCGCGTTTTGTCAGCTCACCCAGAGTGATCAGCTCCTCGATCTGGGAAATATCAGAGGCATCCTGAATGCATCCGGGGCGGCAGGCGTCTCCAAGGCTCATGGTAATGTCGTATTCCCGGCAGATATCCAGAATCTCATCATAATGTTCGTAGAAGGGGTTTTCCTGGCCTGTCATTTCCATCCAGGCAAAGATAATGGAGCCCCCGCGGGAAACGATATTGGTCAGACGTTTGTTTCGTTTGAATTTTCCGGCAGTCTCTTTGTTGATGCCGCAGTGGATGGTCATGAAGTCCACCCCGTCCTCGGCGTGCATGCGGACAATGTCAAGCCACTGCCGGGAAGTGATCTCTTTCAGGGGTTTGTGATAGTAGACTACAGCGTCATAGATGGGGACGGTTCCGATGATGGCAGGGCATTCTTTTGTCAGGCGTCTGCGGAAGGTGCGGGTATCCCCGTAGGAGCTCAGATCCATAATAGATTCAGCACCCATTTTTACCGCGTTGTTGACTTTTTCAATTTCCATGTCCATGTCTTTGCAGTCCCTGGAAATGCCCAGATTTACATTGATCTTCGTTCTGAGCATGGAACCAATGGCGTTTGGCTCCAGAGAGGTGTGTTTTTTGTTGCAGGGAATGATGACCTGGCCTTTGGCCATGAGAGCCATGAGTTCTCTGACATCCATCTGTTCTTTTTTGGCTGCCGATTCCATCTCTTTTGTGATAATGCCTTTTCTGGCAGCGTCCATCTGTGTTGTGTACTGCATGTAAATCTCCTTTCTGTGTGACACGGAAATGCCCGGAAGGAGATAGAAGAGGTGAAAAAAATGCACCCCTGATGGGGTGCACCAAATATTACATAAACTTCTGGTTCGCTTCCTACGCCGGCATTATCCGTATCAGGTTCTCAGGGTCGAAATCCGTTCGTATTTCCTCTCAGCCGACGCGTCAGCTCCCCTTGCGTATTCAATTGTTTTCAGGTATTTTTCCTGCCATAATCATATAGCGGCTGGAGAAAATTGTCAACACTGAATTTTATATTATATATTTTTGATCAGATATTCCTGTCTGCCATCCCGCAGAAATACAGGAAGGGTATCCATGGAAGCTTCCGCTTCGATCCACTGTCCGCCTTCCAGAATTTCACCTGTATGGGCATTGGTCCAGGTGCTGCCCTCAGGCAGATAGACCTTCCGCCTGAAGGCGTGGGGTTCCACAATAGGAGCCGCCAGAATGTCCGGGCCGTACATGTACTGGGTATCCAGTTCCCAGGTGTTTAAATCCTCCGGGAATTCATAGAACATGGTACGCATAACCGGAGCGCCTGTCTCGTGTGCCTCAGCCATAAGGCTTCTGGTATAATCCCGCATCATTTCACGGATCTCAATGAATTTCTTCATGATCTGGTAATTTTCTTCCCCATAACTCCAAATCTCATTGTCTGCGCCGGTTCCCTCAGTCTCCTCTCCGTCTGCTTTGTAGAGCGGTGTGCGCGGGAGGCGGTTGCCGTGAAGGCGCATAACAGGGCAGAAGGCGCCGAACTGGAACCAGCGGATCAGCAGTTCCTGGAAGTCCTTGTCATAAATGTTGCCGCCGTGGAAGCCGCCGATATCTGTTGTCCACCAGGGGATTCCGGAGAGCCCCATCTGCAGGCCGGCCACGATCTGGTTGCGGAAATCCTGATAGGTGGAGTGGATATCGCCGGACCAGATCAGGGCACCGTACTGCTGGCTTCCTGCCCATGCACAGCGCACCAGGTTCAGAACGTCCTCCTGGCCGGCTGCTTTCTGGCCTTCATAGAAGCCGCGGGCGTATTCTCTGGGGTAAATGTTTCCCTGCTGCATGACGCTTCCGGCATAGTAACGGTAGTTTTCGTAATCATAGGTGGTATATTCCGGTTCCGCTTCATCCAGCCAGAAGAGTTTGATTCCGTTTTCCCTGTAATTCTTTCTGCATTTCTCCCAGACATATTCTCTGGCCTCAGGGTTGGTGGCATCATAGAATACATTGTTGCCCTGGAAATCCATCTGGACGTTCAGGCCGTGTTCTGTCTGGACGAGAAGACCCTTCTGGCGCATCTCCTTGAAGTTCTCACTGCGCCAGTCGATCTGGGGCCACACGGATACCATAAGTTCCATTCCGTAAGAGCGCAGTTCTTCCGCCATGGCCTTGGGATCCGGGAAGAAATGCTCATCAAAACGGTAGTCTCCGCACCGCGGCCAGTGATAATAGTCAACCACAAACACATCCACAGGAATGCCCCGGCGGTGATATTCTCTGGCAACAGACAATACCTGTTCCTGGTTATGGTAGCGCAGTTTGCACTGCCAGAAGCCCAGTCCGCATTCCGGCATCATGGGAGCGCGCCCTGTCACCTGGCTGTACTGGGATTCGATCTGAGCGGGAGTGTCGCCTGCTGTGATCCAGTAATCCATTTTTTTGGTGCTGTCAGCCCGCCACTCTGTCACATTTTTGCCAAAAGAGACACTGCCGATGGCGGGATTGTGCCAGAAGAAGCCGTAGCCTTTGCTGGATACATAGAAGGGGATGGATGCCTGGGAGTTTCTGTGGGCCAGTTCAATATTGCAGCCTTTCAGATCCAGGATATCCTGCTGATACTGGCCCATGCCGTATATTTTTTCATCCTTGTTGGCCTCAAAGCTGACCTTCAGACGGTAATCGCCGCCGATATAAGGGGAAAATTTACGGGCCCTGCGGATCAGGGCGCCGCCGTCTATCTCTTTGAGCAGTATTTCCTTTTTGTCGTTAAAGAAGGTGACAACCGCTGCGCTGTTCCAGCCTCTTGTGTCAATGAGAGCGGAGATTTTGCCGTTTGTGATCGTGGCAGTTTCCTCGTCTGCCTGAATCTGTGTGTGTGACGGTTCCTGTTCTTTCAGGGCACTGCTTGAAAGGTCCAGGGGACCGGAGGGTACGGAAACAACTCTCAGGCTGTTTGCGCCCCATGCCATAATGCGGAGGGTTTCGCCGGCATTGTGGTATTCAATATAATTTTCGCTTTGGGTAAAGAATGACATAATTTTCCTCCTGTAGATAAATAAGTTGTGTAGCGCTCTGGCCGGACAATCACGGCTGACGTTCATTTTCCAGTATTATAAGATTATCCCAGGGAAAAAACATCTATTATGATGTCAGGGTATATTAAAATCATGTCATATTTCTAAACTGGCTGGGTGTCATTCCCGTTGCCTTTCGGAAAGATACGGCAAAGTAGTTGCTGCTGTCAAATCCTACAGCAAGAGCAATATCTATGACGGGAAGACCGGTCTCCCTTAACAGCGACATGGAACGGTTAATGCGGTAGCGGTTCAGGTAAGAGACAGGGGTGGAGCGGAAAGATTTTTTGAAAAAACGGCAGAACTGTTCCCTGCTCAGGGAGACGGATTTGGCAAGGGAATCAAGGTTTAAGGGGTTCTGGTAATTTTCATCAATGTATCTTAGAATCTTCTTTTTTCGCTCCTCATTTATATAGTCGGATGTGGATTTTATATTGTGCTTTTCTTCTTTTATCAGAAGATGAAATAAAATCTGGTAAAGGTATCCCTTGATCAGCAGTTCCCGATAGGGATGGGAGGCGTGATAGGCTGCTGTGAGTTCCCCGAGGAGATGCTGAACAGCCTCACATTTCAAATCCGTGCCGTATATAACATAGGAGGACACAAAGCTGTTCTCAAAGAACGGATTTAACTGTCCGGCCTGGATGGCATCCTGATTTTTACTGGAAATAAAGTCAGGGTGGAACACAATGGAGGTAAAACGGCAGGTTTGATCCCTGTATTGATAGGCACCATGAAGCTGGTTTGGGGGGATCAGTACAATGGTGTCTTTTCCGGCAATGATGGAAATGCCGTCTACCACCAGCTCCATCATGCCTTCTGTCACAAAGAGGATTTCTGCCTCCTCATGCCAGTGGTTGTAAAGGATCAGCCCGTTTTCGCAGTATTCCATGTCCTGATATACCTGAAGGGGAAATTCATGGCTTCCGTGGGCTGCTTGTTCTTTTAAATTATCATTGACGGCTGGATCGATATTCATATAAGGAGTCTCCTATAATAAAAAAAGGCATTCAGGATTAAGAAGCTTCCAGAATGCCTTTACATTAAGTTTAAGTTCAGGTGTTATCTGTTGAATTTGGCTGCCAGATCCTCAAACTCTGAGGCGAAATCCCTGACTGCATCCTCACTGGTTGCCCAGGAAGTACAGAATCTGAGGCAGGTGTGTTCCGGATCGGGTTTGCACTGGAAGGTGGTCAGAAATCTTTCGTTTACCGCTTCCGCCAGAGCATCCGGGAAGATAGGGAATACCTGGTTGGTAGGTGCCGGCGCCAGAAGCGGGATGCCTGCTTTTTCAAACACATCCTTAAGAATCTGTGCCATGGCAACACCTTTGCGTCCAAGCTCCAGATACAGCCCTTCTTTAAAAAGTTCCTCGAACTGAACGCCCATCATCCAGCCCTTTGCAAGGATTGCTCCGTGCTGTTTCATATTGAAGCGGAAATGGTCTTTAAATTCTTCTTTTACAATAACAAGAGCTTCGCCGAACATGGCGCCCACTTTCGTTCCGCCGATGTAGAAGGCGTCACATAGATCCGGCAGGTCCGGGAAGGTCAGGTGTGTCTCCTCTACAGCCAGGGCCATAGCAAGGCGCGCGCCGTCCATGTACAGATACAGGTCGTGGCGTTTGCAGAAGGCATACAGAATTTCCAGCTCTTCTTTGGTGTAAACAGTTCCCACCTCTGTGGGATTGGATATATAAACCAGGCGTGGTTCCACCCAGTGTTCATTTTCATGTAATTTTAAGACAGGACGGATCAGGTCCGGTGTCAGTTTTCCGTCATCCGCGGGAATGGAAAATACCTTATGCCCCGTGGATTCAATAGCCCCGGTCTCGTGAGTGTTGATGTGACCGGTATCGGCACTTAAAACAGCTTCATATGGACGCAGAATATGGGAGATAAAAGTCAGGTTGGTGAGAGTACCTCCGGCGATAAAATGAATGTCCACGCTGTAATCCTCAAGTGCTTCCTGAATCAATTCCCTTGCGTTGTCACTGTGCTCGTCCAGTCCGTATGAATTGTTCTGGTGATAATTGATGGTTTCCAGCGCCCTGAGTATGTTAGGGTGCGCTCCTTCACTGTAATCATTCTGAAAACTATACATGGCAAAAATCCCCTTTTCCTGTATTTCTATCCGCATCCGAAGTCCGTTTTTCAGGCTCCGAATGACATGCTGCTGTTTCAAGCTACATTCTATCACACTTTGCAGGAAAAACAAATCATTTCGTTGAAAATGTCCGTTTTTGTTGATATAATGGGCGCAACGAGCCAAGTGGGAGCTTGCTCACATTTGGCGACTGCAGAAGATTGGGAACGCAGTTCGCAATATAATGGGCGCAGCGATCCGGGTGAGAAGAGAGGTGAGGTTGTATCAAAATAGGTGAGGTTTCAAAATTACTGCATATATCCCAGGATACAATCCGCTACTACATGGAGCTGGGCCTTCTGGTTCCCGGGAGGCATGGGAATCTGTATGATTTCAGTGAGGACAGTATTGAGGACATCCGCTGGATACATAAGCTGAAGAAAATGGGATTTCTGTTGAAAGAAATCCAGAAAGTTTTGTCTCTGAGGCGCACTTCCAACTGGGTAGAACCCCAGGAAATAGCTGAGTACCTGATTCTTCTGGACAAAAAGAAAAAATCTCTGCGTAAGGATATTGAAAATATCGAAGATGAGATTGCACGCATAGAAGAGGAAGAGAAATCCTTCACCATCGAGACCGCAGGGGATAAAGTGCTGGTGGGCGCTCCCCTAAAGGCGTTGGAATACCTGCGCTGTCCTTTCTGCGGAGAAGCATTTGCCGTTGAGCAGGTGCAGATGAACAGCAGATATATTTATAATGGAAAATTGGCCTGTTCCTGCGGATATGCCCTTGAGATCAGGGACGGAATCCTTTTGTCACCCGGCGCGGCAGATGAAGCGGACGGGGGTGCGGATCTGGAGCGGGAAAAATACAAAGACCTTCCCGCATCTGTGGTGACGATGCTGCAGCGAAGCTATAACTTTCTCCTTCATCGTATTTCAGGAATGCAGCTCTATGACAGGGTGGTTATGGAGACGGATATCAATGAATTTTTCTATCTGTATACGCATTTCAGAAAAATAGAGAATCGTGTGCTGTTTATTATTACAGACCGCTACCCACAGGTGCTCAGAATGTACAAAGAGAGGATCGAGTACCTGAAGCTTGACCTTGATATTCTGTATGTTGCCGATGGCAGCGGTAATTATCCTCTGAAAAAGGGAAGCGTGGATCTGCTGATCGACTATTTCAGCTCGAATTACAGAGAAACATGCCATGGGAAATCGATGTCCGGCCGGATGCCGGAATATCTGAAGGAAAACGGCGAGATCATAGGCTGCTATTTCTCCGGAAAAAATGAAGGAAGAATATTTGATAAAAAACAATTCCTTGAGGAAATGAAAGGGAATGGATATGCCCTTATAAAGGAGCGTACCATCGAATGTCCGGTGGAAGTGGGAAAAGGGAACCAGCTTTTGCTGTATGAGGTCAAAGCAGAGGAAAGTACAGCGGCACAAAAGACAGTCACATAAAAGACAGCCACGCAGAAGACAGCAGTACAGAGGACAGCAGTACAGAGGACAGCCACACAGAAGACAGATGCACAAAAAACAGGCCGACGACCGGAAGGGGATTCTTTCGGTCATCGGCCTGTTTGTTTCATCCTGCAAAAAGTTTATGGGATTTTCTATTTAAAATATGGCCGTACTCAGAAAAATTACGGCGTAGACTGAAACTGGAAATCAAGCCTTTTCAGGATTTCAGCCGTATGGCTGCAGCATTGGCATGTCCCGGGAAACCTTCCCCTTCCGCCAGGTGGGAGGCAAGTGCTGCAACCTGATGAGCAGCCTCCTTTGTCAGCCGCTGGGTCGTGCAGACCCTGGAAAAGGTACCGATCCAGACACCGCCGCTGTACCGGGCAGCCTTTCCTGTGGGCAGGGTATGGTTAATGCCGTTTACATAGTCACTGTATACAACAGCAGAATATTTTCCCATAAACAGGGAACCGTAATTCTTAAATTTATCCGTATAGGCCTCTGCACCGGCAAACTGCAGCACCAGATGTTCCGGGGCAAAGGCATTGGCAAGACGGCATGCGTCATCCAGGGAGTCTGCCAGTATAACTTCACCGCAGGTGTTCCAGGAGGCGGATGCAATGTCCTCTGTCTCAAGCTCGGGAAGCTGCTTTTCCACCTGACGGATCACCTCAAGCCCAAGTGTCTTATCTGTGGTGATCAGCCGGGCAATCGCCTGGGAATCATGTTCAGATTCTGAGAGAAGGTCCGCCGCGATGCAGGCAGGGTCTGCCTCCCGGTCAGCGATAACCAGAATTTCACTGGGGCCGGCCAGAAAGTCAATACCGATACGACCGTAACACTGGCGCTTGGCCTCTGTCACATACTGGTTGCCCGGGCCTACGATCATGTCCACAGGTTCTATCTGTTCTGTTCCGCAGGCAAAGGCGGCAATCGCATGGGCACCGCTCAGCGCGTATATTTCACGGATCCCGGCAATATCCATGGCTACCAGGGTGGAAGGGTGGACACTGTCTGTCCCGTTGACGGCAGGCGTGCACATGGCAATTCTTCTCACATCTGCTGTCCGGGCAGTAATGCCCATCATCAGGGCAGTGGAGTACAGCGGATACCCGCCGCCCGGAACATAACAGCAGCAGGAGTCCACCGGAATGATCTTCTGTCCGAGAAAAATGCCCGGAGATATTTCATAATCGGAAAAACCGTGCAGGGAAGCCTTCTGCTTCAGGGCGAAATCCTCCAGACGCTGTGCCGTGGTTTTCAGGTCCTCGATCAATGCAGGGGAAGTAAGATCATAGGCCCGTCGGATTTCCTCCGGGGAAATGCGCAGGCTTGTGCGTGTATTTCCGTCAAATTGTGTATTGTATTCAATCAAAGCTCTGTCTCCCCTTGCGGAGACATCCCTGATAATGGCATGGACTTCGGCTTCCAGATTCTGTTGCTTCTGACGGTCCACAGGCTTTGCTTTTTTCAAATATTCCAAAAAAATCCCTCCCTTGCAGCTGGTTGTTACATCCAGTATACAAGAGAGGGAAATGCTTTGGCAAGCAGATTATTTCTGCCGGTATCCGTATGCCTCCAGATATTTTAGAGGGATGGACATACGCACCGTTTTGTTCGGATTTACAGTCTGGCAGATGGACAGGTCTGCAGCTATGGACTGGAGCATGATCGCCTCATCAGAGGTCAGTTCTGTTTCGGTTACCATGTAATCATGCAGGTACTCCACAGCTTTTGTCCAGGCCTCATCCACTGTTTTGCAGGAGGCAACAGCCATAACCTCTTTGTCAGTGACAACAACAGGGTAAGGTTTCTGATGATCGGGGATCACGGTCAGTTTTAAGGTGACCTCACCTGCGATTTCCACACCGCAGCCTCCGATTTCCCCGTCGCCCATACAGGCATGAAGATCACCCAGAGATAAAAGCGCACCTTCTGCAGCAACAGGGAAATAAATACTGGAACCTGTTTTAATCTGGGTACAGTCCATATTTCCGCCGTGGGAATCAGGTGTATCTGTGGGGATAGCCTGTCCTGCCGGGGCTACGCCGATGACACCGACCATGGGTTTTAAGTCAAGGGAAAGCCTGGGGCTGAAGCCGATCTTTCCGTTTCTTACCGGCAGACGTTTGACGGCAGGGGTTTTCACCAAATGAGCAAGGCAGCCAAATTCAGAATCAATTTCCGTTACGCCTGTGGGGGCGAGGGAGATATCCAGGATCTCTGCTTTCAGGGTATCCCCCGGTTTGGCGCCTTCAACAAAAATGGGGCCTGTGGCGGGGTTTAACTCATCAAAGAGCAGAGAGTCAAAGGAGCTGTCATCTGGGATCAGCCTGTCTTTAAAACAGTCATAGGTATGTACTGTGACGGTTTCACCGTTTTTAACTGTGAGAACAGGAGCGTGCTCTCTGCTCATGGTATAGATCACTTGGTCCCGGTTAAGATTTTTCATAAAGTTCCTCCAGAAAACAAACATTTTTATTCTTTAACAAGGCGTTTTCCCTTCTTTTCCACATACTGGTCAGAAGAAGGGTCATCCTCCAGCTTCATGATGGTCAGCCCTGTAAAGCCAAAGATGGCTGAGACGATAGGGCAGAGGATATTAAAGAAGCAGTAAGGCAGATAGGTCAGTGTGGGCACACCCAGGAAGCCGGACATGGTGGCACCGCAGGTATTCCAGGGGATGAGCGGGGAAGTGACAGTGCCGGCATCCTCCAGTACACGGGAGAGGTTCCTCGGGGCAAGTCCGCGCTTTCGGTATTCATCCTTGAACATTCTGCCCGGAATGGCAATGGCAATGCAATGGTCTCCAAGGAGTACATTGCAGAACAGGGCAGAGATAATGGTGACAAGCACCAGTGAGCCTGTATTTTTGGCAAATTCCAGCAGTTTGTTGGCGATTACGCTCATCATGCCGGTACATTCCAGTATACCGCCGAAGGACAGGGCGCAGATGATAAGGGAAACCGTCCACATCATGCTCATCAGTCCGCCTCTTGTGAGAAGTTCATCTACCATGGCATGGCCTGTCTCAACTACAACACCGTTCTGTACTGCATTGAAAACAATGGATAAATCCTGATGCTGGAAGACAACCCCGCAGATCATACCGAGCACTGTTCCGGCGAAGAGACCGGGGATAGCCGGGACTTTTAGGGCAATCAGGACAATTACAATGACAGGTACCAGGAGCAGCCAGGGGGTAATGTTATAGTTGGCAGCCAGAGCGTCCAGGATTCCGTTGATCTGTCCGTGGTCTAACTCCTGTCCGGCAAAACGGAAACCGATGATGCCGAAGCCCACAATGGAAATACCATAGGCAATGACAGTGGTGTACATCATATGTTTGATATGGTCTGTGAGTTTTGCGCCCGCAATGGCAGCAGCCAGGTTCGTGGTATCGGACAGGGGAGACATTTTATCACCGAAATAGGCACCGGATATAATGGCACCGCCTGCCAGACCGACAGGAATATCCAGTCCCTTTGCGATTCCCACAAGGGCAATGCCGATGGTGCCCACAGTAGCCCAGGAACCGCCTGCAGCAAGGGAGACAATACTGCACAGGATCATACAGGCTACCAGGAAGAAGGCAGGCGTGAGAATCTGCAGCCCGTAGTAAACGAGTGCAGGAACTACACCGCCCACGATCCAGGTTCCAATGGTAGCGCCGATGATGATCAGCAGCAGCACAGCCTGCATGATACTTTTCAGCGATTCAATGGCTCCATCCTCCAGATCCTGCCAGGTGTAACCCAGAAAGACAATGGCAATAAATGCCGTAATGCAGGTACCCAGTATAAGCGGAACCTGAACATCCACCTTCAGCACAGACACAGAAAAAATCAGGATGATGACAGTCAGCACTACCGGTGTCAGAGCCAGGAGCAGGGTAGGCTCTTTCTTCACTTTTTCTTTTACATTCATAAATCTTTTCCTCCATTCTTACTGAAAAACGCTTCAGCTTTTGATGAATTAAGACTATCATAGCCTGTAAAACCAATGTCAACAAGGAAAAAGAAGGATTTCATGGAGTATACTCCATATTTTGTATCAGAGTGTGTCGTAACGGTTCAGCTTGTCTGTACTGTTACAGCGTGTCAGAAAATTGCTCTTTTTCTGGACGAAAAAATCTTGCTAATTTCTATCAACATATGATAATATGATAAGAACGCAAAAGCGTTTTGGACAAATTCATGCACAGCAGGGGCGGAAGTGGTACTTTCGTCCCCTTTTACCGTGTTATGGCCGGGCAGGGAGATGCCGGCCGTGGACGGATATGAAATTGGCTGGATTTACAGGCAGATAATAAGTTTCAGACATACTCAGACACAATATAAATAAAATTAATTTTGAAAGGATGAGACAGAGATGACAAAGATTGACATTTTTTCGGGTTTTTTGGGAGCAGGTAAGACAACTTTGATTAAAAAGCTTCTGAAAGAGGCATACAAAGGCGAGCAGGTAGTGCTCATTGAAAATGAGTTCGGAGAGATTGGTATCGACGGCGGTTTTCTGAAGGAGGCCGGAATTGAGATTCGTGAAATGAATTCCGGTTGTATCTGCTGTTCCCTGGTCGGAGATTTTGGGGAGGCTTTAAAAGAGGTGATTCAGAAGTATGAGCCGGACCGTATTATCATTGAGCCCTCAGGTGTAGGAAAACTTTCCGATGTGATCAAAGCAGTTAAAAAAGTGGAAGGAGAGGTTGACATAAAACTCAACAGCTTCACAACACTTGTGGATGTTATGAAATGCAAAATGTATATGAAGAACTTTGGTGAATTTTTCAGCAATCAGATAGAGTATGCAGGGACTATTATCCTGAGCAGAACGGACAAAGCGGCAGAGGAGAAGGTGATCGCAGCCCTTCAGATAATCCGCGGATTGAATAAGTCGGCTGCAGTTATCACAACACCGATTGAAAAATTATCAGGGGCAAAAATTCTGGATACCATGGAAAATAACCGTTCTCTGGAAAAAGAGCTTCTGGAAGAGGAAGTATGCCCGGTATGCGGCGGACACCATGAGCATCATCATGAAGAGGAATGCGGTCATGAGCATCACCATGGAGAGGAATGTGGTCATGAGCATCACCATGGAGAGGAATGCGGTCATGAGCATCACCATGGAGAGGAATGTGATCATGACCATCACCATGGAGAGGAATGCAGTCATGACCATCATCACGGAGAGGAATGCGGCCACAGCCATCACCATGATGAGGAATGCGGCCACGGCCATCACCATGAAGAGGGATGTGATCACGACCACCACCACACCGAATCCTGCGGCTGCGGTCACACCCATGACCACCATGACCATCATCACCATCACGCAGACGAAGTTTTCACCAGCTGGGGACGCGAGACAGCCAAAACTTACACAGAAGAAGAAATCCATGCTATTCTGGAAGCACTGTCAGACGATGAGGAATACGGCATGATCCTTCGTGCAAAAGGAATGGTAGAAGGCAAAAACGGAAGCTGGATTTATTTTGACATGGTACCGGGCGAGGCAGATGTGCGCGAAGGTTCACCGGAATATACGGGCAGGATCTGTGTGATTGGTTCCAAGCTCAAAGAAAGCAGTCTGGAAAAACTTTTTAAACTGGCATAAGAACAAGCTCTAGGGAAAGGACGTGGAAAAATGGATGAAATTACAGTACCTATTTATCTCATGGCAGGATTTTTGGAGAGCGGCAAGACCTCTTTCCTGAATTTTACCATTGAACAGGATTATTTTCAGATAGACGGCCCCACACTTTTGATCTTCTGTGAGGAAGGTGAGGAGGAGTTTGACAAACAGGCATTAAAAAAGAGCAGGACTTCTGTGGAAATCCTGGACAACCCCGAGGAACTGACGCCGGAGCGTCTTGTGGCATACGATGCATTTTACAATCCGGCCCGCATTATTATTGAATACAACGGCATGTGGCAGCTGAGTAAACTGGAAGAGATGGATATGCCAAAGGGCTGGGGAATCGTCCAGCACATTGTGACGGTGGATGCCAGCACCTTCCAGGTGTATATGAACAACATGAAATCCCTTTTTGTGGAAATGATAAGAAATGCGGACATGGTTCTTTTTAACCGCTGCGAGCAGGGGATGCCGCTGGCAACCTTCCGCAGAAGTGTGAAAGTAGTGAATCAGGCAGCAGAGATCATCTTCGAGGATGAGGAAGGCGAGATTGAAAATATTTTTGAAGATGAAATGCCTTTTGACGTAAACGCAGATATTATTGAGATCATGGACGAGGATTACGGTATCTGGTTCATTGACGCCATGGACCATCCGGAAACCTACAAAGGGAAAAAGGTTTCTTTCACAGGCATGGTTTTAAAATCCAGAGAATTTGCGAAAGATATGTTTGTGCCCGGCCGTATGGCTATGACCTGCTGTGCGGATGATACCACATTTATCGGCTATGTCTGCAAAAGCCCGGAAGCACGTTCTTTAAGAACAGGAAAATGGGTGAAGGTCGTGGCAGAAGTGGATTATGAGTATATGGACTTCTACAATAAAGAGGGTCCTGTGCTCACCGCAGTATCCGTGGAACAGACAGAGCCGCTGAAAGAAAGATCGGAAGAGCA
>ERZ506469.17-NODE-17-length-40791-cov-6.78002_pt1 | contig 40791 bp, 46 predicted proteins | sample MGYA00512386_ERZ506469 | MGnify/ENA metagenome assembly ERZ506469 | reverse complement strand
TAAGACTCGCTATGGAATCTCTGTTTTAATTCCTAAAAGGTCAAAGAAATGTATTTAAATTCAAAATCATTGAATGATCTATACAACTTTATAATTCTTATTAGGTCTTTAAAGGCAGATTTTTTTACTTTATCAATTTGAATTTCTGGATTACTTTTAAGTCTTTTATTTTCCCTATTGCACCATAAATACACATCTTTATTATCATCGTTTTGAGTATACTTTCCTGGAACAATATCAACAGAAATCTCCCATATTCCGTCAGTTAAACTACCTGTAACACATATTGCACTATTTTTACATGTGACATAATAATTCTTTTTTGATAATGCCTTATAAGTGTCATCATAAATATTTTTTAAACTCTTAGTATGCTCAGATGAAAAATAACATAATAAATCTATATCACTCGAATTACTATTTGCAGTTCCCTTAGCAAGAGAGCCGCCGTATCGATAATTCGGCTTTTCATCGTAAAAATAATTCAGGTCGGTTTCTAAAGGGTGTCGATAGCCTTCACGGACTTCTTGTGAAAAGTTTCTATACATTTTGGTTACAATGTAACATTTTTGCTTTTTCTTCACGCCACTTTCTAACCTTTTCAGCAGATTTACTCTCGCTGCCGATTAATTCTTCAAAATTGGCTATTTTAAGCATTCCGTTTTCTTGGATGTAGACAAGGCCAATTCGTTTATAAAGTTCCAAAGCCACTCTAATGGTGTCGATGTTAAAATATTTTGTCTCACGTTGAATTTTATTTTCGTCAAAAGGAATGACACATTCCCCAATATAATCGACCAATTCCCCATTTGAATTTATCGTTAAAAGACATAGCATTTGGTATAACACAACATAGTTTGCCCCATCTTTTTGGGACATAAGAAAATCAATCGTTTTTGAAGTTAACATGCTTGATTTTAATTTGATCCAGTAAAATCTTTTTTCATCCATCATCAAACCTCCTTATTGGTAAACCATTCTTGCTCAAAGTGCATTTTTGCTGAAATGCCGTTTTTAGAAATTTGCCCCGTTATTTCTTCTCTAGACAAACCATCATTAAGACTTCCCCAACGTTTGACGGCCTCTTTTGTTTGAGTAAAACTAAGACCACTTTGTTGGCAATAACGAACAAATTTTTCTAAATCAAATTCTTTCATTTAATTCTTTTACTCCCTTTGTTCTTTTTGCTTTCTTGTGTTTTGAAAAATCCTCCCTCAACTTAATCCAGTAGTAATGTTTATCAGCCATAATAATCAATTCCCCCGTTTTGCAAACAAACACCCGTTCTGATTTTGTACTTAGAAAAAATAGTCGATCCCATTATAATGTTGTCGCCGTAATTTTCTGATAAATGAAGAAGCAAGATCTCTTTGCATCTTGTTAAATCAAGTTTGTCTAAAAAAAACTGCAAACCTTCTAGCCCCATGTGAGTGTTAATTTGGCGCCGTTCTTTGAATCCGATTTGCGGTAACATGGACTCGATAAAATTACATTCAACCATAATGTTTGTGAACTTAAATTGACTTAAATCAAATTTACAAAGCGAAAAGTCCGTAATGTAAAGCAAACACTCATCTGATTTGGCATTTTTAACAATTAATCCATAGTTTTTGCAATCTCCGTGTTCTACGTCAAAACAAAACATCTTAAAATCGCCACAAAACAGGCTTAAAAAACGATCTTTATCGCCTTTGGGTATATTAATACCTCCAAAGATTTTAACCCCCCTAAAAATCAGTTTTTTTGAACTTAAAGAATGGTCTTTATGCTCGTGTGATATAAAAGCAAATTCAAGTTCGTTTAAATTGATTCGATCGACTATTTTTTCAATTGATATACCGGCATCCAAAAGGAAAGAACTACTACCCATTTTAACGAGATAGCAGTTTCCTTTGGATCCACTTGCCAAGCAATTAATGATCATTGATAAAGTTTCTTTTTCTCTTTATCTACATTTTTTTGAAGTTGCCGGCTGATATGTCGCATGGCGAGCCTTACATCTTGATCTTTTTTTAAATTTTCCAATTCTTTTTGTTCTTTTTTTGATAACATTTCTTTCTTTCCTCCCGATTTTTGTAAAAAAATGCTGTTTTATCGCACATAATTTTCAAAAAAAATATCTGTACTAATATTTAATACTTTTGCAATATTTCCAATTTCTTCTGCCGTTATTTTTCTATCACCATTTAACATTCTTGAAACTTTAGAATGTCCAATTCCTAGTTTTTCCGCTAGAAATTGTTGCTTAATGCCATGATCTTTAAGATAGATTTTTAACCGTTCATTGACTGTCATCTTATCACCTCCTTTAATTTTGATTTTGTCATAATGCTTCCTCTTGCGCTTTTATATTTTCAAGCCGATAGTTGCAATTTTTAATGCCCAACTCAGTACATTGATCTTTAACCGGCCTACTTTGGAAACTTCTCAATAAACTTTCATAATAACTAATGGTACCGGCTTTGCATTCTTCAAATGTTTTATATAGTGTTTCTTCGCCGTATGCAGCGTTTGGATTTTTGAAATAATAATAAATCACATTACTACGATTATCATATTCAATTCTTACAATTTCATCTTTCTTAATTACGGATTCAAAAATAAAATCATAATAATAAACCGTATCGCCTACTTTGAATTTTGATTCTAATTTTTTTACTTGTTCCATGTCTATTTACTCCTTGTCATTAAAAAATGTGCAAATTTATCTCACTTAGTGCTTTATTTTCGTACAAATAATAGCATTGTTTGTGCGAAAAGTCAACACATAGTTGCAAAAAATTGTTTTTTTTTTGCTATAATAGTACAATTATTAAAAAAGAGAGGTCAAAATGAATAGATTAAGAGAGTTAAGAAAAGAAAAAAAAATAAGTTTAAGAGATTTAGCCGATGCTGTGAATATGTCATTTTCAAATATTGCATCTATAGAAAGAGGGGAGGTTCAATTACGAGAGGATACATCAAAAATTTTTTGTGATTTTTTTGACGTATCTTCCGATTATCTTTTAGGTTTTTCTGATGAACGAAGACCATTGTCTGCCAAAGAGGAATTAAAATCACGGGGTATTAAATTAACAGTTTATAATCAGTTGGAAGAACTGACCGAAGAACAAGCAAAAGAGGCTTTAAAATATATTGATTATTTGAAAAAACGAGGAGATGTCTAATAAATTTTTCAAAGAAACTTCGGAATATTTATTAGACGAAACTGATTTATAAAGACTTTGTTTTAAATGAGGAGAAAGAAGTATGCCGGTTTATAAATTTAAGGACGGTCGCAAAGGTTGGTATTTTCAATTTTATTTTTGTGGGAAAAAAATAAAAAAAGAACGTTGGAACAATAAACGTATGGAAAGTAGGACAGAGGCTCTTGCTTGTGAAATAGAATGTAAACTGCAATTGGATAAAGAATTTTCAAATGATTCCTATGGGATGAATTACTATCAATTGTTCAAAGAATTTAAGGATTATGGCAAAGGTAGTTTGAAAATAAGTACGGTTCATAAATATGATATTTTTTTAAAAAATTATCTATTTAATTTAGAAACTTTGAACATATGGAAAAGTACCCAAAAGGATATTATCGAATGGAAACAAACTGTTTTAAAAAAAGATTGGAGTGTTAATTATAAAAATAGAGTTATTAGGACTTTAAAATCTTGTTTACAGTACGGATCTACTATCTATGACTTACCGGGAAAACTTCAGCAAAGTTTATTAGAACCGGTTAGGGATTATAAAACAATTAAAAATATTACTGCTAAAAAATCTATTTTTTTAGACGAAGAACACTTTAAAATTTTTATAAAGCCATTAGAAGAGCAATTAGATCTTTCCAATACGTTTCACTATTATGTTATTTTAAATGTCCTTTACTATACTGGTATTCGAATTGGAGAACTCACTGCAATAACGGTTGAAGATTTCAAAGATAATTATTTTATTATCAATAAAAATTATTTTAGAGTTAATGGGAAAGATTACGTTCAGACCACCAAAACCGAAAATTCGGTCCGCAAAGTTTATTTGGACGAGAATACTGCCAATCTTGTAAGAAAGTATATTGAGAAATATAAACCGAAAAGAATGCTGTTTGCATTAAAAAAAGAATATATGAGCCAACAAAGAGTACGAGATGTGATTAAAAAACTTTTAACGATAACTGGTCTTGGAGAAACTTATAATGTAACACCTCATACATTGCGGCATAGTCATGCATCAAATTTGCGCCAACTTGGTTTTGACGAGTTTATTATTGCCGATCGACTGGGTAATACACCTGATGTCAGCGCGAATACTTATATTCATCCAAAGGAAAATGAGCAGTTAAATATCATTGATAAGATAGCAAATTCTAAATTTTAAGTTTCATAGAACGATTTTAGAACGATTTTCATTTTAAAACAAAATAAAAAACCGAAAAATCCAATAATAACAAGGTTTTTTCGGTTTTATTATTTTTTAATGGTGGAGCCGGGGAGACTCGAACTCCCGTACGCAGCAATTTTCAGTTTACTTTCTACATGTTTAGTTTATTCTGGTTTTTCATTGGTTCAAAGCGAACAAACAAGCCAAAACCAACTACATTCTGTTTATGTTCACTCATACGATTAGAATAGCATCGTACAAATAAATCCTATATGAAATAAGGCTGAAGTTGAATTGCTATAGGAAACAAAACAAGTCAGCTGCTTGAATTATCTTAGCAAGCAAATGCAGCACTCATATTGTTGGAGCGTGCGAATAAATGTGTATTGTTTGCGGTTATTGAAACCTCGACATTTTTAAAGTGGCCTACCACTACATGCTTATAAACCTTCCATCACCACGGCGAATCCAAAACGACCCCGTCTACATTGATTATACATTCAAACGAACGGATAATCAACTGTTTCTCATGGAATTCTTAAGAACTTTCTCGATGGTTCTTTTACTGTCTTTTTCTTTTAAAGCCTGCCGTTTATCCGTTAATTTTTTACCGCGGCATAAAGCGATTTCCACCTTTAACAAACTACCGACAAAATAGGCTTTGGTGGGAATGATCGCAAGCCCGTCTAATTTGACTTTGGTTGCCAATTTAATCCGTTCGGATTGATGCAACAACAATTCTCTTGACCGTGTTTCATCGTGATTGAACCGATTTCCTTCTTTGTATTTGGCAATATGCATATTCAGTAAAAACACTTTCTGATCCTTAAACAAGACGTAGGCATCATTGATATTGCATTTGCCGAGTCGAACGGATTTGATTTCCGTTCCGGTTAATTTGATTCCGGCTTCATACCGTTCCAAGATAAAATAGTCGAAGCCGACTTTTTTATTCGATGCTGCTATTTTCATAAATTTCCCTTTCATCCGGTAAACGGAAGTCCACTTTTCTGCTTAACCGATTGGCCGATGCGACCGCTACCGAAACGCGTTGTCCCAAATGATAGACGCGTTCTTTACTGTAATAACACATTTTTTCTTTATCAAACGTAAAATATCCCGGCAGACTGCTTAAGGACACAAGACCTTCTACCCCGTTTTCGAGTGTAACAAACATCCCAAAAGAAACCATAGAGGTAATCACACCCTGATAAATCTGTCCGATATGGGATTCCATATACCACGCGTAAAGCATATCGTTGACCGCTCTTTCACATTCGATGGCTTTTCGCTCACTGATCGAATTTTCATCGGCAATCGTACCTAAAATCGCCTGGTATTTCTTCAAATCTTCTTCCAAACGATCGGGATGCAAGAACGTTTTTTTGATCAACCGATGCACCATCAGATCCGGATAGCGTCTGATCGGAGAGGTGAAATGACAATAATACTGCATCGCCAGACCATAATGGCCCAAACATTCCGGCGCATAACGCGCTTTCATCATGCTTCGTAACAACAATTGCGAAAGGATTGTTTGGTACGGTGAATCCGCTATTTTTATTAACGCATCCTGAACTTGTTTGGGATGGATATCGTTTTTCGTTTGTTTTAAGGTAATCCCCATTCCGCCGATTACGGCGAATACATCTCTTAATTTTTCCTGATCGGGTTTTTCGTGAACGCGGTAAACGCAAGGTAAATGGAAGATATTCATATGATACGCTACCGTTTCATTGGCCTGAAGCATAAAATCCTCGATCATTTTTTCTGCTTGCTTCCGCACTCTTAATTCGATGGACAAAGGCGAACCGTCTTCATTCAAAGAAAAAGAATATTCCGGAATATCAAATTCAATGCCACCTTTTTTCTCGCGACGACGACGGATGATGGCGGAAAGTTCAATCATCGTTTCAAGCATCGGAACAATGTCGGCATACTTTTCTCGCAAAAGACCATCGCCATCTAAAATCGCATTGACGTTTCGGTAAGTCATTCGATGTTTGGAGGAAATAAAGCCTTCCGTTATTTCGTAATCCAAGAGATTGCCTTCTTTGGAAAGTTTCATGATACAAGCCAAAACAAGACGTTCTACTCCTTCGTTTAACGAACAAATTCCGTTGGACAGTTTGTGTGGCAACATCGGAAGAACCCGATCGGCTAAGTAAACGGATGTTCCGCGCGCCAAAGCCGCCTGATCGAGCGGATGTCCTTCTTTGACATACTCGCTGACATCGGCAATGAAAACGCCCAAATCAAACGTCCCATCCTGATTTTTTCTAACCCAAACGGCATCATCGAAATCTTTGGAATCATCACCGTCGATCGTAATCGTCAACAAATCGGTATAATCGGTACGACCGATTTTTTGTTCATCTAAAACCACATCCGAAATACCGGCGATTTCTTCGATGACATCTTCGTTAAATTCCGTAACAAAACCGTACTCCAACGCGATTTGCGCGATTTCAATCCCCGGATCATCTTTATGACCGAGCACTTCTTCGATCGAAATCATGACATGAGAAGCGGTATATTGAAGTTTACCGTACACAATCATCCCCACTTCAGCCGGTTTTCCGCCGATGACTTCGGCTTTAACGGGAAATTTAGGATGCGTGGAAACAACGTACGCTTTTGTTTTTCCTTTGCGGGTGACTTCTTTATATTTACCGATCATCGTGGTCCGATTTCGCTTTAGAACAGCCACGATTTCAGCGCATTTTTTATGAAAGGCGTCCTCTGTAACAAAAAACGAAACATCGTCTTGATCATAAGCCCCTTTCGTTTTTCCTTTCGGGACATAGTAATCTTCTGTTTCTCCTTCAACCATGATAAAGCCGTATCCGGCTTCTTTTAAATCCAATTTTCCGTGTTTTAACAGATAATAACAGTTGGTCGACCGCGCATGGTATAGTTGCTTGTTGGCAACCATTTCGCCTAACCGTTTCAGCAAAACGTCTTTTGAGACCTTTAATTTTTTACGCAAATTCGGAAAAAAACAGATTCCTTTTTCCAAACATTCGATCACAGATTGTTCATCCATCCTACTCACCGCCTTTTATAATATACCCGAATAACGATAAAAAAATGAGATTTCAGTGAAATCTCATTTTATCCTTAATGCAACGCAACGGATGCAATCACCGAAGCGATAAACAAAACTCCGATCACCGCCGTCGCTCTTTGTAAAAACAATTCCAAACCGCGTGTTTTCTGAGTTTTAAACAGTTCGGATTTGCTGCCGTTAAACGCATCGTTGATATCGTCTTTCGAGTTTTGCATCATAACGATAATAACCAATAAAATTGAAATCACCAAAACAATATAATCAATCCATAACATAGGAAAAATCTCCTTACACCATTCTTTTTACTTTATTAGTATACCATTGCCAAGCCAAAGAATCAAGTTTTATTTTACGACATCTAAAATTAATTGCGGATAAACGGCCGTATCGGCGATCCGGTAAGCTTCTAAAATCAAAGCAGCCTCTTCGCTGATGTCTTCTTTATTGGCATGGATCATCGCCAAAAGATCGCCTTTTTCAACGGCATCGCCGACTTTTTTCGATAAAACAATCCCGACGCTGTGATCGATTTGATCCGACATTTTTCTTCTTCCCGCTCCGAGCATCATCGCCGCATTGCCGATGGATAACGCGTTGATTCCCGCAACAAAACCACTGGTTTTGGCATAAACTCCGACTTGATAGCGGGCTTTTTTAAATAACTGCGGATTGAAAATGAATTCTTTGTTTCCGCCTTGGGCTTCCACCAACAAGCCAAGTGTCTTTAAGCCGGCTTTATTGGCAATTTGCTGTTTAAGAAGCAATCGTGCCTCGTTTAAATCGGCCGCTTTGCCGGCATCGACGACCAAATGAGAAGCAATCGTCAGACAAAGTTCCACAAAATCATCGGGGCCGTTGCCGTTTAGCGTTTCGATTGCCTCGATGACCTCAAGCGAATTTCCCACCGCTTTGCCGAGCGGCTCATCCATATTGGTCAAAACGGCAGTCATCTTTTTACCGCACCGTTTGCCGATTTGAACCATTAACGTCGCCAATTTATGAGCTTGTTCGGTCGTTTTCATAAACGCGCCGCTGCCGACTTTGACATCCAAACAAATCGCATCGGCCCCACTGGCCAATTTTTTGGACATAATGGATGAGGCAATCAGCGGAATGGATTCAACCGTTCCGGTTACATCCCGCAAAGCATAAAGCTTTTTATCCGCCGGGGCGAGTTCGGCCGTCTGTCCGACCAGCGCAATCCCGATGGAATTGACTTGGTTGATAAACGCTTCTTCCGACAACTGGATATTGTAGCCGTCGATGGCTTCCAGTTTATCCAATGTTCCGCCGGTATGACCGAGTCCTCTTCCAGACATCTTGGCAAAGCGGATCCCCAACGAAGCAACCAACGGACCAACCACCAAAGACGTCTTATCGCCGACCCCACCGGTCGAATGTTTATCGACTTTGATTCCGCTGATTTTGGATAAATCAAGCACATCTCCACTATGCAAAATCGCTTCGGTCAAATAAGTGGCTTCCTCATCATCCATTCCTTTAAAATAAACCGCCATGGTAAAAGCGGACATTTGATAGTCTTCCACCGAATGATCCAAATAACCGGAAATCAAAAAATCAATTTCTTCTTTGGATAGTTTGCCACCATCTCTTTTTTTGATAATAATATCTAATGCACGCATAAATAAACCTCCTATCCTTTAAAATTACCGATAGATTCCGAGTAAAACGGAATCAACTTCATCGGTATCTTGTTTTTCTATAAACGAATGCAATAAGTCCCGTTGTCCTTGTTTTAATTCGATTTCAATAAAAAATATCGCTTTTTTCGGATCTTTTTTGTTCGGTCGGGAAAGAATCGAGCGCATATTCAAGTGATGCAAATCTTTGATGATATCATACAGCAATCCCGGACGATCTTTTTTCGCCGTAATGGCCACAAACGCATGACCTTGTGTCGGAAAAACCGGCGGCATCCGGCGGGATAAGTAGACAAACCGCGTTTGGTTGTCGTTTCCGGTTTGAATCTTACGTACCAAATTAAACGCATGAAACGGCAAATGAACGGGAATGACCGCCCCCTGACCGGTATTCTTGCAAGCCCGATAACTTTCCGTATTGCTTTTGGTCAAATGAATGGTAAAATCATAATTTTTCAAAAAATCCAGACACTGTCCGTACGCTTTTTCCTGAACATAAACATCTGTAATCGCATCCATGGAATCGGCATGCCCGACAAAACGAAAAGCAATCGGAACCGACCATTGTTTTAAAATCAAACAACCGGTATCGTATATCGTATCCAACGTTTCCGTAACAAAACCGTCAAGTACGTTTTCAAGCGGTACGATCGCATCCGTATCCGCATCCATCGCCGAAATCGTTTTGCAAATAGTCGGGTAATAGATGAGTTGCCGCTGTTCTGCGCAAGATTTTAAATACATTTGGGCCGCGCGATCGGAAAAAGTACCTTCCGGACCCAATACGGCTATTTTCTTCACGTTATCACATCCTCATATAAAGGAATCATTCGGTGATGTTGAAGGCGGTCAAACTGATAAACGCTCTTACGCCGATCGATTTTACAAACCGTCATTCGACCGTTTATAAACAAACAAGCCGTATCATCTTCCAAAGCAATTCCATCCAAATCCGTTTGTATCACGGCATCATTGTAACAATCTAGACCGTCATGATCATAGTGCGGACAGACCGTAATCGGTAAAAAACCCAATCCTTCTTCCATCTTGTACCCATACGAGCGGTATCCATCCACATAACGGAAACGATCGCCCATTCCGGCAACCGCAAAAAGAATCGCTCCGGCGGAAATCCCGCAAAACAGCTTATCCAAAAGCGATTGCTCCCGAAGCATTTTTTCAAGCGGGCTGGTCTTGATCTGATTGACCAAGCGGTGTGCGCTGCCGCCGCAAAAATAAAACACATTCGCCCAATCCAAAAGTTCTTTGTTAAACGGGTCAGCGGCATCGTTTAACAGTCGAACGGAGTAAGATAGAGAATCGGCCCAATTGAAAAACCTTTGGAACAAAGTCGTGCAATCTTCACGGGCTAAACCGATAAAAAGAATCTTCGGTTTGGGCCAGTTCAATATTTTTAAAATTTTTTCTTCCAATTCAAAACGATCTTGATGAAGACTGCTTTTCCCGCCGATCAACGCAAAAACAGCCATGGCTATACCTCGGATAACTTATAACCGACTCCCCGAATGGTCACCAGATACGTCTGATAAGGACCCATTTTCGTCCGAAGCATTTTAATGTGGGTATCGATCGTTCGATCGACTTTGGAAAGTTCATACCCCCATACGTTTTTAATCAGTTCTTCCCGGGACAACAACACGCCGACATTGGTCATAAACAACTTCAGCAACTCATATTCTTTTCGGTTGGCATAGACTTCTTGGCCGTCAACGTAAATCATATGGGCTTTCGTATCGATCAAAATGCCTTTAAAGCGAATCTGCGGCGGTAAATTGCGTTTTAAGATTGCATTGATTCTGGCAACCAGTTCCCGAACGAAAAAAGGTTTTAACAGATAATCGTCCGCACCGGCCTCAAAAGCCTCCAACCGATCTTCTTCTTTTTCTTTTTCCGATAAAAACACAACCGGAACGGCGCGTTTTTCCTTGATCCGTTTGCAAAACGCAAGCGCATCCTGTCCGGTCATATCCCGATCGAGCACAACCAAATCGATTTCGTATTTCAAAAAAAGTTCCCATGCCGATTGCAGATTCGTCGCTTCAACGGACTGATAGTCTTTTCGTTGCAACTCCTCCTGAATGGCACGCCTTATTTTCACATTTTCATCGACAATTAAAACCAACATATTCAAAACTCCTTTTTCTTTCGGGCTTCCAAACGATAAATCGGCCCGGATTTAGACCATTTTTCTTCAAATTCCGTCATTACGTTTTCAATATCGTTATCGCTGTGTAAATCCAGTGAAAGATGGGAAAGATACCACCCGTTTTCACTGAATGATTCCAGTGAAAATTCAAAAAATTTACGATTGTCCGTCTTTTGAAAAACAGCCCCATCGTCTTTTAAAATCGTTCGGTACGCTTCTAAAAAAGTTTGATACGTCAGTCTTCTTTTGCGATGGGCGTATTTCGGCCAAGGATCGGAAAAATTGATATAAATACGCGAAACTTCCTTTTCGGCAAAAACATCCGTTAAACTCTTTGCGTCCAAAAGGACCAATTTTAAATTCGGATACGCTTCCTGCTCTACTTTTTCAAGACACCTTAACAAAACAGAATCATACTTTTCGACGGCCACAAAATTGATATCGGGATAGCGGCTTGCCATCTGTTTGATGAATTGGCCTTTCCCGCAACCGATTTCAATATGAAGCGGTCCATCTTCTTGAAACAACGTTTGCCAACGACCGCGATAAATCGAAGGATTTACAACATAATACTGTGTATTTTCGAGTAATTTCTGTTGAGCATTTTTTACTTTTCTTAACCGCATTTTACTTCGTCAGTTCATAGATTGCTTTGGCATACAGTTCGATTTCCTGCCGGAAATCATCTAAATACATATACTCATTGGCAATATGACAGACATCCTCCCTTTCCGGTAACTTCGGCCCGAACGCAACCCCATTCGTCAAAAATTTCGCATACGTTCCGCCGCCGATGGTCATCGGTTGACTGGAAAAATCATGGGTTACCTCTTGATAAACATTCATCAACGTTTGCACCAAAGCCCCATTCGGATCGACATAATGATATCCGGAAAAATCAAGAATTTCACTTTCCAAAAAACCGCTTGCGGCACAAGAGCGATCAATGGCGGCCTTCAGTTCTTCCAAACAATCTTCTTTCGGCACGCGGCAATCCACACCGATTTTAATGGTGCGATCGGCAATATGAACAACGCCGACGTTGCTGGTCAATTCTTTCATTTTCGGATCGCTCATGGCATACCCCATCTTCTTTCCGAACGGATCGAAGGTAAGATAGTTCACAAAAAATTCGGACAACGGCGTCGGATGGACCGCATTTAAAAACGCAAACAGAATGAACGCCGCATTCAGACCGTTTTGCGGAATCATCGCATGAGAAGCGATGCCGTAAGCGGTATAAACACCATCTTTAACGGTCCCGTTGTAGCCGTTTTCTTTTAAAAAGTGCCGATAAGCTTCTTCTAAATCAATGGAAAGACGCATTTGAGCAGTGGACGGAACAACATTGTAGCGATCGCCGCAATGAAACGTAACGATAATTTCCTCGTCCTGCAATCTTCCTTTCAGATCGTAACAAAAATGCGCTTTTTCCCCGTAAATCAACGGAAAATCCGCATCGGGCGAAAAACCCAGTTGCGGAAGCGGTTGGGTTTGAAAATAATGTTTCAAACATCTTGACCCGGATTCCTCATCACAACCGACGATCAAACGGACTTTCTTTTTCGGTTCAAAACCGGCATCTTTCAATAACTTCATAGCCATATAGGTTGCAACAAGCGGTCCCTTATCATCGGCTACCCCGCGCCCGTACAGTTTATGATCCCGTATGGAAAGAACAAAGGGATTGCTTTCCCACTCTTCTTCTGAAACCGGCACCACATCCATATGGGCCAAAATCCCAAGCGTCTCTTCACCGTCTCCGAATTCGATATGACCGGCATAAGAATCGCAATTAAAACAACTAAAGCCGTCTTGTTTGGCATACGTTAAAAAAAATTTCAAAGCCTGCGCGTTTTCTTTTCCAAAAGGAGTCGGACTGTCGGGATTAAACCGATCGAGTACGGTTTGATAAGAAATCAATTTAGACAGCAAAAAAAGTCCGTCTTCCACATATTGATCTACTTTTTCATGAATGTTCATCCGTTATTCTCCCCCTTTCGTTTCTTTTCCGAGATTCAAACCGCAAATCAATTTAGAAATTTCATCCATCGCTTCTTTTTCATCGATGCCGCTGCAGACGACCTCAATTTCCGTTCCGTTAAAAATACCTAAAGAAAGTACACCCATAACCGATTTGAAATCAACCGTCCGGTGCAAAGCCGTTAAACTGATCTGACAATCAAATTGCATGCACGCTTTGACAAGCGAAGTCGCCGGTCTGGCATGCAAGCCTTCTTCGTTGTCGATTTTAAACTTCTTTTGAATCATTCGTCCCTCTTTCCTTTCTTTTAATTTTTAAACCACCGCAACACTTCTTCTGCCTGATATTTAAAGATCATTTTAATATCGTTTCCCGTTACGAAAATACCGTTTTCCGAAAGCGCTTTGGCCTCTTGAAACGAAACTTTTTCCAAATCCGTCACTTTAAATTTCAAACGGCCGTGATCCACGGTCGCGGATTGAATGTTTTCCCTACCGCCCAAACACGCAATCAAACGTGTCATGAACGTTTCGTCAATCGTCAGTTTTTTCTTTTTAAAACGGGGTTTTAAAACAAAAAGACCGCATAAAAAAAATGCCAAAATAAAACAACCGCCGACGACACTGATTAAAATGATCCACTCTACTGGCATCCTACTTCACTTCCTTACTATATATTATAAGAATTTTTCATGATTTAATCAAGAAAAAAGCAATCTTTTTTCCCGATAAACCGACAATTGCCCCTATTTAAAAAGACGGATTTTCATATCCTATCCATAGGAGGTGATAAAACATGAACCTAAAGAATATCGATTGTGAAACCAACTATATTAAAGAGACTGTCTGCCGAATCGACAAAGTTCAAAAAGACATTTTAAACAACGGCGAAACGTATTGTATTTCCTGTCTTAATTCCTTATTGGCATCGGCCAATACCATTCCCGTATCTTTTAAAACCATTTGCGGCAATCCGGTTGAAGGGAATATCGGCGTAACCACAACGACGACGCAGTTTTTCAGAATAGAATCCGTTCGTTGCTGCCGCTTTGTAACCTTACGTTTGCTTCAATCAACCGGTGAAACATTAAACGGTACCGATTATACGATGATTTTAGACTTAGATACCGTCGGAAGTATCCAATGCTTTGAGGCTGTTTCCGTTCCTGTATGTACCAGAGGTACTGACACAACCACACCGACTGAAACAAATTAAAAACAGGAGACCGATCGTCTCCTATTCTTTATAACCGAATCTTTTAAAAAATTCCTCTTTAAAATCCAATAATCGATCTTCTTTAATGGCCTGACGAATGTCAGCCATTAATTTTTTTAAAAAAGCCAAATTGTGATACGTCAAAAGCCGCATCCCCAAAATTTCATCGGATTTGATCAAATGATTCAAATAACTTCTGGAAAACTTCCGGCAGACATAACAGGAACAATTCGGATCCAAGGGATTGAAATCGGCATACAATTTGGAATTTTTTACCTGAACTTTACCTAAAGATGTAAACGCCGTTCCGTGACGGGCATTTCTGGACGGTAAAACACAGTCGAACATATCGATTCCGTTAATCGAACCGATGATCAAATCATCGGGGGAACCGACCCCCATTAAATACCGCGGTTTGTCTTCGGGCATAATCGTCTTTAAGTATTCCAACATTTCATACATTTCTTTTTTGGATTCCCCAACCGAAAGCCCGCCGATCGAATAGCCCGGAAAATCGATTTTTTTCAATTCTTCCAAACAATATTTTCTAAGCGCTTTATTTCCGCCACCCTGAACGATTCCGAAAAGGGCCTGCTTATCCGGATTTCGATGGGCATCTTTTCCCCGTTTGGCCCAGCGGATCGTCCGATCGATCGATTCCTTGAGATATTTTTCATCCGCATGAAAGGGCGGACATTCGTCAAAAGACATGATGATATCGGCCCCCAAATTGTTTTGAATTTGGATGCTTTTTTCCGGAGACAAAAACAGTTTTTCCCCCGATTTATGATGCCGAAACGTAACACCTTCTTCCGTGATTTTTCTGATTTTCGAAAGAGAAAAAACCTGAAATCCGCCACTGTCGGTCAACAGCGCGTGATTCCACTTCATAAATTCACGAACACCGCCGCACGAAGCAATCAATTCATCGCCCGGTTGCAACCACAAATGATACGTATTGGCCAAAATCAATCCGTCACTGACTTCCTCTATCTCTTCTGGAATCAACGTTTTAACCGTCGCTTTGGTACCGACCGGCATAAACAGCGGCGTTTCAAAATCACCGTGCGGTGTATGCAAAATACCGTAGCGGGCGCCGCTTTGCTTACACACATGTTTTAATTCATACCATACTGCCGCCATGATTCACAACCGTTCCATTTTTTCGATGATGACCGCTTCGATGGGTCGATCGGTCCAATCGGTTTCGACGGAAGCGATGCGATCGATGACATCCATTCCCTCTAAAACAGCGCCGAATGCCGCATACGCACCATCCAAATGAGGCGCATCTTCATGCATGATGAAAAACTGTGAACTGGCCGAGTTTTTATCTTGACTTCTGGCCATCGAAAGAACGCCGCGTTCATGTTTGAGCGGATTGTCGATTCCGTTTGATTTGAACTCACCGACAATTTTCAAAGGCGAGCCGCCCGTACCGTTTCCAAGCGGATCCCCACCTTGAATCATAAAAGACGGAATAATCCGATGAAACGTCAATCCGTTATAAAACCCTTCTTCGACCAAGTGTAAAAAATTAGCGACGGTTTTCGGAGCAACCGCAGGAAAAAGTTCCGCAGTAATGACACCGAAGTGGCGAACTTCCATCCGAATACGGGGATTGTTTTCGTTTAAATAATCTTGATAACTCATAATTTCTCCTTATTTTTATAAAATCAGCATCGCATCTCCGAAAGAAAAGAAACGATATTGCCGTTTGACGGCTTCCTCATAAGCCTTTAAAATAAATTCTCTTCCGGCCAAAGCCGAAACAAGCATCATCAACGTGGACTTCGGCAAATGAAAATTGGTGATCTGCGCATCCACCACTTGAAATGAATAACCCGGATAAATAAAAATAGACGTATTTTCGCAAGTTGCCCGAAATCCGTCGTGATAAGCCGATTCCAAAGTTCTGGTCGAAGTGGTTCCAACGGCAATAATCCGTTTGCCTTTTTTCTTGGCCTCGTTCAACACAGCTGCCGCCTGCTTGCTGATTTCATAGTATTCTTCATGCATTTTGTGCTTGGACGCATCTTCTTCTTCCACCGGGCGAAACGTTCCAAGTCCCACATGAAGGGTAATATAGACCACTGTAACGCCTTTTTTTTCCAGTTTTTCCAATAATTCCTTTGTAAAATGAAGACCGGCCGTCGGTGCCGCCGCACTACCCGGATGTTTGGCATAAACCGTCTGATAGCGGTCTTTGTCTTCCAACTTCTCATGAATATAAGGCGGAAGCGGCATCTGGCCCAGTTGATCTAAAATTTCGACTAAGATACCGTCGTAAATCAATTGGAAATGACAAATGCCCATTGCCTCTTTGGATAAACAACGCGCCTTCAAACGACCATCGCCAAAACAGATCACCGTTCCCGGTTTGATTCTTCGTTGCGGTTTGGCAAGCGTTTGCCACCGATCGTTTCCCAAATCTTTGAGTAACAACAGTTCAATGGCCGCATTCGTATCTTCTTTATGACCGAACAAACGAGCCGGAATCACTTTCGTATCGTTTAAAACCAACACATCGTTTTCGCCAAAATAATCGATGATGTCGGAAAAATGTCGGTGTTCAATGGTTTGATCGGCTCGATTTAATACCATCAACTTCGAATCGCTTCGGTTTTCAAGCGGTGTTTGAGCAATCAATTCTTTCGGTAATTCATAATCGTAATCCATTGTTCTTATCATGCGAATAGTCCTTTCAAATAGGGAATGTTCAACTGTTCATACGCTTTTTCCGTTGCGATCCGACCGCGCGAAGAACGTTTGATGTAGCCTTCTTGCAATAAATACGGTTCATAGACATCTTCAATGGTCGTCACTTCTTCGGAAATACTGGCGGCAATCGATTCCACACCGACCGGGCCGCCTTTGAAAGTCGTGATAATCGCTTTTAAATAGCGGTAATCGGTATAATCCAAACCGTTTTCGTCGATGCCCAATTTCATAAGCGCTTCCTTACAAACCGCAAGAGAAATTACCCCGTTGTTGTGGACATCGGCAAAATCCCGTACCCGCCGGAACAAGCGATTCGCAATACGCGGTGTTCCCCGGCTTCTTGAAGCCAGTTCGTAAGCGGCTTCTTGTTCAATCGGTGTATTATAAACCCCGGCGGTTCTTAAAATAATCGCCAGTAAATCTTCTTTTTGATAATAATCCAGGCGCAGGACAACCCCGAACCGATCGCGCAAAGGCGCTGCCAAATCGCCGAACCGGGTCGTAGCCCCGACCAACGTAAACGGCGGAAGATCCACCCGAATGCTTTTGGCCGAACTGTCTTTACCGACCATGATATCCAAAACATAATCTTCCATCGCACTGTACAGCACTTCTTCGACGTAGCGCGGAAGCCTGTGAATTTCATCGATAAAAAGGACATCCCCTTCATTTAAAGTCGATAAAACCGCCGCCAAATCCCCGCTTCGTTCGATCGCCGGGCCGGAAATCACTTTAAGATTGGTCCCTAGCTCGTTGGCAATGATCTGGGCAAGCGTCGTTTTTCCAAGACCGGGCGGCCCGTAAAGCAACACATGATCTAAGGATTCTTCCCGTTTTAAAGCCGCCTTGATATAGACGCCGAGCATTTCCTTGACGCTGTTTTGACCGATATATTCGTTTAAAGATTGCGGCCGGACAGACAATTGGTCTTCTTCTAATTCTTCCGGCGTTACAATACGGATTTCATCATCCATCGTTTTCACCTACTTCATCATCATTTGCAAGGCTTGTTTAATCAACGATCCCACTTCAAGCGTGGCATCTAATTTGCCCAACACTTTGGCAATCTCTTTTTTGTGGTATCCAAGTGCGATCAGCGCTTCTTCCACATCCTGAAGATTACCGGAGGTCGGTGTCAGTTCTTCTTCAAAATTCAGTTTACCTTTCAAATCCAAAATAATCTGCTGACTGGCTTTGGCTCCGATTCCCGGAAATTTTCTTAAATAAGCATCGTTTCTAGCTTCGATGGCTCCGACAATCTGGCTGACCGTCCCGGACGCCAAGATCGACAAAGCGCTTTTCGGACCGATGCCGCTGACCGAAATCAATTTCAAGAACAATTCCTTTTCTTCTTCGCTCATAAAACCGTATAAGTCGATCATATCCTGACGGACATACTGATAAACATAGATTTTATACTCTTTTTGAAGCTGAAAATTATACGGATTGCTGACAATTAATAAATAGCCGATTCCGCTGTTTTCGCAAATAATATTTTTCGGCGTAATCTTCGTTACGGTTCCTTTTATATATCCATACATCTTAAACCACCTAAAAATAATCATATCATATTTTTAAGCAAAATAAAAGGAAAAATACCGATATATTCTTCCTTAAATACCGCGATATTTGGATTTGGGCGGTAAAATGCCCGGATACGCCCGACCCTTTTGCATCTTTGACGGAAAAGGATTTCGTTCTTCTTTCTTGAGGACCTCTTCTTTGATTTCGTCTGCTTCTTTTTCTTCTTGTTGTTTTGGCATCTCTTCCTTGCTCGCACGGATTTCTTCGACTTGCGGATAATAATCCATGACAAAACTTTCCGTATGTTCCAAAATCTGTTCGACTTCTTCTGTCAAAAGCGGGATTTTGATTTTCGTACCGACCGAAAGATGATCGAAATCCGTCAAATGCAAATTAGCCATCTCGATTTCTTTTCGTTCCAAATGATACATCCTTAAAATATCCTCGATCGTTTCTTCGTTTTTCACAATATGTATGATCATATTCTCACCGCTTTATTATATGCGTTCCAACACGAAAATATCGTCTTTTTGCCATATCAAAGAAAAGGGAAAGATCGTTTGCCACAATAAAAAAGTTTTTTCCGATACGAAACTAACATGCGTCGCATCTCTTAAATACCACCACGTTTCCAACTTTTGCGGCGGATAAGGTTTGGTTTTGATGATCAATCGCCCGCCTTTTTTCAAATGCTTTAGCAATGCGGTTAATTCATCAAACGGATGTTCCAAATGTTCAAAAACTTCGATTAGAATAATCGTATCGTATTGCTTGTCGGTTAACGTGGGATAATAAAACAAATCATAATAATCACAGGCAATCCGCTGGTTTTCTAGCAAAGTTGAAAGAAGATGAATGGAACCGCAGCCGTAATCCAAACAAAGGCCTTCGCGAATAAACGGAAGAATCTGTTGTTTGATTCGTTCCATATACCGTCGGTAACCCGCATCGCAAACGTGAAAGTCATACCGTCTTTTTTGTTCTTCTTTCGGTAAAACAGCCTGTTTTTTTAAAAAGCCACATGCCTCACATAAGAAATAAGACTGCTTTTTCACTTCCAAGAATCGCATTTTTCCACCGCAACCGCACCGCAATTTCCTCACCTTTTCTTTGACTAATCTATGAAATAATTATATAATAGAAACAGCTGAAAAACAATGAAGTAAGGAGGTGTTTTATATGGATACGCTAACAGCCATTACGATCTTCAAAGACGAATATACCAAAATGATCGAATCCTTTTCCGTTTTGGATAAAAGCGATCCTCTAACACCTCAAAAAATCAAAAACATCGCTTCTTATTTAAATCGTTGGACCGAGTTGTTGGAAGATAGTTTAAACGATTTTCCGCAAATCAGCAAAAACTTTACCCTTTCCAATCAAAAAAAAGAAACGCTTTATCTGGCGGAAATCGACGAACTGAAAAACAGTTACAATCAAAGGACCGTTAAAATCACCGAAGAAAAAAAAGGAAACATCGGCGAACTGGAAAAAGAGATTCAGCAAAACAAAAAAGAAACCGCGAAAATCATTGAACAGTTGGAACAGGATCTTCACTATTTTTTAATGACTTCCGAACAAAACAGTTATTTGCTTGAAAACGACTATGAAGAAGCCAAAAAACGCTACGACTATCAAAAAGAGGAAGCCAAAGCCTCCTATTTGGAAATCGTCGAAAAAAACAATCGAATCTTAGAAGAAAAGAAACAAAAAATCAACGAAATCCACCAAGACAATACCGATCGAAGAGTCAAACACTACCAGGAAGAAATCGCCAGTTTGAACAACCAAATTAAACTCAAAGAGGCGGAAGTTTCTTCTTTGATGAAAATCTTGCAAAACGAACGAAACGCAACCAAAGAAAAATATCGGCAGGAAAGCATTCTTTTAAACACCAACATTCAAAAGATCGCCGCCGAAAAAAACAGAATCATCGATAAAGCCAAAAATCAATACTCCAAAGCACAAAGCGATGAAAGCATCGAACGGGAAAACAAGCGCCAAAACAACCTCGGGAAATCCCAAGCGATTTTAAAGGAATTCGTGACGAAAATCAACGATGTCGATGAAATCATGAATAAAAAGAAAAAAGAATATGAGGAAGCAAACGAAGTCGCTACCCGTCAATACTTATTCGATCGATATCAAAAAACCTTCCTTTATCATCGGGAATTGGAAGAAATCTACAAAACGTATTCCAAACCCTTCGACCGATCGGTTTTAAAACTGCTCAAATTCAAACAGAAAAAACACAAGACCATTCTTCTTTTACTGAAAAAAGAATACCTTTTGAAACAACAGCGCCTGAAAAAAACGTACAATGCCTTGCTGACGGAAAATAAAAACACCAAAAATTATCTTGAAATCGATAAAAATTTTGCCACAAAAAAAATCACTATGCAAGAGCAATACGAAAATAAGTATTTTCAAAAACGCAACGATATTTTTGAAAACGACTATTCGTATATCGTCCAATCGGCCAATTACACTTTTTCGCAAAAAGCGAATATCCTGCGGTCTCAGTCGCAAATCGAAAAGAAACTGTATGAAAAAAATTTCGATCGCTACGAAGCCAGCTACTATAAAAAAATCGAAACCGTCCAAACCAAAATCCGTTATTTAAAAGCGGAAATCGATTTGGAAAACGAGTTCAATCAGTATCAACAAACCTTTGAAGAAAAAAAATATACCAATGCGCTGCATCAAGCGGAAGTTTCTTCTCTTTTGGAAATCGAAAAAAACAAACGACTCAAAGAATATAACGACACCCAGTACGGATTCAATGTGCGTTTTATTACGTTGACCAAAGAATACGGAAACAAAAAAATCGGCTTGGAAAACCAACGGGAAGAAAAAATCAAAACCTTAAACGAAGAATTAGAACAACTTCTTTTGGATAAAAAAATCTACGATATCCGTTCTTCCATCGAAAAAAACAACCTTCAGGATCGATTCGAAAAACTGAAACTATCCATCAACAACCAAAACGACATCAAAGAAATAAAAGAAAAATACCAACAGCAACTGTATCAATCGGATTTTGATTTGTTGGATATTCTATTGCGGCATTATACCCGCATTTTACAGGAAATTCCGGATAAATTCCATTATATTGCCAACACGACTTTAAAAGGGCAATCTCCTTCGTTGGCCAATATTTCCTATTTCAGAAATTTCTTAAACTCATTTGGCAGTATGTTTCTTACTTTATACCGAAACATTCTTCTTTCGTTTAAAAAATACTTTTCATTGGTCATCGAAGAACGAATCCGTTTGATCGAAAAATTAAAATATCAATCGTCGTATGAAATCTTAAAAGAAAACCATCTTCTACAAACGGCGGAAATCAAAAACAAGAAAAATCAACTACTCGATCAAATCGACAGTTATACCAAAACGCTGACCAATTTCAAACAAAAAATTTTTACGATTATCAACGACAATGCCATGTTGCTTGAAAACCGCAAAAACAAAACGAAAAAGTTGGATACGAAAACCCAGGAGATCATCAAAGAAAACAATTTGAAAATCAAAGAGTACCGCGAAAAAAGCGAACAGTATCAAAAAATGCTCTTGATGAACACCGAAGATTTAAAAGAATGCAATCTGAAATTGCGGCAATTGGCGGATCAGTATAAAAAAGAAAAAGATAAAATCGACCGCATGCGAAAAAAAGACGTTACCATCTATATGGCTTATCAAGATCGATTGGGAAAATTTATAAAAGAAAATCCGATCCATCAAACCTTTCAACCGCTAACCAACAAAGAAAAAGATCCGATGCGGTTGTTTAAAGAATGCCGAAATCTGCAGAAAAAACTGTATTCTCTTTGCCAAACGACCATTATGAAGATGAGTCGGGATTTTCAGCAATTTAAAAACCGTCAGGAACAAAAGAATCATTTGAACGAACGTCAATTGAAAAAAGCATACAAAGCGAATTTGAAATCGTATCGGCATCAATATAAAAAAGCCCAGCGGGATTACACGAAAAAAAATCTCCAGACGCTAAAACAGCACCAATTTAAAATCGAACACCAACAACATAAAATCGCTTCCGTCGAAAATTATTTCAAACATATCATCGATAAAAATTACCAAACTTATCTGAAAGACGGAAAAACCCTCAATCAACTGTTTCATAACCAAACAAAAGAGTTTTTCACGGCGCATTACGCGGCAACTGACAATAATCAAGCGGTTTTAAATTATCATCAAGCAACCGATCGGCAAAACGAAACGAATTTTAAAAAGGCAAAATCCGCGGCTTTAAAAGAAAAAGACAAACAGAAAAAAGAAATGCAGGATCACTTAAATCAATTTATCCGGCGAAAAAACGAAGAAATCGAACATCTGCCGAAAGCGTATAAATATAACATTCAATTGATCCACAGCGAAACCAAAAAGAAAAACAATGAAATTCATTTGGCGATCAAAGAAAATAAAAATCATTTCAATCAGGAAAGAAAAAAAATAGACAAAGAACTTTCCGCTTTGAAAAACACCTTAAAACAAGAAACCTTGTTGGCCGAAATCGACTATCAAAAAGAATTAAAACAAATCAAGAACAAGTAAAAAACCCGAAACGGAATCGCTCCGAATTTCGGGTTTTCTTATTTTTTTCGTAACCAAAACGGTAATTCTCTGGTAGAAGGTACATCTTCTGCCGGTTTTTTCTCTTCCGCCTTCTTCTGCTTTTTCTCTTCCTTAAGGCGTATTTTTTCAGCCCGACGGCTTCCCTTAATATCGAAAATTTCTTCGACTTTTTTAGTACTTTCGTCCGGTTCGTCTAGGATTTCTTTATGAAGCAATCCTTCGTATTCAATGTTTTCATCCGAATCGTGACTGTAAATTTCACTGGCCAGTTCATCATAACCGCTGTTTTGCGCTTTCAATTCGTAACCGGTCGCGATGACCGTAACAATCATCTCGTCACCTAAATCATTATTGTAAGCCGTACCGTAGATGATATTCAAATCTTTATCGCAGTTGTTTCTTATTTCGGCAATGGCGATTTCGATCTCTTTGGCCGTCAACCGTTCGGAAGACGTAATATTGACGATCGCATCGGTTGCGCCGTCGATCGTTACTTCCAAAAGCGAAGAATGAATCGCTTTGCGCGCCGCCATCAACGCTCGATCGGGACCGGTTGCCGCACCGATACCCATCAGCGCCGTACCGGAATTTTCCATGACGTGGCGAACATCGGCAAAATCGACATTGATCATTCCCGGAATGGAAATGATTTCGGCAATCCCCTGCACACCTTTTCGAAGAACATTGTCCGCTTCTCTAAACGCATCCAAAAGCGGTGTGGAAGGATCGACGATTTGCAATAAGCGCTGATTGGGAATCACGATCAACGTGTCCACATACTGTCTTAATTCCGTCAAACCGGCCACGGCATTTTTGGTTCGTTCCGGTCCTTCGAACAAAAACGGCTTCGTACAAATACCGACGGTCAGACATCCGTTTTCTTTGGCGATTCTGGCAATGACCGGCGCAGCACCGGTTCCGGTTCCTCCGCCCATGCCGCAAGTAATGAAAATCATATCGGCATCGTGGATCATTTCGTATATTTCTTCTTCACTTTCCAGTGCCGCTTCTTTTCCGACTTCGGGATTGGCACCGGCTCCGTGTCCGTGGGTCGTATTTTTTCCGATTAAAAGGCGATTATGGGCTTTTGAATATTTTAAATCCTGGGCATCGGTATTAACGGCAAAAAACTCAACACCATGTACTTCGTTTTCGATCATGTGATCGATGGCATTTTTCCCCGCACCGCCGACACCGATTACTTTAATTTTTGTTTTGGCTGCCTCTAAGGTATCCAACTCATCAAAAATCATCCTATCCCCTCCATCTGAAATCAAAACCGTTGCATGATATGATTTTACATTAAATTGCAATTTTTTTCAATATGATTTACGAGGAAAAAATGAAATATTAAACGCGACTGATCTCACAGAACAGACGAATGCCGAATTCCAATTCTGCCCGTTGCTGAATCAGTTCGATCAACGATGAAACATCTTTGGCCGAAGCGCTTCCCAAATTGATGATAAAGTTGGAATGCTTGACGCTCACGGCCGCATCACCGATTTGAAAACCGCGCATTCCAAGCGCATCAATTACTTTCCAAGCCGGAATAAGCGGATTGTTTTTGAAAATGGACCCCATGTTTTTACTGTCCAACGGTTGACTCAGCAGTCGGTCTTTTTTGCGCTTTTCCAAAAGCGAAAGCGTTTCTTTCGGCTCGATTTTGAATTTTGCCTTCAAAATAATCGCATCCATATGATGAAAGACGCTGTGCCGATAAGAAAAACCGCAACTGTAGCGATTCATGGTTTTAACCGACCCGTCGGAGGCCAAATACTCCACTTCCAAAAGATGTTTGGAAATATCATCCAAATAAGCTCCGCTGTTGTTGTAGATCGCCCCGCCCAATAACCCCGGAATTCCACCTAAAAAAGACAAATCGCCGATTTGTTCGGCGGCCAAATCATAAGCTAAACGGGTGGTCGGATAAAAGGCACTGCACGTCAAAATTCCCTGATCGACCGTATAAGAATACGGCAACTTTTTAAGCTGGATCACAATTCCTTGAAACATTTCGTCAGAGGCCAACACATTGCTGCCGTTGCCGATAATAAAATAATTCAGTTGATGCTTGATGATATAAGAAAATGCCTTGATCAAGCACGGGATATCTTTGGGCGTATACAAGGTTTGAATCAATCCGCCGCAACCGATTGTCGTCAGTTCTTTAAAACTTTTTCCGCTTTCGATCGTCCCTAAATCTTCTTCCAAAACATATTGATTAAACGTCATGTTTCATCAGCTCCTTTGCAATTATAAAAGCACTGTCTTTCGATACCATTTGCCGCTGAGCAAGTTGCATGTTCAATCGCAAGGTTTCGCGATGAAGCAACGCCCGTACCGCTTGAAAAATCGCCTCTTCGCCATCGTCTTCGCTTACCAGCATGGCACAACCTTTTTCTTTAAAGTAAAGCGCGTTTAAATACTGGTGGTTTTTTTTCGTTTTCCGACTCGGAATTAAAATACAAGGTTTGGAAACGGAAAAAATCTCAGCACTGGTTGCCGCACCGGCTCTGGAAATGACCAATCGCGACTGCAACATCAAAGAAGGCAGATCTTCTACGCTTTCTAAAACGTTTAAATTAGGCTTACTGCTCCACTTCTTAGCGTAGCGTCCGGCTAACAAAACGACCGAAAATTCCCGACTCAGCATTTGAGCGATCCGGCATAACGGTTCGGATCCCAAACTGCCGCCGATTACCAAAATATCAGAGCGGTATTGCGGATAGTTCAGATAAGAGGGGGTAGGATTCAGCAAAGGCTGTCCTACAACTTGATACGTCTTGCGCATCTTGGGAAGTTCGTACGAAAGAAAGATTTTTTTCGCAAAAATCGCAAAGAAAGCATTCGATCGACCCATAATGCGATTCTCCTCTAAAAGGTAAATGGGAATACGTTTTATAACAGCGTACAGTAAAAGCGGCAAACTCACATATCCGCCACTTGAAAAAACGGCTTTCGGAGGAACTTTCAAATTCTTTTTAAGAAAAAAATAAGCCCGAACGATCGCCAACCAGCGATTGTTTTCAAGCGGGAGTCCCAAAAAAGCAATTCGGTACCGATGAGCCCATTTTTCTTCCAGCGATCGCTTGCTTCCAACATAAAGAACATCCCCTTTTAATTGGTTGGCCACCGCAATCAAAGGACTGATATGACCGCCTGTCTTTCCGCCTGTTAACGCAATCATTGTCCATCACCGTTACCATTGTATGAAAAAAAAAGATCAATTAGACCTTTTTTCTTCTTCGGCTTGATGACCGCCGATCAAGTGATTTCTTTTTCTTGTAGTGGCGCCTTCTTCTAAATCCATCGCCTTTAACAAACTGTTTTTACCGTATTTCAATTTTAACCGAGCGATGGTTTGGCCAAGCTTTCGTTCTTTGATGACGGCTTCGTAAGATGTAAACAGATCCAGCCTTTCAAATGTTTCATGGGTAATCCGGCAAAAAGAAATCCCGACTTTCCGAATGGGATAAAGCGGATCGACGATGCGCCGATACAAGTCTTCAAAATACGGAATAATGCTGTTGTAGGTGTTGGTACAAACCGCCATCGTCTTACTTGCCGCTACCTCTGGGTAGGGCTTGGCATAGCCGATTTTCAAACGGATTGCAGAAGTAATCAAATGCTCTTGTTGCAACTCTAGACAAAGCGATTCCACCATTTCCTTTACAATCAGAAAACCGTGCTCATAATCATAGTTTTCCGCCAATACTTGCGATCTTGACAGATTGCGGGAATGAATCTTGTACGCTTTGATATCGGCAATCCCGATCGGTTCTTTTCCCCAGGCATGATCCAACAACATTTCGCTAACCACACCCAACTCTTTTTTAAGGTCAAGCGGATCGCTGTTTGCAAGTTGCCGCATCGTTTCAATTCCCATGCGATGCAACCGTTTTTCGATCCCGTTTGCGATTTGCCAAAAATCCGACAGCGGCCGATAATCCCATAAATATTTCCGGTAGCCTTCCTCATCTAAATAAGCCATCCCGTTTACCGCCTTTTTGGCCAACAGATCCAAACTGATTTTACTCAAATACAAATTGGTTCCGATCCCCACTGTAGACGGCAGGCCAAGTTCATCCATGATTTTCTTTTGAAACGCCCGCGCAAGATGAAACGGAGTCGTCTGATACAACAACAAATAATCCGTTATATCCAAAAAAACTTCGTCAATGGAATACGGATGAAGATCGTTTGGGGCCACATACCGCAAATAAATCGCATAAATCTCTGCCGAATAACGAATGTATTTTTTCATTTGTGGCGGAGCCACGATGTAAGAGATCGTATCGGGGATTTCATAAAGCCGACAGCGGTTTTTGATGCCGCAGGCCTTTAAAGCCTTGGATACGGCCAAACAAATCGCCCCTTTTCCCCGTTTCAAATCCGCAACGACCAATCGTGTCGAAAGCGGATCCAATCCCCGTTCAACGCATTCTACCGAAGCATAAAAACTGATTAAATCAATGCAAAGATAGTATCTTATCGCCATTTTTTCGCTTCCTTTTGATCAAGAACTATCCTTAGTTTTTCCCAAAAATCGGCGATTCAACCCCTTAATAAGGATAAAACACCAAGAAGACCTTGGTGTTTTATCATCTATAAGATAATTGCAATCAGGCTATTATGATTGGAATTCATCATCTTATCCAAAACCGTTTTGATTTTTTCCTTGGATTTATCCGGCATTTGATAAATTTTCGATTTCATTCCGTCGTTGACGATATCGAATAACTTCCGACCGAAAAATTCCTTATTCCACATTTCTTCCGTATTATCCTCATCGACATGGAAACTGTCGATCAACATTTTCGATTGTTCTTCTGAACCGATGATCGGCGTAAAAGAACTTTCCACATTGACGGCGATCATATGCAAACACGGTGCCTGAGCAGCCAATTTAACGCCGTACATCCCGTTTTTCTTAACGATGGTCGGAGCCAGAAGTTTCATATCTTCCACACGTGGGATCGAAACACCGTATCCGGTCTGTTTGGCCTCTTCAATGGCCGATTGAACTTGTTCATACACTTCGTTGGCTTTTTTGCTTTGATATAGATAACGGATGAAATCCGCTCGGTTCTTGGCATGATCGCCTAAAAGTTCCGTTACGATCTCCTGATATTTGGCGTTATCCAAATCCAAAACGATCGACGCTTTGCCGGTGGATGCTTCCATCAATTCCAATTTGACACCGGAAAACAGGGCCGTCTGTTTTAACTCATCGCATATATTATGAACGTCCTTTACTTTTTTATACTTGGATTCCACTTCTTTAATCGCTTTTAAAATATTCCCTTTTAACGGCACATCTTCGCCGATGGAATCAATGTAATCCGGTAAAGAGATTTCCAAATCGGCAATCGGAAATTCCGATAAAGCCCGCTTCAGCACCAAGTTGCAATCGTCTTTGGTCATATGAACCGCCGATAACGGCACGACGCTGATTTCGTATTTTTCTTCCATGCTCTTTGCAAGATCGATCGCTTGTTTGCCGGATGGATCTTTCGTGTTCAAAACGATGACAAACGGTTTATTCAATTCTTTCATTTTCGGAATCAACTGTTCTTCGACTTGTTCGTAATCGGCACGGCTGAACTCACCGAACGTGCCGTCGCTGGTAACATAGATTCCCAAATTGGAATGGTTGTAAATGACTTTTTCCGTTCCGATGGAAGCCGCTTCTTTAAATGGAATCGCCTCATCATACCACGGGGTTTTAACCAAACGCGGTTCACTGTCATTCCCATACCCTTCTGCAGAGGGAATGATTTCCCCGACACAATCTACAAATCGAAGCGTCAATTTCGTATCGTTCATATCCATTTCTAAGGATGTGGAAGGAACAAATTTAGGCTCAACCGTCATGATTTGCTTTCCCGCTGCCGATTGCGGTAATTCATCTACGATTTTATGTTTTAAAAATTCATCCTTGACATTGGGTAAAACCATCAATTTGAAAAACGAATTGATAAACGTAGACTTTCCGCTTCGAACACTTCCTACCACGCCGACATAAAAATCATTTTGCATTCTATTTGAAAGATTCGCTAATGCTTCTTCATTCATATTGTCTTCCTCCCTTATGACTCACAAGCAGTATATGAACGAAATGCATCTGATAGACCAAAATAAAATATTCCTTTTAAAAAAAACAATTGAATGATATAATGAAGTTAAGAGGTGTTGTATCATGATGCTTTCCTATCATATCATCGATCCGATTATTACCGCTTTTCACTGGGAATATCTAGCCGATCTGAATATCGTTTCGATTCTGTTTCGGTTGATTTTGGCTGTGTTATGCGGCGGAATTTTAGGATTCGAACGGGCTAAAAAACATCACGCGGCCGGTTTTCGGACTCACATCATCGTTTGTTTGGGATCGACCATCGCCATGATGACCAATGATTTCTTATCGCGGGTGACCGAATCGGGAGACGGAGCCAGATTAGGGGCTCAGGTTATTTCCGGAATCGGTTTTTTAGGAGCGGGAACAATTCTTGTAACCTCCAGAAATCAAATCAGAGGATTGACAACCGCCGCCAGTTTGTGGGCTTGTGCCTGCTTGGGACTGGCCATCGGAACGGGCTTTTATACTCTGTCTATTTTCAGTACCATCGTTATTACCATTGTTCTGGCCATCTTACCGAAAATAGAAGAACTGTTTACCAAACGGTCGCTTTATTTTGAAATCCACATCGAATTTCAAACCAGAGAAAATTTAAAATTATTCGTCAATACGGTTCGGCAAATGGGTTTTAACATTCTTTCCATCGAACACAATCCGGCTTATTCTTCTTCCGGACTTTCCGTTTATACCATTGCTTTGCGATCGACCGCAAAGAAAAAAATCGATCATCAATCCTACTTGAATCAATTTGCCGCTTTGGAGTACGTCAATTTCGTTGAAGAAATCAATTGAAAAAGCCCTGTTGATCGCGATTTTTTCTGTCTTTCTAAGTTTTTACTAGATCGGCAGAAACTTCCCGATTGAAACAGGACTTTTTTTTATTCTAAGAAACTACGAACGAAAACAGCCAGACACAATTCCCATAACGTTCTTCTTTTCAGTTCACCGGAAAGAACCAAAGGAACTTCACTCACCAACTTGTCTTTGCAATACAAAGCGACCTTTCCGCTAAATCCGGCATGAAAATCCAGTTCGATTTTCGGCGTAATTTCCACCTCTTCACCGCGTTTGACAAGATAACAGGCCGCTTGTTTGATTAAAACATTTACCTTGTCTTTGTATAAAATCGAATCGATCGTCTGAAGTACCGCACCCTCTTGATAGAACGTTTTCATCTCATACTGCATCGCACCGTAATTCAGCAACTGAACCGATTCGCCGTTCCTTATTTTGCTGTCTTGGTAGCCCATGACAACACTGATCAATCCCATGTTGTTTTTTTCCATATGAAGGGTAATGCAGTACCCGGAAAAAGAGGTGTAGCCCGTTTTAAGACCATTGATACCTTCTACTCTTCCAAGCAGTTTATTGGTATTGACCAGCCAAAACGGCGAAGCGGTATCTTTGCGGATGTAATCTTCTTTCAGGCTGGTATAAACCAAAACATCGGGATAATGATCGATCAAATAATCCGAAATCAATGCCATATCGTAAGCGGAAGTGTAATGATTGCGGCTGGTCAGTCCCGTACAATCCGAAAAATGCGTATTTTTAAGATTTAAAGAAGCGACTTTTTCGTTCATTTTATCGACAAAGACTTCTTCGCTGCCGCAAATCGTCTCGGCCAAACATATGGCTGCGTCATTGGCCGAAGCAATACAAACGCATTTTAATAATTCATCGACCGTAATCTTTTCACCGACCGATAAAAAAGCCTTCGATCCTTCCATGGAAGCGGCATTTTCAGAGACCGTAACAACGGTATCTTTTTGAATCGATCCTTTTTCCAACGCCTCATACGTCAACAACAACGTCATGATTTTCGTCATGGAAGCCGGCGGTAGACGCAAATTCATTTCCTGATTGTATAGCAGTGTGTCGGTTTTTCCTTCGTATAAGACAGCCGATCGGGCATTCGGACAAAGAATTTGTTCTTCGCTTTCAATCCAATCCGCCTCTTGAGCAAATACCTTACTCCCACAACAGAAAAACAAACCCAAAACCAATAAAAAACTCAGACGTTTCATAGGAAGATCACCCATTAAAATGTATGAAAAAAAAGGAGTTTTAGAACTCCTTTGAAGCACTTTTAGACTTTCTTTTCTTTACTTTAATCTGATGTTTGGAAAGCCCGTATAAAAAGATATCCAATTCTTTTTTCGTTTGGAAACCGTCTTTCTTGGCAATAAAAACATCGGTGGAACTAACCATAAACAAAAGGACATCGTCTTCTTCGACGATTTTTTTCAACTGCTGATATTCCGCTGTGTATTTGCTGACTTGATCACCGATTTTGGAAACCAAAGAAAAACTTTCTTCTTTCAAAGTAAATTCGTTGACCATGCCGTATTCGGCCAGTTCCTTATTTTTCTTAACGACCTGTTGCGGCAAACGGATCATGCAATACGCATTATAGGCGGCAATCAATCCCGCAAGAACGATAAAAACCGAACCGCTTAGATACTGATCGCTGTTCTGTAACGATAAAATCAAAATCACAATACCGAAAACGAGTAAAATCAGCGGATAAATAAAGCGAAACGCATAATTTCTTCTGGATATTTTCACCAAAGAAGCAACGGCTTCTTCTTTGGAAAGTTTTGTCGTATTGTAAACAACCACTCGGAATTCCTTCTTTCCTATAAAATAAAAAGCCTTGAACAAGCAAGGCTGTTTTTGTAAACTGGTGCCCACTGCCAGAATCGAACTAGCCTTTTATCCTTACCATGGATACGTTCTACCGATGAACTAAGCAGGCATTGGCAGCAGTTATAGGATTCGAACCTATGCATAACGGGGTCAGAGTCCGTTGCCTTAACCACTTGGCTAAACTGCTATCAAGCACATTTTCTGTCTTTTTATAGGCTTCAACAGTTTTCTTAAGTATTCTATCATAAAATCAGGCTCATTTCAAGAAGAATTTAACGTTTTTTACAAGCATTTTGTTCCACTTCTTTTTTCATAAAAAAAGAGCAGTTCACCTTCAAGATGAACTGCTTTTTACAAGCGAATGATTATTTAATGCAGTAGATGGAATTCTTACCGGCAAATACAGATGTTCCCGCAAATTCACCGCGACCGTTCAAATCGTCTTCAATACGAATCAATTGATTGTATTTGGCAATCCGGTCCGTACGAGATGCGGATCCTGTCTTGATTTGACCGGCATTCAAACCGACTACGATATCGGCAATCGTCGTATCTTCGGTTTCACCACTGCGGTGGCTGACAACCGCGGTATATCCGGCACGTTTTGCCATTTCGATCGCATCAAACGTTTCCGTTAACGTACCGATTTGGTTTACTTTGATTAAAATCGCATTGGCAACACCCATTTCGATCCCTTTAGCCAAACGTTTGGTATTGGTAACAAACAAATCGTCACCGACCAACTGAATTTTTTGACCTAATTTTTCCGTCAAATATTTCCAGCCTTCCCAGTCATCTTCTGCCAAACCGTCTTCGATGGTAATGATCGGGAATTTTTCAGTTAGAGGAACATAGTATTGATCAACCATATCTTTAGAATTGAATTGACCCTTATCGGCTTTTAACGTATAAAGACCGGTTTCTTTGTCATAGAATTCGGAAGCCGCTACGTCGATACCCAAGCAAATATCTTTTCCCGGAACATAACCGGCTGCTTCAATGGCTTCCACAACCCGTTCAAACGCTTCGGTATTGGAACCCAGTTTCGGTGCATAACCGCCTTCATCACCGACGGAAGTTACATAACCGTTGGCTTTTAAAATTTTCTTTAACGCATGGAAAACTTCGGCACCCATCCGAACCGCTTCTTTTAAAGAAGGTGCGCCAACCGGTAAAATCATGATTTCCTGGAAATCAATGCAGAAGTCCGCATGAGCACCGCCATTTAAAATATTCATCATCGGTAACGGAAGTTGTTTTGCGTTTGAACCACCGAAATAATTATATAAAGGCATTCCGTAGTAATCGGCCGCCGCACGAGCACAAGCCATGGAAACACCGAGGGTTGCGTTCGCACCTAAATTCCCTTTATTTTCCGTACCGTCTAAGGCAATCATCTTGTTGTCAATGACGATCTGATTTCTTACATCGTACCCGATTAATGCCGGGGCAATGATTTCATTGACATTGTGAACGGCTTTTAACGTTCCTTTTCCAAGATAACGGGATTTATCGCCGTCTCTTAATTCAAGGGCTTCGTGTTCACCCGTTGATGCGCCGGAAGGAACCAACGCGCGACCAAACGCACCGCTTTCCGTAACAACTTCTACTTCGATTGTCGGATTACCACGTGAATCCAAAACTTCTCTTGCATAAATGCTTTGAATAAATGGCATAAAAAATTACATCTCCTTATTTCTCTTTATAGTTTTTTTACCACAAATATTATACTATATTTGCCGGGACTTTTCCTAGCCCTTTTTTTTTATTTTAACAGAAAACGTTTTACTAAACAAAAGGAAAGAAAGAAGGGGAGGTTTTGATCCTTCCCCTTCTTTTATTATGACCTGTTTTTTAAGTTTCATACCTATAGGCGATCGTAAAGTACTTTCAAACGATGATGGATCGGTAACGTGATCACAACAACGATGAGCGATAACAACAAATTAAACGGAATCACGGCACAAAGCAAGTAATAAAACATGAAATTATCCACGCTTACATCTTGGATCGCCCCACCGCTGATTACCTTGAAAGCATCGCCGCAGGCACCGACAATCATTTCCATTCCGCCGGCATAAAATTCACTGTAAAAAGGAATATTGATAAAGGCATTGGTAATAACGCCCATCAACACCCAGATTACGACCACACTGACTAAGGATAAAAGCGTCTTTCTTTTTAAAGTCGTATGGTGATAGATCAAGCCGACCGCAATCACAACCGGCAAAGCGATCAAAACATCGGCCAGTTCGCCCACAAAACCGGTGGAAGACATCGGCAACTTAACCAAAAAACGAATCACCACACAAACCGTCGCATCGATAGGTCCCATCATAAACGCACAAATCAGAATCGGAATCATCGAAAAATTGATTTCCAAAAACGGCGGGAAAATCGGCAACTTGATCTTTGGAATAAAACTGTAAAATACCACCGCTAGAGCTGCGAAAATAGCGATGAATGTCAAACGTTTGACAGTAAAAAATTTTTGTTTTTGCATTTTTTTCTCCTTCTTTCCAATAAAAAAATTCCCCAATAACCATTGGGGACAATAAAAAACGAATCAACCGTTTTAAATCCTTTTTCCATCCAGACTCTAACTGTCGGTATAGGAATTTCACCTATTCATGCATTACGCTCGCGGACTGTACCGCCGGTATGGAATTTCACCAAACCCCAAAGGATAAATCAATATAAAGTTTTATTTTTTGACAATCAAGGACTCAGATGTCATTTCCGCCGGTTTGTCAATGCCCAGCAATTCCAAAAGTGTCGGCGCGATATCCGATAAAATTCCGTTTTTCAGTCGAATCGCCTGATCCGTCACGACAACCGGAACCAAATTCGTCGTATGAGCCGTATACGGTTTTCCTTCGGCATCGACCATTTGTTCGGCATTACCGTGATCAGCTGTAATCAAGGCTACCCCACCGACTTCGTCTAATGCCTGTTGAACGCGACCCACGCAAGTATCAACGGCCTCTACGGCTTGAACCGCTGCCGGAATAACACCGGTATGACCGACCATGTCGCAGTTGGCAAAATTCAAAATAATGCAGTCATACGTCTTCGCCAAAATCGCTTCTACCACTCGGTCACAGACTTCAAAAGCACTCATTTCGGGTTTCAAATCATAGGTTGCCACTTTCGGCGAATTCACCAAAATACGAGTTGCTCCTTCGATTTGCCGGTCGGCACCACCGTCAAAGAAAAAGGTAACATGAGCATATTTTTCCGTTTCGGCAATCCGAAGTTGCTTCAAACCGGCCGCGCTAACCACATCGCCGAATAAATTCGTCAACTTCTGTAATCCGAACGCAAGCGGTCCTTTTACCGAATCGGCATATTTCATCATCGAAACGAAAAAGACATCGTGCGGCGCATGCGAAAGATCCATCCGATACGGTTTTTCCGCATTGTAGACAATTCCTTCCGGATTGGAAATACACGTTGCGATTTGAATCGCCCGATCCGGTCTGAAATTGGCAAATACGACCGAATCTCCGTCTTCGACCATTCCGTCTTCACAGACGATAAACGGTTTGATGAACTCATCGGTGATTCCTTCTTGATAAGCCGCTTCGATTCCCGAAAACGGATCGGAAAATACCGGTCCTTTTTTCGCGGTCATCGCATCGAAAGCCAACTGAATTCGATCGTAGTTTTTATCCCGATCCATTCCGTAATAACGACCGCCGACGGTTGCTACCGTCACTTTGCCTTCGTTCATGATTTTTTCAAGGTAAACGGCAGCCGATTTCGGTGCCACATCACGACCGTCTAAAAAAGCGTGATAATAAACTCGATCAATCCCCATTTTTTGCGCCAATTTGGCAATGGCGATGATATGAGCGGTATGGGAATGAACACCGCCGTCGCTGCAAAGACCGAAAATATGAAATTTCTTATGATTGCATTTCGCACGCTCAATGGCCTTTAAAATCGCCTCATTGCGGTCCAATTCACCGGTTTTAATCGCATTGTTGATCCGTGAAAGAGACTGCCATACAATTCTTCCGGCCCCAATATTCATATGACCGACTTCCGAATTGCCCATTTGTCCTTCCGGCAATCCGACGGCCTCTCCGCTGGCTTCAAGCGTCTTGGTATCATAGGTCTTAAAAATCCGATCTAAATTCGGTTTAGAAGCCAAAGAAACCGCATTGGAAGCACTCGGTTGACAAAGGCCGTATCCATCCATAATGATCAGTACCACAGGTCTATGTTTCATTTTATCATTACTCCTTCTTTCAATTCCGTAACTTATTATATACCAAAACCGAGGATACTTCCATCTTATTTTTAATTTTTTTTAGCGGGTAAAAGATTTTCGAACCGCTTTTTCCCAGCCTTCCAAACATTCTTTGCGGTAAGAGGATTCCATCAACGGGTAAAATTCGACATTCGGTCGATTCAAACTTTTGATTTCATCCAGATTCTTCCATATACCCATAGTCAGTCCGGCCAAATAACAAGCCCCAAGCGCTGTTACTTCCGTATTTTCCAACCGACAGATCACCGCATCGGAAATATCCGCTTGAAATTGCAATAAAAACGAATTTACCGACGCACCGCCATCGACCTTGATATGAGAAAGTTTTAATCCCACGTCTTTTTCCATGGCGGCAATGACATCTTCTACTTGATAGGCAATGGCTTCTAAAGCCGCTCGAATCAAATGGGCCCGATGGCATCCTCTGGAAAGACCGGTAATGATTCCTTCGGCACTAAAATTCCAGTACGGAGCCCCCATCCCCACAAAAGCAGGAACAATATAAACACCGTTGGTATCCGATACCGTTTTAGCAATCGCCTCTGTTTCGGCCGATGATGAAATCAACTGCATTTCGTCTCTGAGCCACTGAATTAACGCTCCGCCGACAAAAACACTTCCCTCAAGCGCAAATTCCGGCGTCTGATCGGTAGCGCAAGTAAGGGTTGTAATCAAGCCGTTGTTGGATTCGATCGGTTGATGTTTGGCATTCATCAACAAAAAACAGCCCGTTCCGTACGTTACTTTCAGATCGCCTTCATCAAAACAGGATTGACCGAACAAAGCACTTTGCTGATCGCCTGCTGAGGCCATAATCGGAATTTCAAAACCTAAGATTTCTTTGCAGGTATTGCCGAAAAAAGACCCGGACGGACAGACTTCCGGTAAAATATCCATCGGAATATGGAACAAAGCACATAAATTCGGATCCCATTGTAGCGTATGAATATCAAACAGCATTGTTCTGGAAGCATTGGTATAATCCGTTTTATAGATTTTTCCGCCGGATAATTGCCATAATAAATACGTATCGATCGTTCCGATTAATAAATCCTGTTCTTCATACGCTTTTTGAACGGCATCGACATTCTTAAAGAGCCATTCTATTTTCGATGCGCTGAAATAAGAATCCAACCGCAGACCAGTTTTTTTTCGAATTGTTTTTTCCAATCCCAGTTTTTTCAGTTCATCACAGCGTTTGGCCGTTCTTCGACACTGCCAACCGATCACATTGTAAAACGGTTCGCCTGTTTTCTTGCTCCAAGCGACAACGCTTTCCCGTTGATTGGTAATTCCCATTGCCGCAACCTGTGAAAATTTTAAGCGCGCTCTGGTCAAGACTGTTTGGATCACGCTTCGCACGCTGGATAAAATATCGATCGGATCCTGTTCGACATATCCCGGTTTGGGGTAAAGTTGCGGAAATTCTTCTTGGGCTTTGGCGATGATTTGAGCATGCGAATTAAAAATAATCGCCCGTGTCGATGTTGTTCCTTGGTCTAACACCAAAAGATATTTCATTGTATCACATCCTAATCGTTGTTCGTTGTATCTAATTATACCACACCGATTTTAAAAAGAAAATAAAAAACTGCGAAATCGCAGTTTTAAAGTAAAATCGAAAGAGCGATCAGCAAGGATCCCTGAGTTAAAAAAGCCAGCATATTATTCAAAGGAAAATACCAATGCCGTGTTTTATGCCGAACAACGTAAATCCCCAAAAAACCGCCCAAACCACCCATCAGCCAAGGTAAGATCAGCAGTGTTTTTTCCGGAATGCGGCGTTTCTTCAAAATGGCTCTTCGTTTATCGAGGGCATACGCGTAAAATGTGAGAACAGAACAGACCAGTTGTGCAACCAAAAGCGTTACAATCACGATTTCTTTCATACACTTTTAATCGATAAATTCGAATTCATAATCGAAAATCCGAACCGTATCGCCGTTTTGAACCCCCAGTTTTCTTAATTGATCGTCTAATCCATACGTTCTTAACTGTCTGGCAAAGCGGTATCTTGCCGTATCCGAATCAAAATCGGTCATGTCAAACAACCGCTTCAAACGATCGCCGGTTACATTGAAAACACCGTCATTTTGGCGTTCGATCACAAAAAACGGCTCTTCTTTCTTCCACTCGTATTCCACTTCCGCTTCCGTCTCATCTTCCTCAACCAAAGAAAACGATTCGGTTACATCCAGCAAATCGGCTATTTTGTACAACAACGGTTCTAAATTCGTTTGTTCATACGCCGATATTTCCAAAATCGGTTCCTTTACTTTTTCTTTAAAGGCTTTCAAATTGGCGGCTGCCTGCGGGCTGTCCATTTTATTGGCCACAAGAATAGACGGCCGTTTCGATAAATTCATTTTATAACTTTCCAACTCTTTTTTGATGATACAGTAATCCTCATACGGATCTCTACCATCGGTAGCGGCCATATCGATCAGATGTACAATGACCCGACAACGCTCGATGTGCCGCAAAAACTGCAATCCCAGTCCTGCCCCTTCGTGCGCCCCTTCGATGATTCCCGGTAAATCCGCCATCACAAAACTGCGACCGTCCGGAACTTGAACCATTCCGAGATTGGGAACAATCGTCGTAAAATGATACGCCGCAATCTTCGGACGAGCGGCCGATACCGCCGCAATCAACGTCGATTTACCGACACTCGGGAAACCGACCAGCCCGCAATCGGCCAAGACTTTCAATTCCGTGCGAATCATTCGACTTTGTCCGGGTTCGCCTTTTTCGCAAAAATCGGGACATTTCATAATTCCCGTCGCAAACGCCATATTCCCGCGACCGCCGCGACCGCCTTTTGCAACCAATACTTCCTGGTTGTGTTTGGTGATATCCCCGATCAAACGGCCACTTTCGTCATCGAAAATCATCGTTCCGACCGGAACATGGACATAAGTCGGTACCGCACTGGCACCTGTCATTCCTTTGTGAGCACCTTTTTCGCCGTCGTTTCCTTTCAATATCTTCTGATACCGTAAATCAAGAAGGGTCGATAACCCTTCATCGCCGACGAAAATAACCGAGCCACCGGCACCGCCCGAACCACCGAACGGACCGCCTTTTTGTACCTTCAATTCTCGGCGATAAGCCACGATCCCATCTCCGCCTTTACCGGCTTGAACACGCATTTTGACTAAATCGACAAACATCCTTACAATCTCCCTTCCTAAAAAAAAGAACGCTCATTTCCACTCGAGCGCTCCTTGTTCTTACTCCATTACAGGATAAACCGAAACTTGTTTTTTATCGCGACCTTTACGCTCAAAACGTACCACACCGGTCACTTTTGAAAATAACGTATCGTCGCCACCGCGTCCTACATTGGTACCCGGAAAAATTTTTGTTCCTCTTTGACGATATAAAATGGAACCGGCTGTTACATATTCACCATCACTTGCTTTTGCACCCAACCGTTTTGCTTCCGAATCACGACCGTTTTTCGTCGAACCAACACCTTTTTTAGATGCAAATAACTGTAAATTTAACGCTAACATAAAGATACCTCCTATTGTTTTAATTTTAAATATTTCGGGTATTGCTTGGAAATTTCCTCCAACGTCGCCTCCAAATTTTCAAAAAGAGTATTGGAAACAAAATCCGTTGTTTTAATCTGCAAGCGAAAGTATCCCTCATCGCAAACCAAATCGATAATGTTGTAACCCAAATTGAATTTCTCGATCAAATTCGCTGTCATAATACACGCCACCGAAATACTGGCACATACGATATCCGAACCGTACTCGGCATAATCGGCATGCCCCTTTACTTCAATGGTTGCTTCTTTATCTTTTCTTCCTACTTGCCAGGTTGTCATGGTTCTTAAGCGTTGATTGCTTCAACAACCAACTTCGTATAAGCCTGACGATGACCCTTCTTCGTAGCAGAATGTTTTTTAGGACGATATTTGAAAACCGTAATTTTCTTACCCTTTCCTTGTTTTTCACATTTTGCCGTAACCGTTACACCTTCTACATACGGTGTACCGACTTTCGGTCTTTTTCCTCCGGAAACAAATAAAACCTTATCAAATGTGTAAGTCTCGCCTTCGGCAACGTCTAATTTTTCAACGTAAACGGCTTGGCCGACTTCTACTTGAACTTGTTTTCCGCCTGTTTCTACAATTGCATACATGTCGTATTACCTCCTTATTTTTTTAAGACACACTATAAGGGTAGATTTTCATCCTTTATAACCCGTTCTATGTGGTGCATGTTACAACATAATAATTATATTCTATTTTGAAACAATAGTCAAATCTTTTTTTCCAAGAAATAAAAAATTATAAGTTGTAAAATAAAAATTGACACTTAAAGAAAAAAAGAGAACCTCTTTAAGGATTCCCCTCAATAAACAATAGAAAAGACATACCGTTAGTTGTATCATGTAATTGACTA
>ERZ506469.12-NODE-12-length-52271-cov-6.80774_pt1 | contig 52271 bp, 53 predicted proteins | sample MGYA00512386_ERZ506469 | MGnify/ENA metagenome assembly ERZ506469 | reverse complement strand
ACGCCGCCAGCGTTAATCCTGAGCCAGGATCAAACTCTCCATTTGTATCCTTTTTTCTTCTTTAATTCTTCTTCGCTTCCGTCATATATAGTTTTCAAAGACTAAAATTCAAACCTCTCGTTTGAATGCCTTATCATTATACCACTAGTTTTTTTTCTTGTCAATTATATTTTTTCGTTTTTTATTAAAAAAAATAAGACGTCCTTTCGACGCCTTATTTCCTATCTACTTCCGTGTAAGCCAAAATCATCGGTCCGATGGCTTTTCCGTCATCTTCGACGATCGAGCGGCTCACATACATATCGTATGTCCCGCAATAAGCATCTGTTTTAGAAGCGGAAAGACCTGCTCCGATACAAATACCACCCAAATGGTATTCACCGTTATCATCTTTTTTAAAATAAGTATTTAAGATTCCCTCAAATATCTCCTCACCCACAGAACGATAACGTTGCGGCAACGCGTTTAAACGAACCGCTTTTAAAATCGCGTACGATATCATCGCACTTCCGGATGTTTCCACATAGTTTTTTTCTTTTCCCGGTTCATCGACCACTTGCCAAAACATCTTTGTCTTCGGATCCTGATATTGCAACAACCCATCAATCGTTTGTTGGATCAACGGGCGAAGTTTAGCACGGTATTTTTCTTCTTCCATGATTTCATAGACATCGACCAAGGCCATTTCATACCATCCGCAGGCTCTTAACCAAACAATTTTGGAATGACCGTTTTTCGGATCCGCCCAAATCATTCGTTCTTCTTCATCGTCGTACTGCCCGTCATAACCGTGTACCATCAATTTCCGATCGTCTTCCCATGTCAGATCAAACGTATTCTTTAACTGGTATAAAATGTCTAAGTAGCTCTGTTTATTTTCGAATTGTTTGGTGTACTGAGCAAAAAAAGGTTGTATCATATAAAGACCGTCCAACCAGATTTGGTTCGGATATTTTACCTTATGCCAAAACGAACCGGCCACGCGCGGCAAGCGTCGAACTTGTTTATCCATAAAAAACTCAATGGCTTTACGATACTTCTCTTTTTTCGTTTTTTCATATAAAAGATACAAGACTTTGGCTTCATTACACGGATCCGAATCACAACCGTCTTCCGTGTAGCGATTGTAATTATCATAATATAAAACTTTTACTTTGCCGTCTTCATCAACACATTGACCGACGAAATTTTCGATGTAATTCAGCAATTGTTCCGATTGTGTATGTTGATAAAGCGCAGCCAAGCCGACCATCATACAGCCGTCGATATACGTCCATCCGGGTTGTTTCAATCCACGTAATACTTCTTTATTCCATAATGGTTTTTCTAGCGTGGAATGCCGGCACAAATAGTCAATATAATTTAAAAACTGTTCTTTTTTTTCCTGATTCATTTTCTCCTCCAATAAAAAAACTGCAAATGAAACAACATTTGCAGTAATTCAATCAAAATTGGTCTTTGGAATATCCCAATGCCTTGGAAATATTCAACGCACAGGCTTTGAGTTTATCCACAATAACCGCTCGATCCATTCCCTCATAATATATATCGGAAACAGAAACGGCTGCCACGACATTGCCCGTATAATCGAAAATAGGACAACTGAAACAAAGCATATGCGGCTCCCGTTCTCGATTATCCGTCGCATAGCCTCTGTTTCTGACTTTGATGCATTCTTTCTTCAGCGCTTCCTTAGACATAATCGTATATTCGGTATGCCGTTTGAATTCGATCCGATCAATCGTACGATCTCTTACATCTTCCGGCAAATAAGAAAGCAGAACTTTTCCCAAGGCGGTCGAATACAAATCCGATCGGGTTCCCAGATTACAGGTAGCCAATTTGGCACCGACGCCAACGTATTTATAAATATAAACAATTTCCAATTCATCCAAAACAGCCACAAACGCATTGCGGTGCAATTCATCAGCCAGCGGAATCAAATACTGTTCGTAAACGTCTGTCACATTCAAATTGGACACATAAAGCATCCCGAGTGAAAAAATTTCACTGCCTAAAACGTACTTTTTATCGTTTGCTTTGCTGATTGCCGCCAGTTTCAATCCCAATAAAGTCTGCACAATATCAAAGGCGCTGCTTTTCGGAATTTGAAGCGATTGCGTAATTTCTTTTAATGTTAAGCCACTCGGATGACTTCCAAGTAAAGCAAGGGCCTCGTAAGCTCTACCGATCGTTCTGTTCAATTTCTTCACCCCCTACCAAAATTTGCGTTTAAAAACTGTAATTTCAGCTTTCTTTATAACGTATTATACAATTTTTTTCCAAATTATGTCAACTGTTCTCTTCCAAAAGCGTCAAACAAAGTCCATATAAAATATCATCAATCAAGCCATTTTTAACATTATTTTCAAATACAATCGGTTGATGTAAATAAACTTTGGAAAAATGGATTAACGGCAATAACGTAGCCGAATCGAAAACGGTGATCTGCGGATAATTCCAATTTTGATTTTCTATTAAATGTTGTTTTAAATAAGTAACTCCCAACGGAATATAAGATTTGATTTTTTTGTAATACCAAGATAAATCGATCAGATCGATTTGATACTGATTGGCAAGAATCGCAAAATCGGTAAAAGCCTTCAATCCCATCAACGAATAACTTTTCGATTTTGTTCGTTTGAGTTCCTGCGGTAAAGAGCCGTCATCGGCAAATTGATGCAGCAGATGATATTCGATCATATGATAAACATACGAAAGCACATCTTCTTTACAATCAATAAAATAAGCAACGGTAAGACACCCCAAAACATACATACTGCCGTGATTGTTGGTCGCGTATCGCTCTTGCAAAGCGATCGGACTTTGATTCATCCAACGATAAAAATCGACATGCCAATGTTTTAACTGTTGATAGAAATCCTCTTCCAAATATCCCAATATTTGCAACTGCTTTAGTAAAAAGAGGGCATACGTCATATTGCCGGTATAATCAATCATACCGATGCCCCGACCGGTATTGACTCCTTTAATCATTTGGGCATGATCCATATTGGGATTCATCCTGCTTTTCGGATCGATGAAAAAGACTTCACAGTGTTTTTTTAGGCAATCGTAATACCGCGTATCGTCTGTTAAATAGTAAAGAATCCCAAGCGTATAAACCAAATAAGATAAACTGCGCAATTTATCCTTGTCATACTCTTCTCCTTCGGGATTGGCCATTCCGTCTTTGGAAATATACGGAAGTCCCGAAGGAGTTTTCGGATTGGGCCAGTAGTAGGTGGCAAGCGATACATAATCGTGTGCATCGATTTCTTCCGGTAAAACAACCTTTTTATCGACGACGCTTTGCAGCGGTTGATTGAATAAATACGCTAAGCTTCCTTCTAAATCTGCGATCCGTTGACGACTGATTTTCTTTTTAATCTGTTGTAATTCATCAGCCGTAAACAAAATGTAGTGATTGACCGGATCAAAACGGATGCATTCTTTAAAGTAATCCATTACAGCAGATCCTGACCGCCATTGATCTGAACGACTTCACCGGTAATGAAAGAGGCTTGGTCGCTGACTAAAAATTCAATGACACGGGCTACTTCTTCCGGTTGACCGAAACGTTTCAATAAAATATTGTTCTTCCAAGATTCGAACAGTTGCGGATTGGATGCTTTGGTCGCTTGATGAAACGGCGTATCGATCGTTCCCGGAGCGACTGCATTAACCCGAATACCGTATTCAGCCAAATCTTTGGCAAGCGCTCTGGTTAAAGTAACGATCGCTCCTTTGGCCGTTCCGTAGACACCGGCACCCGGACCCCCGGCATTCCAACCGGCATTGGACGAGAAGTTGATAATCGATGCGGCCTCGGATTTCTTTAAATATTTAATCGCCGTTCTGGTTACATAGAAAACACTGTCTAAATTGAGTCCCATGACTTTCCGGTAAAATGACGTCGGCATATCATCAAAACGACAACGGCCGCCTAACCCCCCGGCATTGTTGACCAATACGTCGATATGGCCGTATTTTTCGCCGATTGCCGTCACGTTTTTCGTCACTTCTTCTTCATTGGTCACGTCAAAATGATAATATTCGGCTTCGATATTTTCATCTTTTAATTGTTTTAAGGCTACTTGTGCGGCATCATCTTCAATGCCGTTTAATACAACCAAATAACCTGCCTTTCCCAATGTTTTGGCGGTTGCAAGTCCGATTCCGCCGGTTGCTCCTGTAATTAATGCAATCTTTTTCATCTTAGTTCTCCTTTTTTTCCAAAAAATCTTCTCTACATGGTGTAAAAATATCCAGCAGTTTTCCTGCTTTCAAACAAACAGCCCCATGTAAAATATTCGGCTCTTTGTACATAGAATCTCCGGCACGCATGATCTTTTTTTCGCCACCGATGGTAAATTCGAATTCACCGCTGATGATATACGTACATTGTTCGTGCGGGTGGGAATGCATCGCCCCGATCGATCCTTTTTCAAAGGTGACTTCGCAAACCATTAAATTATCGTTATACGATAAAACTTTGCGATGAACTCCTTCTCCGACTTCTTTTGCTTTGATTTCTTCGTTTACGAAAAAATGCTGAATCATCTTACTTTTCCTTTACTTCCATAGTCAAATGAAAGACTACGTTCGTTCCTTTCTCTCGTATTAAAATCGTTGTTCTTGTTTGATTAACCGGATTATCCAATGTTTTCAGTAAATAAACTTCTTTTCCTTTTTGATCGACGGTAATTGTCCAATCTTTCTCGTTCAAATGGCCGTTTAAAACCAAGACATCGGCATCGGAAACGATTCTTTTCGTTTCCTGGACATGTTGATACCCGCAATCTTGAAAGCCCAAGGAAGCGTCTTCCAATTGTAGGGATGTTTGATCTACCGTAAGGTTTGATTCTAAATGGAACACATAATCGAACACGGCCGACTCTTTTGCATAAACCGAATACAGATCGACAAACCCGTTTTCCAGTAAAGCAATATCCCGTTTTTCATCGACACCCGGATAAACTTCTTTGGCCTCGCAAATCAAATGATCTTCCGAATAAAAAATCGTATTGCCCGGACGACTGGACGGAACATCTTCCCCGTTTCTTACAACCGTATTGTGCGCAAGCGTCCGTCGGTGCCATTCATTGCACAAGCGCGCCCGATATCCGGCATTGGAAACATCTCTGCTGATCAAATCATTTTGATGAATGACTTCGATATTGATGATATCCGGATGGGCATGACTCGGACCGTTCAAACCGTATTTCACAAAAACATTCATCGCTTGATTGCGCAACATGGCAAAACTGGATTTCGGAAAGTTCTGTGTTTTTTGCACAACAACCGCATAATCGCTCAAATCCATATCCGGATGGAATAACAATCGTTCGTAGGCGATTTCATTGTCGATATAAAACGGCTTGGAAAGCGGAAGCGGTGTACGTGGCAACGGATTGTTTTCGATGTTTTTCAAAATCATCGTAACCAAACTGTCTTCACCGAAAATCTTCGATGCCGTATGATAAATATAACTGTACGTCTTTAAATTAATCGATGGCCAACCATCGTTGGGATTCGGCAGGAATTGATTGCTGAACGCATAATGGTAGGCACTGATAAACATCTGTTCAATCGTTTTTTCACAGTCTCCGAAATCGTAGTCGTAAATTTTGCTGAACAATAAAAGCGCACTGATTCCTTCCAACGTGAAGAAATTGTAATGAATGGAGCCCTCATACCAGAAATAATCGCTCGTGACCCCTTCTTGAATTTGTTTTCGGATATTATACGGTCCTTCAAACACAAAATCGATGATTTCTTTTTTATGAAAGAAAAAGCCGATCAAGCCAAGTGCCGAATTATTCCAACAACGAATGTTGTGGATCATATCCACTTGCGGCTTCAACAACAAATACATTTCTTTAAACAGGTGCTCGTATATAAAATCCAAATAGTCCTGATCCAATTCGTCTTTGACGATTTCCAAAGCCTGAATCATGCGGATACAAATAATGGACTCGTTAAGACCTTGCGGTAATATCCGCCCGCAACCCCATGTCATTTCTTCATAGGAGGAATAAACGTTGCGTTCTTTGTTGTGAATTTCGAATTTCGTATAATTTTCAGCATAAAATCCGATGATATTTTTTACGATGTCCAGATATTTTTTATCTTTGGTGTACTGATACACGCTGGCGGCCTTCCAAGCGGTCAAAACCGCTTCATTCCGGTAATAATAAATCCATACCCCGTCGTAAATCGGATTGGTAAATTTTTTACCGCAAACTTCGCATTGATGGACATGCGGTTGATGAATATCGAAAATCAACCTTCCGCCGTCGTCATCGCAAAAATAATAGTGTCCCCATTCGCTTCTTAAAGCGGGATCATCATGAAAATCACGATAAAACGTATCGACTTGCTGTTTGATTTGCTCATACGCTTTCCGATATTGTTCGTTTTTTTCGATAGACTCTTTAAAATGTTCATTCAAATAATTCATTTTTTTACCTCAATTACCAAAGATTTTCGATGTTTGCTGTCATAAAGCACTTGATTTTGATATTGAACGACCGTTCCGTTAAAAATCCCCAATTTCACTTGATCGGCCGTTTCTTCTACATAAAGGCAATCGCCGTCAAACGTATATCCCAATGCCGGTTTAAGCAGCAAATACGTCTTTGAATCCAAATATAGAACACCACCAGAAAAAGAAATCGGTTTTTCTTTTTCAAGACAAAGCGTATGAATCAACTGCTGTTTGATGGTCGGTTTGGTATCAACACAAAGGGTATGCAGAACCGTTCGACAGAAATTGTCCGGTTCCTGGGTCGTCATCACGCTTTTTACTTCCTGCGAAAATTGCCTTACCGTCACTTCATCTTCACTGAAACACCGATAGTACAGTTTTTCGTTGAGCAGGCGATAGACGTAGCCGTCGCTTGTTTGTTCGGCAAAACAGTCGCTGTTAAAAACAGATGTATAAGAATGCGTTTTTTCGGATTCGAACGTATCAATTAAAATAAAATAGTTCAGTTCATCCGTAAAAACGATTCGGCTGACTTCTTTCATCTTCAAATCAACCGGATAAATCAAGTGATTTTCCCCTTTGAAAAAGGTATATCGCTGATCCGTATAAAAATAATTGATTTCACCGTAATACGACGCAACCGGATCAAACGACGGATTTTCCGCCAGTCGTGTTTTGGCGCTTTCCATATAAACATCGTTGCAATTCATACAGTCGCTCAACTTTCCGTCTACCAAAAGGACATTGTGATGTTGCGGCAAAATATTCCGATTGTATCCGTCGTCGATATAAAAATAAGCATGTTCTTTATTTAAAATAAAGGATAAATTATCGGGATGATGGTGCGACAGCGATAAAACTTGATACCCTTGATCCTTAAAGAAACGCCATCCGTTTTTCCATTGCTTCAAACCGCCCGGTCGGCCGCATTTAAAGGAAAAAACCGTCGCATCCGCTTGATATCCACTCCTTAATGAAATCAAGCCCAGATCTTCAAAATAGAAGACTTTCGGTAGTTCGTTCAATTCCTTTTCTTCTACGGTCGGATCGTACCACAGCAGTTCAAAACACGCTTCCGGTAAAATACCCGGTTTAACGGAAGATTGATACTGTTCTTCGTATAAAAATTCCGTACTGACTTTGTTGGCAAGCGTCTGCGCGTATCCGTTGCGGTACTCTTTGGCAATTTTGTAATAGACAGCCGCCGAATGCCCGCTGTAGCGATCGTGACAATCTCCGAAATTGAGTTGCCGTTTCAAATCGGCAGAAGCCTGGCTGATTCGGTAATAAAACGTGTTTTTCAAATACGGACAAGTTTTAAAATAATCCAAATTTTCCCGATCTTTTAGCAAATCGGCATACACAAACAGCCACATACCGCCGTACCGCCAATAGACAACCCCTTCGTAATTGGATCCGTCTTCGGCAAGAAGCGAATAGACCAGATCAAAATTTTCTTTTGCCAGTTGGATATAACAAGAAGCCTCCGGATAAGAATCCAACAAAGCATAACCGCAACAAGCCAGTCCGGTCATATTGATCCAGTTGTGATTTTGATAATACGCCGTTGACCAACCTTTCCCGGTTGTTTTGAGTTTGTAGTCGTACATGATTTTCGACTGCAGACAGAGTTTATCGTAAATCATGACCTTATCTTCTTGCGGTAAATAGTTTTTCAGCCAGTTATACGCCAAAGAAAGACCGAATAAAATCCAAGATGCACTTAAATCGACATTGACCAAATGGGCATATCCCCAAACTTCATACGAACAAACCGTCCGAATGAATCGCATGGCTTCCTCGTAGTACTTTTTTTCTTCTGTAAGAAGATAGAATAACGATAAATTGATCATCGCGATTCCCATATACGTCGTACTTCCGGCCGGATGTTGGTTGGAAAGCGGCATATTGAAGTAACGATCGCATTGATCGGCCAAACGATAAAATTGTTGTTTTTTCGTAGTTGCGATTTCTTTTTTTAATTGTTCTAAATCTGGAATCAATAGATAGTTACTCATGATTTTTTCCTTTCTTTTTATCGATGAGCCGAAGAACTAAGTTTTTGCAAGATTCATACAACTGATAATAGATGATAAAGAAACTGGCATAAAGAATCGGTTCTCCTTTAACCGGAATCGTACTGGCCGTTTGATTGGTAATGGCAAGGATCGTCGTATTGATCAATTCATATGTGGCAACAACCAAAACGGTAATGATCATGCATTTGAAAATCTCCGCTAAATTCAAAAACACATTTTGAAAGATCGTTCGTTCATAATATTTTTTATTGACAATCTTCCCATTGCGTTTAATATCGAACATACCGTATACAATAGGGTTGAAAATAAAAATATGGGCAACTCCGGTAACTACTCCGAGTACAAAAATCAAATCCAAAGGATCTTCTTTCATACCCAAGTTCGTCCCCCAGGCAATGAAGAAATAGACTGCACCGGAAAGCCACCATCGGAAAAATCCAACCTTAACCCCATCCGGAATACGTTGATACCATCTTTTTTTGGTTACCAGATTTTGTTCTTCCATGAGTTGCACCTCCATTATTATTCGTTTTGTTCTATAATTTTTTTATTGTGCGGAATATTTTTGATCATACCGATGACCGTCAAAACACCGCCCACTGCATAAAATACAATCATGACAATCGATAAAACAATCGCTTTGATGATGCTGCCTGTTTGAATGTTCGGTTGTTCGGCCAGACCTTTAAAATAATAGGTCATCAGCACCACACCGGCCGCACATGTCAGCAAAAGCATCAAAATCGAAAAGATCGTTGTGGAAATTTTACCTTTCGTATTGCGAATCGCATTGAACAGACAGACCAGTCCGAACAAGATAAAGAAAAACATCCATAACCCGCAAAGTTGGGTTTCCAATTGAAATAACGCTTCAATATGAATGGAAGAAAGAACCAAATGCAATAATGCTGTCAAAACAATCACATATTTTGCAAAGGAAAGGACGGTTTTATTCTTTAAATTTTTCCAAAAATGATCGAATTTGATTTTCAATATCGAACGATAAGAAGGTTTTTTTCTTTCCTGAGTTTGGTCGTTTTTCATTGTTCAGAACCCTCCTTCGTAATCACATTGGTCGTTTGTTTATCAAAGAAATGCATCTTATCGCTTGCCAAAGCAATCTTTAACGTTTCTTCTATTTTCGTTCTGCGTTCGATTCGGGCAGTCAACAACTGGTCATTGCAAACCAACCGAACATAATATTCTTTACCTAAAAATTCTTTGGAATCGACTGCTAGTTCCAATACGCTTCCCGAATATTTTTTCAAATCAGACAAACTGGCACTGATATGCTCGGGCCGAATCCCCAAAATTACTTCTTTTCCTCGGTAATTTTTCAGCAGTTCCGCTTGTTCCTCAGTCAGTTTTATCCGGTATTGTCCGAAAACAAACGAACTTTTGTCGACCGTTCCTTCGATAAAATTCATATTCGGTGTTCCAATGAAACCGGCCACAAACAGATTCTTAGGTTGATTATAAACCTCATACGGTGTTCCGATTTGCTGAATATAGCCCATACTCATTACCACGATCTTATCGGCCATGGTCATGGCTTCGATTTGATCATGGGTTACATAAACCGTCGTCGCATGCAATCTTTTTTGCAACTTAACAATTTCGATTCTGGTTTTTTCCCGAAGTTTCGCATCCAAATTGGAAAGCGGTTCGTCCATCAAAAAGACTTTCGGATTACGGACAACGGTTCGTCCCAGCGCAACTCTTTGACGTTGACCGCCGCTTAAGTTCGCCGGAAGACGATTCAAATACTCCGTCAAACCGATAATCCCGGCGGCATCTTCCACATACTTTTGAATAACCTGTTTCGATTCATGCCGTACTTTCAAAGAAATTCCCATATTATCGTAAACCGTCATATTGGGATAAAGCGCATAATTTTGAAAAACCATGGCGATATCCCGATCAACAGGGGCTAAACTGTTGACCCGTTCTCCGTCGATGAGCATATCACCGGTGGTAATGGATTCAAGTCCGGCAATCATTCTTAGCGTCGTCGATTTACCGCATCCGGACGGTCCGACCAACACATAAAATTCTCCGTCTTTGATATCGATATTAATATCGTGAACGGCATGAACCGTTCCATTATAGATTTTGTTTACATTAATTAATTTCAAATCGGCCATGCATCTCACCTACCTAGACATCTGTTTAAAGGAGATTCTTCCTTCGGATTTGTATTTTTCTTTACGTAAAATCTGACGATACGATTTGATTCCGACCAAAATACAAATCAAACTGCTTACTGCCAACGTGAAAATGATCCAAAAAGATTTTGAAAATGCGATGGCAGAATAATTGATTTTTAAAATAAACGGTACGACTACCACAATCCGCAACACGTTGTAAACACCGTAAGCAATCGAAGCGATCGAAAATTGTTTTACGTAATTTTTGACTTTCAAAGCGGCCGTAAACAAGAACAACAAGACGGCGATATTAAATAGAATCATGATTCCAAGTAAATAGTCCCGCGGCATCACCGATAAGGCCACAATGATATAAATCACTTCTAAAGCAACTGCCAACAATAAAAACCAATATCCGAACGAATCGGTCTTATAAAAAGTAATTCCCGTCAAAACATCATGTTTTTCTTCCGTCGGCAAAATCAACCATTCATAACGATCGTTTACTTGTTTGATCTTATGCGTCAACTTGGCTACAGTATATTTGATCTTATAAATCTCTTTTTCTTTGGCATTTTGGTAACGGAGCTTTAAATCTTCTATCTGTTGTCTTCGTTTTGTCAAAACCGCTTCCTCATCGGGCGAAAGAGAACGAATTTCTTCTTCTTTTTGTTTGATGTTTTTTTCGATTTTATTTTTCAATTGAAGCAACCATAGACAATCGTAGTCTTTCAACTCCTGTGTCGCAACAATTTCATCAAAGAGATTCCACTGTCCCATCAATGCTTCTTTTTTTCTGACAAATTCAATTTGACTTTCGTACTTTTTGATTTTTGCCTCTTTCCAATTTAAGGCCTTTTGCTGATCGACTTTGAAATCAAACATTGCTTTCACCTACTTCTACTTGATTGTTTTTTTTACCCAATTTATAATTTCTGATAATCACTGCGATAAAGAAAATCATCGCAACGAAAATGACAGCATATAAAGCAATTCCCAAGTAAAATGTACTGTATTCCCGAACATATTCTGCTGTTTGAAAGTTCAGATCCTCCAGCCCCATATAACTGAAATCCACTTTATCATAGGACTGAATGATTAACGGAAGGGCTATGATCGCGAAAACCGAAACACAAGCCGTTACCGAAGCGACCAGGCTGGATACAATGCAAGCAAAACGATCGCAAATTCGTTTGTTGATTTGAAGTGCGAATATAACGATAATGCTTGCGGCACCGAATAAAGAGGCGAAAAACAAGATATTATTAAACGGTTGAAGGATATCATCATGGAAATGCGTGATATCTTCGTTTAGCGGTTGTTCAAAACCGAACAAATTCGAATAGCGACTCATGAACCCTAAAGAATACAAGACACAAAGAATCATGGCGATAATATAAACCACAAAAACTATTTTCTGAAGTTGAAAGCTTTTTTTCATACGACACACTCCTCTATTTTTTTCATCAGCTTTGAACTGCTTGCAAGAAAACAGAATATCTTTGTGGGAAGAAAACTTAAAACATAAGAAGGAAGGAAGAAAGGAAAGATATTCTATTTTTCTTGCAAGCAGTCAGGACATTACGTCCTGATTGCCAATCATTATTTTTTTACAGCCTGCATTGCTTTATAAGCCGTTTGATACGTTTGAACATATACGCTCAAGCCGGCATCGTTGAATACTTTAATGTAGTCTGCGTAAGTAGCCGGAACGCTTGTACCCGCAGGTGCATTACCAACTGTTTTGTAACGAACAACATTGAACATTACTTCAAAGAATCCATCCGAAGAAAGAGAGGTTTGATTTTGAATCGTTTCGGTTTGTTTTTTCGTCAAAGAGAAAATAGGCGGAACCAATTTATAATAGTTGTCGTTATCTCCCTTTAGGCCTTCTCCGGCATAAGTCGGAATATTAAGCGTCGATTCTTGTAACAAGGCCCATGCATCAAAACCTCTGTCGGAAGTATATTGATACTCAAATCCGATTTCTTTTGCATAACCAACCGGCATCAAACATCCCATCCAGTTTCTCAAGAATGTCGATAAGTCACCGTTGGCAGCACTATCGCAAGTCGAAAGCAACCATTCATTGTATTTCGGATATTCTTTTCCATCCGGACCGGTAAAGGATCCGTTTAAATCCAACATATAGTCCATACCGTAGTTTTGTGCTTTGGAACCTTTTTCAGAGAAAATGAAATCGAAAATCGTTGCCGCTCTGGCAATTTCGGCATCGCTTGCTTCAGCCGAAATACTCCATCCGTCCGGCTTAATAACACGTGAATTGTCGATGTAGTATTGCCATACACCGTTTACTCTGGAAACCGGAGGTAAAATACCGACGATGTCTTCATTTAAAGCATCGGCTGTTGTAGAAGCGATAAAGTCAAACGTCATAAAGCCGTAAGCCGGTTGCGCTTCGTTATCGGTACCGTACAATTGCTTTCTGAAATCTTTTGTATTGGTCAAGTCATACATATCGTTGTAAACCAAACCTTCTGCCTGCCAATAAGAAAGGTAAGTTAAAACGTTGTATAACGATTCCTGAGAATAAGTGTATTGTAATTCTCCTTTTGAATCGATGTACCAACGAGAACCGTAAGAATCCGATCCATGTACTTTTACACCGTCAAAATAAGTTGCAAAACGGAACAAATCTTCACGATAAGAAGATTTTCTTGAGAAATACGGGAATACTTTATCTGCTTTTCCATCGGTCAAATATTTAGGATTTGCTTTAATGACTCTGAACAAAGCCGTCAATTCATCGATGTCGTAAGCCGCTTTCGCACCCAAATAAAGTTCACTCGGATTTTCATAATCGTAGTTGGCATTGATATAGTCGATCAAGGCTTTTGCCAATGTTTCACCGTTTTTAACGGTTAACGCATTTTGAATGTCAATAATATTTTGACTGGTTTTCTTCGTGATCGTAACGCCGGTTTTCGGTGTCACCGTACCGCCGTTTGATCCGGTTCTTGCGTTAGAGCCGGTCCAGAATGCCTGATAATAAGTCGTATAAGCATCTTGATCGTAAGATGCCTGCGGTGCATCCAATAAATCAGTAACCCAAGTTTCACGAACATGGAAAGCACGCGCGATTTCACCGATTTCGGCAATATACGGAACTTGATAAATATTTCCGTCGTAAGCGGTAATAGACGATTTAACATCCGGATTTGCTTCCAAATATTTGCTGAAATTCGGCATCAGACCTTGTTCCATCAAACTGGAAATAGAGAATAATTTTCCGTCTACACCATAACTCATCAAGGTTTCACCGATACTGTTTCCGCCAAAGACAACGGCATCTTTAAAACCGGTTGCCGCAGCCGTGGTGATCATATCTTTTGCTTTTTGATCTTGAACCGTAACATCGACGATATCCGTATTTGTTTCGTTTTCGATATACGTCCAAAACGGTTTCAAAGCCCCTAAACTTACCGTTGAGCCATCCGGTAAATTAAGCGGAGTCGGCTGGTTGTAAGTAATCGTCTGCGACTTACTTCCATAAGCCAAATTCATTTTTACTTCTACTTTTTTCGTCGGATCGTCTTTTCCGACATTTCTTTGATTTTTTGCGGTTTCTTCGCCGCCACCGCAAGCAACCAAAGCCAGTGCTGTTAAACCAACACCTAAAGCACTCAATACTTTTTTCATCTTTTCCTCCTGTTTTTTTATTATTTTTGCTCCTTTTGCAAGAATAACCTAAAATTGAATGATTCTAACCCTTGACGCCGCCTAAATTAACACCGCGAGCAAAGTATTTTTGAATATACGGATAAATAACCAAAACCGGAATAATCGAACAGATGATGATCGCATAAACCAAACTGTCTGCCGCAAATGTCAAATTGTCGGGCGGTAATTCATCGTATATTTTTTGAAATTCTTCTATTTTTTGTCTCAAATAAACCTGAAGTGGTTGTTCATTCGCCGATTTAAGCAACATTCTCGACCAGTAATAACCGTTCCAACGCGATATGGCGTAAAATAATGTTACGGTTGCGATGGTTGCTCCGGACATCGGAATATAAATCTTCGAAAATACTTGGAACTCATTTGCTCCGTCGACAATGGATGCTTCTTCAATATCCGAAGGAATCGAACTGAACTGGTTCCGAAGAAGGATAATATTGTACGCTTGGACACCGAAACCGATTACCATTCCCCATTTATTGTCCACACCCATTTCTTTATAGTTGAGGTAAAGCGGAATCATACCGGCCGAAAACCACATGGTAAATACCAATAAGAAATTCCATTTTCTTTTCCCCATTAATTTACTCTTTGACAGCGCGTAAGCACCCGTTAAAGAAATCAGCATACTCCAAGCCGTACCGAAAACGGTATAAAACAGCGTATTGGTATAAGCAATCCAAAATCCTTTGTCGGTTAAAATCGTCTGGTACGCATCAAACGTAATATCGTTAAAATGCGGGAATAAGACAATCGCACCGCTTTCGTAAGTTCCTCTGCCGCTGATCGAAACAGAGAAAGCATATACCAGCGGATAAAGCGCCATTAAAGCAAATAATCCGACAAATACATAAGCGATAATTTTAAAAATAATTTCGCTTGCACTCATTCTTTCAAATTTCATAATTCACCATCCTACCAAAGCGACGTCTTAGAAGCTTGTCTACTGATCGAGTTGGCACCGATAACAAGCGCAAAGCCAATCACAGAGTTGAAAATACCGACTGCCGATCCTAACCCGTAATTTCCGGTTTCAATACCGAGTCGCTGTTCAAACGTCGAAAGTACATCGGCCGTAATATAGATGTTCGGATTGTACAACAGCAAAACACGTTCGTACCCGACGGAAAGCATCTTACCGATTCGCATAATGATCATAATGATCAACGTCGGAGCCATACCCGGAATCGTTACGTACCGAATTTCCTGCCATTTGTTTCCGCCGTCGACTTTCAAGGCCTCATACATAACCGGTGAAATACCCATGATCGCCGCAAAGTAAACGATTGAGTTATATCCGCTTTCTTTCCAAATCCCCGTAATAATATAAAGCGGACGGAAATAATTGGCATTTTCGATGATTTTAATATCTTCCGATACGAGCCCCAGTTTATACAACAGGGAAGCAATAACACCTACGGATGTTTCCCCTTTGTAAACCAACATCAGCACAATACCTGTAATCGTTACTTCCGACAGAAAGTGAGGCAAGTACGTAATGGTCTGTGTAATCTTTCTGAAACCGTTCGAATTAATCTCACTGAATAACAACGCCAGAATAATCGGAATCGGAAAACCGAAAAGCAATCCGTACAAACTGATGATGAACGTATTGCGGAAGGCACCCCAGAACGCTTCTTTATTCACCCCAACAACGATATTGATAAAATTGTCAAATCCCTTGAACTGACTTCCGAATATACCGTCGGCGGCATCAAAGCGTTTAAACGCAACAATCAACCCCATCATCGGTTTGTAAGCGAATAACGCAAACCAAACCACAATCGGAATCAACAAAACGTAAAGTCGCCACTCTCGTTTGATGTTTTCGAAAATTCCCTTAAACAGCGGGGTCCTTACTTTTACTTCATTGTCCATAAACTTCACCCTTACTCATTTTTTCTAAATACTGATCCATATCGACGATCAATTCTATTTTCTTTCGATTCAGCACCAATAAAATAATAATATCGATCACAAACGTCAACAGAACGGATCCCAAATAACTTCGGAAACCGACTTTCATATCACTCATCCACAACAACGCCAATCCTTTACCCAAGATCAAACACAAAAATACAATCACAAGATAGATCAGCAACGCGCCGTTGCTTTTGTGAAAGACATCCCGATTCCGCTTTCCGTAGCAAAAAATAGGAATCGCCGCAAATAAATTGGCAAGGACATAATAGACGAAAGATTCTAAAAACGGAATCTTGGCAATAAATACAATCGGTATGGAAGAAACAAGCAAAACCAAGAACGACATTCTTCCCCAACGGATCGATGCAACAATAAAAATAAGCGTTCCAAAACTGATGTAGATCGAACTAGTCAGCTTACCAAGCAGAAAGTAGGAAAGAAATTCGGATATTGCCGCCAAAATACAAAAAATAGTCAAATCCAACGCTTTAAACTTCTGATAACTTATAATGTCGCCTCCCCTTTTTATCCGTAAATACGGAATCGGTTTTTGATTACCTCTATTTTTTTTCTCGAACCTGTGCCGATTCGAGAAAAATACCCTATAATTCATAATTACGAACTGAGTTCTTATATATTCACAAAAAGAAATTCTCATAGATTTCTTCTGGGAATATATGAGATCGGTCTTTTTTTGTTCGTATTTATGAACATTATTCTTAATATTGAATTCAACATAAATATATCATACTATGAAAGCGTTGTCAACAAACTTTTACAAATTTTTTTCACTTTTTTGCAACCGTTCATTTTTATTAAAAATCTTTTCTTTTACTTACGATTTTAACTTGATTTTTTTTAATTTTGTTTTATACTTTAGGATAAAAAGGAGTGATCAAACATGCAAATAGAATTACACAATGTCGTCTGTAAAGAGATGAATGCGGAAAACGGTTTTACTTTCTTATATCGTTTTCCCAAAACGCTGATTCCGCACCTCGGGTATCAAACCAACCAAAAAGGAAAGCAAAAAGCCTTGACCAGCAGCGGTGTGGAAATTAGAATCCTTACTTCTTCCCCTGTTTTAACCATCGATCTTCTGGCCGTTTCGGAATCGACGTTTGTCATGACCTACATCGGCGATTTTGAATACAAACGGTTTTTTTTACCGAAAGATCAAGTGATTTCTGTCGAGATTCAGCATCATGGCCGAATGATTCGGATGGATGAAAACAAACTACCGCATCGTCGTTTTTCTTCCAACATGTATAGAATTTTAGCAGAAGGGGCGGCAACCGTCGGATACAAATTGAAATCCGACCTTTCTCATGAAACACTTTCGGTTTTTAAACCGGATACTTGTATCTGCGCCTACGGTTCTTCGATTACGCAAGGAGTCGGCGCTTCCAGCAACATGAATTCTTATTTACAGACATTTGCCAATTATGCCAACTTAGAAGTTTTAAACAAAGGAATGAGCGGTTCTTGTCTTTGCGAAAAAGAAATGGTTGACTTTTTAGCAACTGTTTCTTGCGATGCTTATTTACTGGAGTTGGGTTGCAACATGCGCGGTGTAATGGATCAACAAGAATTTCAAAAACGAGTCACCTACCTACTTCAAACCTTACAACAAACCAACCGACCGATTTTTTTAATCGATATGCTTTCGTTTTTCAATCGGGCGTATGCCCATTTGGAAGCCGAATACAAGCAAATCAGTCTGGATTTCAGTCAAATCCTTTCCGATTTAAGCAAACAGTTTCCGTCGGTTCATTTGATTCTAAGTTCTGATTTATTAGAAGATGTCACTTGCATTTCTTACGATATGCTCCATCCAAGCGAATACGGCCATCAGATTATGGGCAGAAATTTAGCCAAGGTGATCAAACAATATCTCAATCACTAAAAAAACTTCCGAAATTTTCGGAAGTTTTCTTTTTAAAAATAATCGGAAATATAAGGCGTCTGTTGTTCAATGGCATCTTCTAACATATCAACGGTTTCGGCACTGGCTTTTAACCGTCCGATTTTAACCAAATACTCCGGTCGTTTATACCCCATCAACATGGTCGTCATGGTTTGAATACTGATCGTATCTTCACACCGATCCGCCGTTTTGGTGGCTTTGGCTTGGCCGTTTCGATCGATTTCCAACAAAAACGTTCCTTGATTGCATTCCATGATCGGATCGGTCAATTTAAACTTCCAACGTCTTTCCAACGTCGAAGATTTAAACGGAAAGCGCTCGATAAAACGGCTGAAATCGACAATTCGAGCCATATAATACGGTGAAATCGTTTCCTTGATGGAAGCATCCTCAAATAGAAACGCCAACGGTTCATCCGTATAAGTATTGCCGATTACTTTGTTAATCATCGAAAAATGAGCCGATACAAAATTCCAAAGTCCCGTTCTGGCCTCTTCTGTATTGAAAATCATATCCTTGATGTAAAACACTTCTTCGGCAATCTGATAAATAACATATCCTTCCGGTTCATCTTCTTCGTTATAGTAAACCGCTGCCATTAAATCATCCGGATCCCATAAAAAATATTCGTTCCATGCCAATTCGTCCCGTAAAACAGCCCCATGCGTATGAGCCGCATAACGGGCATAGATTTCTTTAATTTCCTTTCCGGCCGGTTTGACGCGCCGAACAAAACCGGGAACTTGTCTGTTTTGCGGCAACTGATAGTCATGAATTTCATACGTGATTTTATCCGATATGATTTCCCATCCCTTCTTTCGGTAATACGGAATGGAATACGGATATAAATAGCAAATATACTGTCCTTTTTCACGCATTGTTTTAAGGGCTTGTTCCAATAATTTATACATTAAACCTTTTCCGGAATATTCGGGATACGTTCCCACTCCGGTCAGTCCGCCCATTGGATACACCGTTTTATACACCTGTACGTTCATCGGATAAACCACAACTTGCGAAACCAGATTGTCGCCATCAAACCAGCCGATCACATCCGCTTTTTGCATCGTGGGAAATTTCGCCTGAATCAGTTCTTTTTCTTTCCAATCGACTTTGCTTAAACGCCGATTGGTTACTTGGAAGACGTACCTTAAAAGAGCGTGATATTGTTCGATGGATTCAATACGGACCGGTTTCATTTTTAATTTTTTCAACTCCATATCCAACAACCTCCTTCTACTCATTCAATGCCGTTTGAACGATATTTTTGCTTACTTCATCCGTTGACGTTTTCAATTATTATACCACAATACACGCTTGAATATCAAATCAGAAGCCGTTGAAAAATAAAAAAGGAAATGATTAAATCTCAATCATTCCGCTTTTGACTAACATAATAATCGCTTGCGTCCGACTGCTGACACCGAGTTTGCCGATTACATTGGAAATATGATTTCGCACGGTTTTATCACTGATCGACAGTTTTTCTCCAATCGATTTTGTCGTCTCGTTTGCAATTAAAAGTTTAAATATTTCAAGTTCACGAGAAGTCAAGAAATGCTGATTCATAAAAACCTCCAGTACTCCCACTGTATTTTATGATTCAGCATTCTGTTTTGTTCAATCTTTTTGATTTATTCCGGTGGCATATTTTCCTATATCGAGAACATCAGAAAGACGATAAACCATCAGTACTTCATCCATAAACTGATCGATATACACCGCATCCACATGCCGTAACAATTTAAATTCAAAACGATTCTGATAATCATTTACCGCCGCATAAATATAATTTTTATGAAAGAAAAGATTTAAATCACAGCGGTATTGATCGGTAAATTCATTCGTTTTTTTAATGAAATTCGGTGTTAATTGCTTAAAGATTTCCATATCATCGCTGGTAAAAATGCGGTATTCTTTGTTAAATGCAATCGATTCCGTCTTTACTTCCGTCAAATGATTTTTTTTAAATAACACTTTTGTGTCTTTATCCTCCAAAAGAAACGAATCGTTTTGTTCGATAGGTAAGCGAAATAAAATAATCCGTCCCTTTTTCGTCGAAATCCATTTTTTTAAACCGACATATTCATAGTACGAACTTTCAAACGGGATCGACTTTATTTTCCCCTTATAATAACAGCCCGGAGAGAATTCTTTATACTTCGTAAAAACAGCTTGCTTGGCAATGGTTTTTTTAGGAATAAACTTATTGTAGTCCCATTCAAAATCTTCATAATAGCGATGCGCCAAAAAAGGTAACAAGCAGGAAAAGAAATATCTTTTATAACGGGCAATACACAATATAAAAGCAACAGAAGATAGTGCGGCCAATGCCATGGATAAAAAAGCCAAACCGATAAAAAGCCCTACCCAATCGGAAAACAATAAAATTCCCAAGAGAATAAAAACAAAAAAACCGATATAAAAGACAGACATCCAAACAATGAAAAAAACAAAAAAGAAAATCAACCACGCTCTTTTTCGATTTAAAAACGGAATATAATCCTGTGCTTTTAAATACTTCGGAATCAACAATTTTCCGCCTCCTTTTTTTCTTGATGAAAATAACGATAAATTTTTTCCGCCAACGACATCGGCATACCGGCTTTTTGCAAATCCTCTATATCGGCATTTTTGACGGCATCGATCGTTAAAAAGTATTTCAATAATTTTTCTTTTCGATTCGGTCCCAACCCTTCAATCGGATCCAGTACCGAAGAAAACAGCCCTTTTGCTTTATTGCTTCTGAAAAAACGAATGGCAAAATCATGAACACGCTGCGAAATATCCGCCAAGAATAAATAAATCTCAGAATTTTTTTCAACTTCGTAATACCGCTCTTCGAAAAAAATCTTAGATGCTTTATGACGATCGTTTTTCTGAATTCCCATAACAGGCAAACTCAAATTGAGCGACTGTAAAACTTCTTTTGCGGCGTGGACTTGAATCGGTCCGCCATCCATAACAATCAAATCCGGCATCACAGCATCTTCCATCGCCAACCGCAAATAGCGGCGATAAATCACTTCTTTCATGGATTCGTAGTCATTGGCTCCTTCGACGGTTTTAATATGGTATTTTCTGAAATCTTTAAACGACGGTTTTCCGTCGATGTAGCATACCATGGCCGATACCGGATACTCGCCGTAAAGATTGGAATTGTCGAAGGCTTCGATTCTTCTGGGTGTCGGAATATTCAATAATGCGCCGAGCGCTTCGATGGTTTCCGCTTTTTTCAGTACTTGATTTTTCAAAATGTTCCGGCGATTTTCCAAATTAAACCGGGCATTGGCGATCGCCATATCCATAATTTCCTTTTTCTTGCCGACTTTAGCTTCGTAAATATCAATCTCAAGCACGCATTTCAATAGTTCGGCATCAAAACCACGACAGCAAATTTCTTTCGGTTTGGCATTGATCTGATAAAATTGTACCAAATAATTGACGACTTCATCTTCTAACGAATCGTACTTATTTAAAATCGTCTGATGATTCTGGACGATATTTCCCTGACGGGTGATGAGGATATCTAATGAAATTTCATCTTCATCCGCATAAATTCCAATGTAATCACGGCTGGTCAAATCATTGATGGAAATTTTTTGTTTGGCAACCGTATCCATTACGGATGCAATCAAATCTCGGTATTCTTTGGCTTTTTCGAATTCCAACCGCGAAGATGCCGCTTCCATCTCTTGCCTCAATTGTTCCAATACCTCTTTTGTATCTCCGTTTAAAAAAGCCGTGATTTTGCTTTTATAAAGTGAATAATCCATGTCTTCATGATGAATGCAAGGTCCCAAACATTGATGAAGATGATAATACAGACATTCCTTATTCGGAATATGATAACATTTGCGAAGCGGATAAATCTGATTCAACAAATCCATCGTCGAACGGGCCGCTTTGACATTCGGATAAGGGCCGAAATAACGAGCTTCATTTTTCTTTCTGGGACTTCTGGTAACAATCAATCGAGGGTGCTTTTCATTGGTCAGGGCAATATAAGGATACGTTTTATCATCGGTCAACATGATGTTGTATTTCGGATTATACTCTTTGATCATATTGATTTCAAGCACAAATGCCTCTAATTCGCTTTTGGTAATCACGTAAGTAAAATCGGCGATTTCACTGACCAACCGGGTTGTTTTGGCGTTGTGTGCTCCGTGAAAATAACTTCGAACTCGGTTTTTTAAATTCTTGGCCTTTCCAACATAAATGACCGTCCCGGAGGTATCCCTCATTTGATAACTTCCCGGCAAATCCGGTAACAATTTCAACTTTTCTTCAATCAACGGAAGCATCATTCATCATTCCTATCCGAAAAATATTTTGCGAGAATTTCTTTAAATCGCATTCTTTTTTTCTTGGCGATACGCAGTGTTAATTCCGGGTATTGATACAAAAAAGAACGCAGTTTTTTAGCCACATGGGTATTGCTTAAATACGCTTTGGCCGTTGCTTTTTTTTCGGCCAGCAAATCGCTTGTTTCTTCCATTAATGTTGTGAATTTAAGAATCAGTTTGGAAATATTTAAATGGCGAACGGTTGAAAATACCGTATCGACCAAGGTTAAAAAAACAATGACCGCCGCAACAACCCGCAGTATCCAAGTAGATACGTGCGATAAGCCCGAAAAAAGATACGGTTGAATGCCGTACATCACAATCATCACCAAACAGCCGAACAAAAAAGAATTAAGCAAGCAAATCCGACCGTTTAAATTCCATTTCCGCTTGGAATAATCCCACCAACGCATATGAAACAAAACTTCCAGTACATAACTGGTCAGATATTCCAACGATGACGTTAAAACAATTCCCAGTATCCATACCAAATACCACATACCGCGATCGTAAAAAGGCATCATCGTCGCAATGATCAAAATCGCCCCAAAACCGTAAATCGGACAAATCGGCATGTATAAATAGCCTCGATTGACCCATCTTTTCTGGCAAAACGAGCAGTAGACGACCTCACAAAGATAACCTAAAAAAGAATAGATGAAAAAACAAATGATGTATTGTTCCAAATTCACGATACTCACCCCGTTCGATTAAAAAAAAGGTTAATAGAATTCTATTAACCACCAATGGATTGATTTTACTTAAAGGTCATTTTCGTCTTGTCGACTAAAATCTCTTCTAGGGCTTGGCCGACCGGCTTAACACAAAGACCGTCTTCATAAGAAGTGTATTCTTCTTTTTCAATGATCTTTGCCCGTTTGGCTGCCGCATAAGCCAATTTATATTTAGAATCAATTTTCTCAAGTAAAGCATCTACGGATGGATAACGCATTCCATCATAATTTTTTTTGTTAGACATTTTCTTCCCTCCAAAAATCAAATTTATTATACCACACAACCAAACGAAAATCCACGCCGGAATTAATTTTCTTCGATCAATTCCATATATTTGTGGATGGACCGTTCGGTTTTGGCATGTTCCGCACGAATGATCGCCATAATTCGGTCCGCCGCATTGTGCACTTCATCGTTGACAACGATATAATCGTATAAATAGGCCAGTTTAAATTCTCGGTTGGCTTTTTGAATTCTTTCCTGTATCACTTCTTCGGATTCCGTTCCCCGTCTGCGTAACCGCTCATAAAGGGCTTCTTTTCCGGGCGGAACGATGAATATCATGACACAGTCCGGAACTTTCTTTTTGACTTGCTGAGCCCCTTCCACTTCGATTTCCAAAACGACTTCGTGACCTTTATCCAACTGTTCATTGACTTTGTCCAGCGGTGTTCCGTAGTAATTTCCGACAAACTCGGCGGTTTCCAAAAACTTTCCTTCTTGTTGACGAGCGATAAAATCTTCTTTTGAAACGAAATAGTAGTCTCTTCCTTCTTTTTCACCCGGCCGTTTGGGACGCGTCGTCATCGAAACACTGTACACCAAATTGTGTTTCGGCATAGAAAACAAAGCTTTTCGAACCGTTCCTTTTCCCACTCCGGAAGGTCCCGATATAACAACCAGAAGACCGCGATCATTTAACTTCATACAACCAACCCATCCTTTTGTATATTGTATCAAAATCTACAAAAACTTACAAGATAAAAGTGTTTTCTTTTTACTCTAAACAATCAATTTCATTTTGAAATAAAGTCAATTGGCTCAATAATAACTCCAAAATATCGGTGATATGCTCCGAAACATACCAACAATACTCCAAAACCACAATCCCACCCGATGTGACAAACGTTTTAAAAAAAGAGGATTGTTCATTAAAATCATTCAACTTTTTGTAATCAAAACTTTTCGGATTGATTTTGGTTAAATTAACATGCAGACAAATCAAATCTTCTTGGATCAGCAAGTAAGGATAAATCGTAATTTCCCTTTCCAATAAATTCAGTTCGAACTGAATTTTATCCTTTTCGTCATCCAGTGTGTACCTGACTTTTTTTTGTTCGAAAAAAGCCGCCAGTTTCAATTTCAACTTCTTCTTGTTCCAAGCCATTAAAGTCGCCCCTTTTCCGCTTCAGATACCCTTATTGTATCATATTTTGCTCTGTTTTGAAAATAAAATCCATCCATCGATCTAATTTTATGATATACTGATAAAGAGGTGATCAAATTGAGTTTCGACGGATTGTTTTTACATCATTTAAAACAGGAACTTCAAATATTAAAAAGCGGAAGATTGGTTAAAATCGCGGAAATCGGCGATACGGATTTTATTTTCACGATCCGATCCGATAAAACCAACCATCAGTTGATGTTAAGTTTCGCAAGTGATTTTGCCCGTGTGCATTTGACCGAAAAAAAATACGATACCTCTTCTCATCCGAAAAGTTTTACCATGTTATTGCGGAAGCATTTGGAAGGATACTTTTTGAAAGATTTCTTTCAATACGAAAGCGACCGCATTCTTGTTTTCATGTTCACAGGATACAATGAAATGCGCGACTACAATCAAAAATATTTGATCTGCGAAGTAATGGGACGCTATTCCAATTTGATCCTAACGACCGATACTTATTCGATCATCGATGTCTTAAAAAAAGATGGCGTCGGCGAATACAACCGGACCATGCTGCCAAATGCCATCTATCGCTTTCCGGAAACAAACAAAAAAAATCCGTTGGCACGATCCTTGCAATCCCTGCAACAAGATACCGTTTTTTCTCCCAAAGACCTGATTGCCTGTTACAACGGGATTTCCATGTTGGCGGCCGAATACTGTTTTCAAACGGATGCCGTCCACCAAACACTTTATCAATTGATCCATGAAACGATTCACCCGGTTATTCTACTAAACAAAAATCAGAAAAAAGATTTTTATTTTCAAGCCTGCAACAACCCAGTTCTAGAGGCTTATCCTTCGTTATCCGCTTTATTGGATCAGTTTTATTATGAAGCGGAAAAAACTTATACCATCAAACAAAAAACACAGGATATCGGGCGCTTCGTCGATCGTCAAATTCTGAAAAATACGCACAAAATCCAAAAATTGAATCAGGAAATGCTTTCGGCCATGCATGCGGACGAATACCGACTTTACGGAGAATTATTGATGTCTTATCCGCACTTAAAAGAAAAAGCAGCATCGGTTACGGTATTGAATTACTATACACACGAAATGGTTTTGATTCCTCTAGATGCCAAGTACGATATTATCACCAATTCTCAGAAGTATTTTAAAAAATATCAGAAAGCAAAATCGGCGATCCATTACATCCAAGAACAAATTCAAAAATCCAAAGAGGAAATCGAATATTTTCAGTTGCTGCAATTTCAACTCAATCAATGCTCGTTGCAAGATGCCATGGAAATCAAACAAGAATTGATCAACCATAAATACATGCTTGCCAAAACGACCAAAAATGTAAAAAAACAAAAACCGCATCTTCTTAGTTATCTAATCGATGACGTCGTGATTTCAGTCGGAAAAAACAACTTGCAAAACGAGTATCTGACGCACAAACTGGCCAAACCAAACGATTATTGGTTTCATGTCAAAGACGCCCCCGGAAGCCATGTGGTCGTCCACAGCGATCAACTAAACGAAAATCTGATCCGCAGTGCCGCCATGCTGGCCGCCTGTTTTTCTTCTTACAAAGATTCCTCCAGTGTTCCGGTTGATTATACTCAAATCCGCTACATTAAAAAAATCCCGCAACGACGGTCTTGCTTTGTCACTTACAGCAAACAAAAAACCATCTTCATTGACCCAAATCCCCAAATTTTTGCAACATGGAAGGTGAAAAAATGAATGCCTATGACAAATTTTCCTATTATTACGATGATGTGATGGCATCGCTTCGGTATGAATGGTGGCTTGATTTCATCAAGCCGTACGTAAAGCCTTCCGATCGAATTTTGGATTTGGCTTGCGGAAGCGGAACGTTTGCCATCTTACTGAGTCTTTCGGGATATCAAGCCGAAGGATTGGACTTATCGCCATCCATCATTGATTTGGCTCGGCAAAAAGCCAAAATCAATCATTTGACCATCCCGTTTTACGTACAGGACATGACAACTTTTTCCATTGACCAAACTTTCGATTGCATTACCTGTTTTTTTGATTCCGTCAATTTTTTAAAAGAATCAACCGATCTTGATCGCCTGTTTGAAACAGTTTACCGCCACTTAAAACCGAACGGTTATTTTATTTTCGATGTTTTTTCGAAAACCATGATGAACCGCTACAAACATTACCGCCGAAAAGAAGATTATCAAAGTTTCAAATTGGACTGGAAAACCAGCAAAATCGACGAACGGACGTTGAAGCACACGTTAGCCATCAAAGAAAACGATCAAATCTATCGTGAAACCTATTATGAATATTACCATGAAATAAAAAACTTAAATCCAAATGGATTTAAGCTTATAAAAATCAGCGGCGATTTTAATGATCAATATCAAAAAAACGATGAACGAATTTTAATGGTATTACAGCGTCTTTAACTCATTGTACGTCATTTCCAACGTTTTGAAGAAGGAATCAATATGTTCCTGAATCCAAAGTTCTTTTTTTAACGAGTCGACGGCAACGCTTGCCGCTTGGTAAAGCGCTTCGGCACCCAAATTAAGGGAAATGCCTTTTAAAGAATGAATATAATTAAAGGCCGCGTTTTTATCTTTTGTTGCGTTGAGGGATTCATAATCGGACAAGAACTGCTGATAACTGTTTAAAAAGCTGTCCTTCACTCTTTGAAAGATCAGTTCATTGCCCATTAAATAATCCATTGCTACTTTTTTATTCACAAGCACCATATTTTATTTCCTCCTTTTTAGTATATGATTCTACTATATACTTTCAAAAGGAAATATTTTGTCGAAATATGAAAGCAGATCAGAAATTTAGTTTTTCTTCGTCAGAAGGTGTCAAGGTATGGCTGTAAAACGATTTCACTGCCAAAATCAGACTTTTTAAATCGGCACTGCCGGCTGTTTCAACTGCCGAATGCATGGCCAACTGAGCAAGTCCGATATCAACCGACGGAATGGATACTTGCGAAACGGAAATGGCTCCCAATGTCGATCCGCCTACTATATCACTTCGATTGGCATTGAGTTGATAGTTGACACCGGCTTTTTGACATATTTTTTGAAAATACGCACTGGATAAAGCACTGGTCGTATACGACCCTTTCGCCGCGTTTTTAATGACGATGCCCTCATTTAAATAACATGCGTTGTTCTCATCGTATTTAGATGGATAATTCGGATGATATCCTTGGGCATTGTCGGCCGAAATCAAAAAGGAATTGGAAAGAAGACAAAGGTATTCTTCTTTGGTTTTGCCGATTGCAAGCGCAATCCGCTCTAAGGTATCGGCTAAAAAAGTTCCGCCGGCTCCTTGCATCGTCGAGGAGCCGATTTCTTCATTGTCAAATAAAACGGCAACGTTGATTGCTGTTTGATTGTCGGCTTGTAAAAGTGCCTGTACCAACGCATAACTGCATTCCAAATTATCGATTTGCGGCGCCATGATCCACTCTTCATTCGGCCCCAAAAGCGTTCCTCTATCCAAAACAACCAAATATAAATCACCGGATAAAAGGGCGGATTCATCGGTTTTCAGTTCCTCGGCAAGCAATCGTTTCAAAGAAATGCCGCCGTTTGTCGAAAAAAGCGGTAACAGATCCGTTTGAGGATTCAAAGAAACACCCTCATTCACCCGACGGTTGTAATGAATGGGTAAATTCGGAATAACAGCCAGTGGGCGATCCAAGTACACCAATTTCGCACAAACACCCTCATCGGTATCAACTAGTACTCTGCCGGCAATTCCGAGCGGGCGATCCATCCATGTCGAATAAATCGGTCCGCCGTAAACTTCCGTATTCAATACGCTGTATTTTGAACGATGCAGTTCAAAATTCGGTTTCAGTTTAAATGTCGGAGAATCTAAATGAGCCGCCGTAATATTGAATGAAACGGCATCTTGTTTCGGAATGGTAAAAGCACAAAGTGAAGACATATTCCGCCCGACAAAATATTTTCCGCCCGGTTTCAACTGCCATTTCTTTTTTTCCGATAATTCAACGAAACCGGCAGCCCGTAATATTTCCTTGATTTTCCAGGCAGCATGAAATGCCGTCGGTGTTTCTTTTAAAAAATTCAAAAATTCTTTCAATTTTTATTCCTCCAATTCTACTTTGCATTCAAACGACCGGTGCTCTGCGACTGTTCCCACAAAACAAACCTCGTTGGGAGCGGTAAAACCATACGATACATGCAACGTTTCTCCCACTTTAGTTTCTTTGATGAACGCAAACGCTACTTTTTTGAAATACGCATTCGGATAACGTGTTGTAAAATGACGGTAAATCATGCCGATATACCGGGCATTATTCATATGGCCGTTATGATCCAAGTCATCATACACAACCTGATAAGAAAACTGTTCGTTTAATTTTGATGTATCCAGTTGCAGCGCTCTTGGCGTTTGAAAAGGATAATTCGTAAAATCGTAATAAGTCCCTTCAAATTCAATCGAAGATGCCCGAACAGGTCTACGACTTTCACTGTCAATGACAATCCAATTGGAAATGCCTTTAACAAGCGGGCGATTCGCTTGATCGACCATTAAAAACTCCCTTTCAAACTCGATTCGGTGTTTTGGTTTCGGCCAAGTAATCACTTTCACGTCGGCTAAATAGGGCGGTTGATTGAGGATTTCGATTTCTTCATATAATATAACCCAGGCTCGATGATCCGCCAAACATTGCCGATAACCGATTCCAAGTTCTTCCGCATGCAAACCGGCTATATCCTGAAACAGATCAAATACGCTTTGCGGTTTGATTCGATCCTGTTGATCGACATCTTTAGTCTGGATAAAAAAAGCCATTTCTTTTTTTAGTATTCCCATGATAAAACCTCCTTATTTTATAATTGTATCATAAAATAAAAGAAAAGTTAAAACCTTTATAAATAAAAAAAAATCAATTGAGGACAAGTCCTGAATTGATGTTCTTATTATAGTTTTTTTCTTTTATCCTGTCAACTGAATCCACGATGAAAACGTGTCCAATCGATTTTTTTCATAGGAAAAAGCCAAAATTTGTGCTACAATGACACTGAAGGTGAAAATCAAATGAAAAGTTATTTACAAAAAGCATATTGCATGAACCAAACGGTACGGATTTATGCCGCCATTACAACCGATCTTGCCAATGAGGCAATGAGCATTCACCACTTATGGCCGACTTCGGCAGCGGCTTTATCCCGCGTTTTAACGATTGCGGCCATTATGTCGTGTACTTATAAAGCCGGAGAATACTTAAATATCAACATCCGCGGAAACGGACCCGTCTGCCCCATTACCGTCGAAGCTACTGACGGAAAAGTTCGGGGGTTTGTTCATAATCCGGGTGTTTATCTTAAAGACCGAAGCGGTAAAATCGTTGTCAAAGACGGCGTCGGCAACGACGGTTTGATCGAAGTGATTAAAGATCTGCATTTACGCGAACCGTTTTCTTCGACAAGTCAACTGATAAGCGGTGAAATTGCGGAAGATTTCACGTATTATTTCGCTCAATCCGAACAAATTCCGTCGGCTGTCGGATTGGGTGAATCGTTTAACTCGGATGCGTCGATAAGAGCTTGCGGTGGATTTTTAATTCAAATTATGCCCGGATGCAGCGATGAATCGATTACCAAATTAGAACAAAAACTAAAAAATTTAAAAAGTTGTGCCAAAATGATCGAAGAAGGCTATACAGCTATAGATATCATCCGTGAAATTACCGACGGTGATTATCAACTTTTGGAAACCAAAGAACTGTCGTATTGTTGTCCTTGTAGTAAAAGCCGTTTCAGAAACAGTTTAAAACTTCTCGGTCAAGAAGAACTCAAAGACATACTTAAAACCGATCATCATGCTTCGATCACATGCCAGTTCTGCGGTTCGCACTATGAATTCGATGAAACGGAATTAACGGAAATGCTAAACGAACTGAAAGCCAACTGATTGATCGTTTAAAACAAAATCACAGTCTTTACGGACTGTGATTTTTTATTCAAACAACAATAAAACCTTTTCAGTATAATCTTGAATTCCATCCTGTACCAGTCTGGAAAAAGCGCGAACCAGATAATGGTTTTTCAGTCGGTATTGAACACATTCGTAAAAATAATTGTATAAAATCAGACCGATTTCTTTTTTGGTTTTAAAAATCGTGGATTGATTTTCTAGTTCTTGTTTCAATTCCGCCAAAATCTCTTTTTGTCGATCGGTCAATTCCGATTGAACCAAACCGCTGACTTCTTCTGAAAACACATCGTTTAATATAGCATATTCTGCCGGATAATACGAATACGTATATTGCTTTCCTTCTTTTTCTACCGTTTTGGAAGATGCTTCCAAAACAGATGTAATCACGTATAATTCAGGATCGTCCGGAATCCCAACCAAAGTATGGATTTCAACATCTTCTAAATCGGTAAATAATATTTTATTTTCTTCCAGCCATCCTTTTTTTTGCAAAAATCCATACGAATTTGGCTTGCTGTAAATAGAAACCGAAACCGTATCTTTCCATAGATAATAAGATTTCAATCCTTTTTCTTTCCATTCTTTCATTTTTTGCATCATATCTTTAATCGACATAGTTACGACCTCCTTTTTACTATATTATAAACCCAACCACCCTTTCGTGCAAGGAATCCTTTCGTACAGCGATCGCAAGAACAACCGCAGCGCGCTATTTTTTCACCGAAATAAGACGCCAACCACTGATGACGACACTGTTTACTTAAGCAATAATCGACTACGTCATCTCTAAAACAAGTCTGTTTTTGATCGGACTGTTTCAAAAAATAATCGGATATCTTTAAATCATCAAAATTAAAAAAAGTAATTCCAACCCCAAAGACATGATCTCTGGAGGCACGACCCAACTGTTGCAGCAAATCTTCGATACAAACGGGAAGTTGATACTGAATGACATAACGAATATCCGGAATGTCAATCCCCATACCAAACGCGTTCGTACAAACCATAATGGTTTTTCGACCGGTTTGAAATTCTTCTTGGTGTTCTTTCTTTTCTTTCGATGACAAATTACCGTGATAAAACGTACAGGAAAAACCGTCTTGTTTCAGTAAATACGCCAGTTCTTCCGTCGTTTTGATCGTCAAACAATAAATCAAAACTTTTTGATCGGTCATCTGTTTCAGCAATTTCCAAAGCAACTGCTTTTTTTGCGTGGTGTATTTAACACCGTAAAACAAATCCGGCCGATCCATACTCATATTGAAAATAGCCGGTGAAGTCAGTTGTAAATACTCGATTATTTTTTCTTTAGTTCGATCGGTCGCCGTTGCCGTTAAAGCCAAAAGGCGCGGTCTTGGCTGAAAGCATGAAATAAAATCGCAGATGGTCAAAAAACTTTTTCTGAACGATTCACCCCATAACAGGGTATGTGCCTCATCCACTACAATGAGTGAAACCTGTTTTCCTTTTAAAAGACGGATAAAACTTTCCTGTTGCAGGCGTTCCGGAGCAACATACAATAGTTTGATCTGATTTCGTTCGATCTTCCGTACGACTTCCCGTTTTTGGGTTTGCGGTACAGCCGAATGAATAGCCGCAGCGGAAATTCCTTTTTCAATTAAACTTTGTACTTGGTCTTCCATCAAAGCAATCAAAGGAGAAATCACGATCGTCAACCCCTCCAACAACAAAGCCGGAATTTGAAATAAAAGCGATTTTCCAAACCCCGTGGGAAGAAATGCCATACAGTCCTTTCCTTGTAAAATCGTCTCAATCAATTCGCGTTGATTGGGTCTAAAGGCATCATACCCATAATATTTTTTCAATATCTCCTGTAATCTCATTCAATCCCCCTTTTTAAGGATAACATGTTTCTTTAACCTTAAAAACGATTTTTTTATTGGATAAAATATTGAAAAAATGAAAACACCTTCTGTTTAGAAGGTGTCAGTTCGAAGCATACCCATTCGGATTTTGTTTTTGAAAATTCCAAGCATCCCGGCACATATCCTCTAGTGAATAACGGGCTTTAAATCCCAATTCCCGTTCTGCTTTCGTACAAGAAGCATAGCATTCGGCCACATCGCCCGACCGACGCGGTTTAAATTCAAACGGAATCGGCTTTCCAACCGCTTTTTCCATCGCTTTTAAAACATCCAGTACCGAAGAACCTTTTCCCGTTCCCAAGTTATACGTAACCAGACCGCAATCGGAATCCAATTTTTTCAAAGCCAAGATATGGCCTTCTGCCAAATCGCAGACATGAATATAGTCGCGGATGCAAGTTCCGTCCGAAGTCGGATAATCATTTCCGAAAATACCCAATTTTTCCAATTTACCGACGGCCACTTGCGTAATATACGGTACTAAATTATTCGGGATTCCGTTTGGATCTTCGCCTATTTTCCCGGAAGGATGGGCTCCGATCGGATTAAAATACCGCAATAAAGCAATGTTAAAGGATGGGTTTGCTTTTGAAAAATCTCGTAAAATATCTTCGATCATCAATTTAGTCCTGCCATACGGATTGGACACATGCAAATCGAAATCCTCGTAAATCGGTACGCTTTTCGGATCGCCGTAAACCGTAGCCGAGGAAGAAAAAATCAAATTCTTCACTTGATAAGTTTGCATCAAAGACAGTAAATTGAGCATGCTGATCAAATTATTCTGATAATACGACAGCGGTTTCAAAACGGATTCTCCGACTGCTTTTAATCCCGCAAAATGGATCACAGCATCAATTTTGTTTTCTTTAAAAACTTGTTCAAACTTTTCTTTATCTAGGCAATCGTAAGGATACATCACAACCGACCGATGAGTCAATTCTTCAACCCGTCTAATGGACTCTTTGCTTGAATTGGAAAAGTTGTCAATTACGACAACACGATAGTTTTGTTCCAGTAGTAAAAGAACGGTATGGGAGCCGATATAACCTGCTCCGCCAGTTACCAATATTGTTTTCATTTTCTTCACTCCATTCGTTCTCTTATTATATCATTTTACCCATTTTTCGTCAATTTTTACCTTTTCAAATCAATCCGCTTTGTTTTTAACGGCCTTTAAAATATAATATCCTTTATCTCGTGCGACAATTTCACAGTTTTGGAAACGCTCTTTGATATAATCGTAAGAAGACGGAGCCCCTTGTTTTTTTTGAATCACAACCCATAGTTCGCCACCGGGAAGAAGGCGCTTGAAGGCTCCGTCGTAAATGGCATAAACCACGTTCTTTCCGGCTCGAATCGGCGGATTGGTCACAATGGATGCAAAACGAAGGTCTGTCGGCAAGGCATCATAAAGATCTCCGTTTAAAACCGTAACAGGTACTTGATTAACAGAAACATTTTTCAAAGCCAAACGATAAGCCCGCTGATTCACTTCACAACAATAAACGTCTTTGGAAAAAAGACGAGCCAAAACAATCCCGATCGGTCCATATCCGGCGCCCATATCCAAATACGGACCTTCCAACGGAGTTGGTATAAAAGCTTTCAATAACGCATAGGAGCCGTAATCGATATATTTTTTGGAAAAAACACCGTCATCGGTATGAAAGATAAAATGCTCGTTTCGAAAATCAAACTCAAAGGAGGAAGGATTGGAATCCAGTTGATCTTGATTCGGCGAATAATAATGCAACGTCTTCATAAAAACTCCTTTTAAAAAAACAGACCTGAGAAGTTCTCAGGTCCTTTTTCAAACAAAATTACTTAATTTCTACTGTTGCGCCGGCAGCTTCTAATTTTGCTTTTAATTCTTCAGCTTCTGCTTTGGAAACTTTTTCTTTAACCGGTTTCGGTGCGCCGTCTACTAAGTCTTTGGATTCTTTTAATCCTAAACCTGTTACTTCTTTAACGACTTTGATAACGCCTAATTTTGCAGCACCTGCATTTGCTAAGATTACATCAAATTCAGTTTGTTCAGCAGCAGCTTCCTGAGCAGCACCGGCAGCCGGAGCAGCAGCAACCGCAGTCGGATCGATACCGAATTCTTCTTTCATAGCATCTACTAATTCTTTGATTTCAAGAATAGTCATTTCCTTTAATGATTCGATGAATACTTCTTTAGTTAATTTAGCCATTTTCTTTTTCCTCCGTTATTATAAAATTAAGCTTCTTGACCTTTTTCAACTAACATGTTCAAGCCAATTGCCAATTGACTGACAGTGCCTAACATACCTGCAGCCAACTGAGTTAATAATGTTTCGTAAGACGGTAACATCGATAATGTCTTCAACTGTTCGAACGAATAAATATCGCCGTCTACAACACCTTTGATCACTTCGATCTTATCGTTTTGACCTGCTGTTTTGAACAATTGTTTGGCAGGAGCGACAAGATCGTCTTTTGAAAACGCAATTGCTACCGGTCCGACAAACGCATCTTCCAAATCATATCCGCATTCTTTAGCGGCACGACGGGAAATGTTGTTTTTAATAACCGCAATTTCACAACCGTCCGCACGCATGTTTCTACGCAGTTGTTGGAAAGCCTCTACGGTCAAACCTTGGTATTTAAAAGCAACCACGGCAGCCGAATTCTTCATTTTCTCGGCCAATTGAGCAACTTCGTTTTGTTTTTGTAACAAACTTTCTTTCATCGGTTAACCTCCGTTTTAAATATAAAAAACTTCTCACCGAAGTCGTGAGAAGAAAAATTCCTAATCATTACCTCGGTAGAAATTAAGTACCTTTCGGTACACCTACTGTCTTCGGTTCTTTAATTTTTTTATTTGTTAATTGTTTCAGGATCAACTTTAACACCGGGACCCATTGTCGATGCAACCGATACATTCTTCATATAGGTTCCCTTTACGGTTGAAGGACGAGCCTTCACCAAAGCGTCGTAAACCGCTTTTAAGTTTTCTTTCAGTTTTTCGGCACCGAAAGATACTTTACCGATGGTCATTTGAATATTGCCGACTTTATCCGGACGATATTCCACTTTACCGGCTTTGATTTCTTTTACTGCTTGAGCAACATTCATTGTAACCGTTCCGGTCTTCGGATTCGGCATTAAGCCTTTAGGACCCAATACTCTACCCAGACGGCCGAGTTCACCCATCATATCCGGTGTTGCGACAATGACATCAAATTCAAACCAGCCTTGGTTGATTTTGGCGATCATATCCGAATCACCGACAAAATCAGCACCGGCTTCTTGAGCTTCGGCTTGTTTTGCGCCACGGCATACAACCAATACTTTCCGTGTTTTACCGGTTCCGTTCGGCAATACAATCGCGCCGCGAATATTTTGTTCGGCTTTACGCGGATCGATATTCAAACGGAAAGCAACATCTACGGAAGCATCGAATTTTGCCGTAGAAGTCTTGCAAGCCAAATCCAACGCTTCAACGGCCGGATATACTTTCGTATGGTCTACAAGCTTCGCAGCTTCAACGTATTTTTTTCCTCTCTTCATCTTATTCCTCCTAAAATGTGGTCTAAGCGGGAATTCCTCCCACAAATTTAGGCTGTTATTAACAACCTGAAAAATTAGTCTTCAACGACGATACCCATGTTTCTGGCGGTTCCCGCAATGATATTTGCAGCAGCCTCAACATCGTTTGCATTTAAGTCAGGCATCTTCATCTCCGCAATTTCTCTTACTTTCTGTCTAGAAATTTTTGCTACGGTATGTTTCTTGGAATTTTCAGATCCCTTTTCGATTCCGGCCGCTTTCTTAAGTAAATCGGAAGCTGGCGGAGTCTTTACAACGAATGTAAAGGAACGATCTTCGTAAACTGAGATAACAACTGGTAGCATATATCCCATCTTATCCTTTGTTTGGTCATTGAATTGAGAACAAAAGCCTGGAATATTGACACCTGCCTGTCCAAGTGCGGGACCAACTGGTGGCGCTGGATTAGCTTTGCCGGCTTGAATTTGTAATTTGACAACTTTTACAACCTTCTTTGCCATAAACGTTTCCTCCTTCTTTCAATGATGTGGTATAACAGACTCGTCCAATCGACAAATCCTCCCACTCCTCGTGTACAACTCGTACACATGCTTTTATATTATATCAAAACAGAAAACGGATGTCAATTTAAAAAAGCATTTTTTCAAATTAATTTTGAAGCAATCGATCCAGAACTTCTTGCGGATTGGCTGAAGAAGAAACTTTCCACTGAGCCGATCGAATGAATCCTTTTTCATCAATCACATAAGTAGAACGAACCACACCCATATACTTTCGACCGTACATGGATTTTTCCTGGTAAACACCGTAGGCTTGCAACACCTCCGTCGATTCATCACTTAACAGCAAAAAAGGCAGATCGTATTTTTCTTTGAATTTACGATGAGAAGAAACCGAATCTTTGGAAATGCCGATAATCACCGCATTTTCTTTTTCGAATTCCTTAAATAATTGTTTGAACGCCAAGGCTTGCGTCGTACAACCGGACGTCAGATCTTTCGGGTAAAAATAAAGAACGACCTTTTTCCCTAAAAAGTCCGAAAGACGGCGCATCGTTCCCGTTTCATCCGGTAAGACAAAATCCGGTGCCAATGTATTGATTTCAAGCATCTTTTTATTCCTCCTGTTTTTTTGATTATACCATGTTTTTAATATCGTCGTCAAAAAAACAAAAACCCGGTTTAAAAACCGAGTTTCAAAAGACCCTTTTTTCTTTTATTTTTTAATAAAACGATAGCGGATAAACCAAATATTGATTTTCTTCCAAATTATCGACGGTAACGTAACCCGGTTCGGCTTTTAACAAACTGGGGATTCGGTTTACGATCGTTGCGCAAGTGTGTTCAACCGTTGCCGGATTGGATACATTAAATTGAACATTCGGTTCGCCGATGATTTCCCAATCACACATATCTCCGTCTTGCGGTCCGTACACTTTTCCGATGGTCTGTTCTTCAATCGTAATTCCTTGGAACGTTTCAATCGTAACAACCGCCGACATACCGATACAATGTCCGGCCGGGATGGTTTTACCCAAAGTGGCGCTGTATAAGTCCTCTTGAATCGTATAGGGGACATTTTGTTGGGTGATGGAGCGAATGGTCAATCCCAATTTGGAAACCAGTGCTTCGGCTGAATTCCAAGCATAGGACGGAACAACTTCTTTCGGATGAGCCAATGTTTTTTCAAACTCATCAACCGTCAATCCGCAACCATGTGCCTCGGCCAGTGCCAAGCCGTAATCTTCGACATTGTAACTGTATGCTCCTTTAATCTTTTGAATCTGATGACATCCGCCGGCAACCATTCCCACCATATTGATCCAGTAAATATCCTGCATACCCGATCCCGTAATCGTACAGCCGTTTTCTTTGGCCATCAAATCCAAACGATTGGTAATCGAAGCGGCCGTCGTCCATGGATAAATCGCTTCTTCGCAAGTCGTGATCACATTGATACCGCGTCTTAAACATTGTTCACAGGCAAATTCGATATCGGCCATAAAACTGAACAACGTTACAATGGCTACATCCGCATCGCATTCATCCAATACTTTTTCCGCATCATCGGAAATCAAAACACCGGTTTTCAACCCCAAAGAAGCATAATCTCCTACATCTTTTCCGACCAATTCGGGATTAAGATCAATGGCTCCCACAATTTCGGCACCTTTTTCATGCAAATAACGCAAAATGTACTTAGACATTTTGCCACAACCGTATTGAACTACTCTTATTCTTCTCATATTTCCTCCTTCTAAGTAGTAAATCAAATAATAAGGGCCTTTTTTAAAAAATAGTTACTTCCGTATTTATTATACCATAAAATCAAAATCATATAGCCTATCAAGTAAGAAAAAAACACACGATATCGTGTGTTTTTTCGACATTACCCTCTTTTAGATAATTCCCGATCCAGCAAAGCCAAAGCCTGTAAATTGCCGTTACATCGATCATAATTTAAAAGCAATTCGGAAACGGTCTTTTCTTCCTCGGCTTGTTCTTCGATAAACCAATTTAAAAACTGAGTCGTCCGATAATCTTCTTCTTCCAATGCCGTTTTATAAATCTGATGGATAAACGAAGTGATTTGCCTTTCATGTTTCAACGCGATTTCCAGCGGGTCTTTCAACGTATTGAAAGCCAGATTGAAAGAAGCAATACCGTCTAAAGTTATCTTTTGTTGTTCATCGTGCAAATAATGAATCAATTTCATCGCATGATCGGTTTCTTCCGTTGCTTGGTTGTAAAACCAATGGGCAAATCCATTCCATCCCTGTTCGGCATAATGATTGGCCATACCGAGATATAGATAAGCGGAAGCCATTTCCTGATTGACTTGATCGTTGATTTGTTTTCTGATTTTCGGTTGCATTATTTTATACCTCCTGTTTGTAGTATCTCACTTTTATCGGCAATTAAAACAAATGTTGGTATTTCGGATTGTTTTTTAACCGAAGCAAGAAAAACGCAACCGCCAAAATCCCGACGATGCCACTGGCCGTATTCGAAATAAACATAGCCATTCCGCACGCTTCATAATCCATATGGAACACATTCATCAACAACAATAACGCCGGAATCCGATAAACAAAAAGCGTCGCCATGGATAAAACCATCGTTATTCTTGTTTTTCCGAACCCGTAAAAGATCGACATAGCCGCACCCGATAATCCCATAAAAACAATATCCAAGCATTCCCATCGGAAAATACGGATAATTTGTTCTTGATAAACCGGGTCGCCGGGAGCGAAAAACAAAGCAATTTGTTCTTTAGCCACATATAGACCGACGGTTCCGATGACACTCAAAATCAAAATATACGACAAATTGATAAAGAAAAAGCGAACGATTCTTTTGCCGTTGCTGTTGCCGTAATTTTGACTGACAATCGTCGAACCGGCATCCTCAAACGAATTGATCATATTACTTAAAAGACCGGCAATCGTATTGGAAATTCCGAGTGCTCCGACACTCATTTTTCCGTACGCTTCGGTTGCCACACCGTTGACATATACTTTTCCGTAACTGAATAGAAAACGACCGACAAAAACGGGAACGGAAAGTTTAAAAATCATCAAACAATCGTTTTTATTGAAATTTAATTCTCGAAAACGAATTTGCAAGATATTGGACGGCAAAAAACACAAAATCATGCCGCTTACAAACAAAAAACTTTGAGCAATCAAAGTAGCGACCGCAAGCCAAGTGATCGTAACATGTTCAAAAGGTCCGTACGCAAACAGCGTAGTAAGGGCGACTTTAATGGCAATGACACCGAAATTCAGACATAACAATTTAAACGTATTTCCTTTTGATTTTTCAAGGGCAATAAAACAACTGTTCATGGTTGTGATCACCAAAATAACGATTTGTACGTAATAATAGCCCATGGCATGTTCAATCGTCGTCGAATCGGTTTTCAGTAATTTTAAAAACGGAACACCCAGTGGAATAAAAATCAGTGTCAGTCCGGATACGACCAGTGCCATTGAAAAAAGGGCGTTGGCACAGCGTTTGGCCTGTGGAATCTTTTTTTCGCCGTATCTTCTGGAAACCAAAATACCGCCACCGGTTGCAAGCGATCCGCCGACCGTCGAAATCATATTTTTGATTTGATCCAGCACAACAATATCGGCTGCTTCGCCGATGTTGGCATTTTGAACGACCATCATATCGTAAATACCGTATAGGTAATTGCATAAGTTATAAAATAAAATCGGTAAAGCGACTGCTAAAATCACTTTAAAAAGATTGCCATTTAAAATCTGTTCTCTTTGACGAAGTTGTTTTTGTTGTTTCAGTGTTTGCTGCATAATAATCACCCGTCTAAAATTATACGCCTTTTTCTTTTGTAAGAAAGGAAAAATTTGCACAAAAATGAAAAGAAAAAAATTGCCGAATCCGGCAATCTTTCGCATTCTTTGATATTTCTTTTAAACCGCAAATCACTGAATTTTTTCAATTACATCGACAACATCCTCATTAAAAACCAAATCCGCTTTGCTGTCATAATGTGTTTTATCTTTATTGATCAATACCACATGTTTTCCCTTAAAGTATTGAAGATACATAGCAGCCGGATAAACAACCAAAGAGGTTCCCACAATAATCAGTAAATCCGCGTGGGAAATCGCATGAATCGCCTGAAAAACCACTTCCTCGTTCAGCGGTTCTTCATATAAAACGACATCCGGTTTGATGATTCCGCCACAAGAACAATAATTGATTTGGCATGGATCGATTTCCGATAAATCATAAAAACGGTGGCATTGCATACAGTAATTGCGATGAACGCTGCCATGCAATTCGTATACGCACGGACTTCCCGCCTTTTGATGCAAGCCGTCAATATTTTGCGTGACAATCGCTTTGACATTGGTTAAACTGGCAAAATAACGATGAGCGGCATTGGGTAAGGCATCGGGATAAACCATCTTTTGACCGTAGAATTCGAAAAACAGATCGGGATGATTTTTAAAAAAGGAATGGGAGATGATTTTTTCCGGATGAATCTGTTCGTTTTGGCGGTATAAACCGTCCGCCGAACGAAAATCGGGAATCCCAGAAGGAACCGAAATACCGGCTCCCGTAAAAACGACAATCTGTTTGCTGGAAGCAATCCATTGCCGAAGCGTTTCGTAAGCATCCATCGTTTGATCCTACTGAAGAACGGCTGCTAAAACTTCTGAAACGGCCTGCTTGATCGGAAGTTCTTTTTTCTCAAGCGTACTTCTGTTTTTGACTTCCACGATTCCTTCCGCACTGCGTTTTCCGACAATGACCATATAAGGAATACCGATCAACTCCCAATCTTTGAATTTGAATCCGACTTTGGCGCTGCGGTCATCTAAAATCACATCAACGGAAGCGGATAATTGTTCATATAACGCATCGGCCAGTTGTCTTTGATCCTCATCTTGATAATTAACTGGAACAATCACGACCGGATAAGGAGCAACCGCAAGCGGCCATTTGATTCCGTATTCATCGTGATACTGTTCGACAATCGCCTGTAGTGTCCTGGAAATTCCGATTCCGTAACAGCCCATTACCATCGGTACATTCTTGCCGTCTTCTCTTGTATAGGTGCAATGCATCGGCAAACTGTATTTGGTTTGAAGTTTGAAAATCTGTCCCACTTCGATTCCCCGTTCCTGAGCAAGCGGCTGACCGCAAACAGGACAACGATCGCCTGCTTTGACGGTTTTAAGATCGCAGACGATTCCTTCAAAATCCCGTTGATAGTTGGCATTGATATAGTGACGATCCAGTTCATTGGCACCGATGACAAAATTAGACATACGAACAACCTCTTCATCGACATATAACGGAACATCTAATCCGATCGGACCGAGAAAACCGTGATACGTATTAAGTACCTTCATATCTTCTTCTTTGGCAAGGGATAAATAATTTTCATTCGAATCCAACGCATTGACCAATTTGACGAGATTGACTTCCCGATCGCCACGCACCAATACGGCAACCAACCGATCGGATACACCATCCCGATACAACAATGTTTTGACGGTTTTCATCGGACTGATCTTTAAAAAACGGCTGACTTCTTCGATCGTCCGCATGCCTTCGGTCACTACTTTTTCCAGCGGTTTCATGGCCTCTGTTTTAAAATCCGGCAACTGACACGTCGCTTTTTCGACATCCGCCGCATAGCCGCAGGCATCGCAGTAAACGATTTCCGACTCCCCGATATCCGATAAAGCCATAAATTGATGCGATCCGTTTCCGCCGATATTACCGGTATCTGCCAAAACGACTTGGAAATGAAGCCCCAACCGTGTGAAAATTTTGGTGTAAACATCATACATTTTCTGGTACGAAACCTCTAACCCGGCTTCGTCTTTATCGAAAGAATACGCATCTTTCATAATGAATTCACGACTTCGCATCAACCCGAATCGCGGGCGGAGTTCATCGCGGTATTTGGTTTGAATTTGATACAAATTCAACGGCAGACTTTTAGAAGATTTAACCAGTTCCCGAACCATGGAAGTAAAAATTTCCTCGTGAGTCGGCCCCAAACAAAATTCACGTTCGTGCCGATCGGAAAAACGCATCAGTTCCGGCCCGTATTTTTGCCAGCGCCCCGATTCTTCCCATAATTCTTTGGGTTGGATGGCAGAACATAAAATTTCCAAACAACCGGCTTTTTCCAATTCTTCGCGAATAATATTTTCGATTTTATATAACGTTTTTAATCCCAGTGGCAAAAAATTATAAACACCCGCTACCAAGTTTTTGATTAATCCGGCCCGTAACAACAGGATATGGGAATCAATTTTGGCTTCCTGCGGCGTTTCTTTCAGTGTTGAAATGATCATTTGACTGGCTCTCATCGCTTTTTCCCCTTTTCTACTGATAAATCATCTGTAATTATACCATACTAAAAGTGATAAATCTATTGGAATAAAAGCATTTTCACTAAACTTTTTCTTCAATTCTTTTAAATTTTGTTATATACTTGTTTTAGTGTTTAAACATTGTAAACAACGATCAAATCTGCTATAATTAAAATAAGATGATCATTTACTCACGGAGGAAAATATGGATAAAGTAATTACCAAAAACGAACTTGGCATTTTTGCGCTTGGCGGACTTGGTGAAGTAGGAAAAAATATGTACTGCATTGAATATTCCGATCAAATCTTCATCATCGATTCGGGTATTCTCTTTCCCGATGAACACTTGCTCGGCGTCGATTATGTCATTCCCGATTATACGTATTTAGAACAAAATCAACATAAAATTGTGGGTCTTTTTATCACTCACGGACATGAAGATCATATTGGCGGGATTCCTTTTTTACTGAAAAAAGTAACCATCCCCAAAATCTTTGCCTCCGGAGTGGCGGTCGATTTGATCGAAAACAAATTGGAAGAATATCCCGATCTGTTATCCAAAACGCAAATCGTCGAATTCAAAGCCCACTTCAAATTCAGTTTCAAAAATGTGGAGTTATCCTTTGTTCGGCTAAACCATTCCATTCCGGATGCATTTGCTTTGGTATTTACAACCGATTTGGGAACCATCGTTCATACCGGCGATTTTAAAATCGATTTCACTCCGGTAGGACCTGCCGCCGAATATGAAAAACTGGCGGCACTCGGAAACAAAGGCGTTCTTTGTTTGTTAGCCGATTCAACCAACTCTTTAAAAGACGGTTTTACCGAATCGGAGAAAAAAATTGGCGCTTCAATCAAAGATTTATTTTCTCGGGTAGAAGGACGTATCATTGTCGCTACCTTTGCTTCGAATATTTTTCGGATCCAACAAATCATCGAAGCTTGCATCGAAAACAAACGGCACATTGCCATTTTCGGCCGTTCCATGGAAAAAGCCATCGAAGTCGGCCAACAAATCGGATACATCAAAGCCCCGAAAGGAACCATCATTGATGCCGGCGAAATCAATCAGTACAAACCGCACGAAATCTGTTTTTTATGTACCGGATCGCAAGGTGAACCCCTGGCCGCACTTTCCAGAGTCGCCAACGGTTCGCACAAGACAATCAAACTGATTCCGGGCGATACCATTATTTTTTCGTCCAGTCCGATTCCGGGCAACCAAGAAGGAGTGAATCGAACGATCAATCTTCTGTTTAAAAACGGAGCCAACGTGATTACCCATTCCCCGATTACCGATACGCATACGTCCGGTCATGCCTCGCAAGGCGAACAAAAACTGATGTTGACATTATTGCGACCGAAATATTTTATCCCGGTTCACGGCGAATACCGGATGCAACGCGTTCACGGCAATACGGCAATCGAATGCGGGGTCAAACCGGAAAATGTCTACGTTTTGGAAAACGGCGACGTCGTGGCTTTTTCGGAAAAAGGTGCCAGACTAGCGGGTCATGTTCCGTCGGGGGAAGTTTATATCGACGGAACGGGAATCGGCGATATTTCTTCTTCCATCATCAAAGAACGCAAATATTTATCGGAAGACGGAATGTTTTCCTTGGTAATCACCATTGATCCCGAAAACAAAACCATTCCGCTGGAACCCCAAGTTGTATCCAGAGGATTCATCTATATGAAAGACAGTGAACAATTGACCAAATCGATCGTTGACGAAGCGAAAAAATTCTTGGAAAACGAAATGAGAAAAATGAAGGTTTTGAATTATAATACGCTCAAATACAATTTAACCGACTTTCTCAATCATTTAATTTACGCCAAGACAGATCGAAAACCGATCGTTATTCCCGTTTTTATGCCGATCGATTATAAAAAAACATTAGGAACTACCCAAGCGTAGTTCCTTTTCTTTTTGCAGCAAAGCTTTTTTCACAAACGAAATCGGACTGATAACGGGAATGCAAAAATCCTTTTCATCCAACATTAAAAAATGCGTACAAGCCAAAAGAACACACGCATAAGATTTTAACTGTTCATTGATTTTTTTCAGTTCTTCTGCAATATTTTTTTGATACTGGATCGCCGCAATCAAATCACCGCCATCCATTACCGTCAAATCGGGATATCGCTGTTTGGCCAAAAGGCATGTTACGGCCGATCCTAAAAGGACGGCACCTTCTTGATGGATGGTTCCTTCCAAATATTGAAAAATCCCTTCGATCGGAAAAGACATACTTTCCTTTAAAAACGGCAAAACCGAAAGCGAAAGCGTATTGCAAGCCAATAAAATCATATCGACATTCTGTTTTATTAAAAACTGTACCAAATAAAAAGCCCTGGCACATAAAAAATTTTTACTCTTGTTTCCGTAAGGAAAAAAAGCCTCATCCATCACAACCACAAACGAATGGCCGGACGCATTCAAGGCTTTCGCAACGGCAAGACCGCCCCTACCGCTATCAATTAATCCGATTTTCATAGTTCTTCGCCTCTTTTAATTTTATGAGGCAAAAGAAATTTTAAGACTTCTTATATCAGTTTTGTCGTCCATGATTCGGCATCCAGTACATCCGTAACCACATCCTGATAAAATTCCTTTTCGTGACAAACCAAAACAATCGTTCCTTTAAATGCTTTCAAGGCTTCTTTTAAAGATTCTTTGGCCAACACATCCAAGTGATTGGTCGGTTCATCTAAAAAAAGCGTATTGCATTCTTGCAACATAATTTTGCAAAGTCTTACCTTTGCCGCCTCTCCGCCCGATAAAACGATCATCAACGATTCGATTTTATCTTTAGTCAGCCCGCAGGCCGCCAGAGCCCCTCGCACCTCGGCATTGGTCATGGACGGATAGGCTTGCCATATTTCTTCCAAAGCCGTATTTTTAGAAAAATTTTCTTCTTGGACGAAATAGCCATACCGTGCATTGTAATCCAATTCACACTTTCCCGATAACGGAGGGATGAGTCCCAACAACGTTTTCAAAAGCGTCGTTTTACCGATGCCGTTGGCACCTTTAATCGCTACTTTCTGACCTCGTTCGATCACAAAATCAAGCGGCTTGCTTAAAGCTTCGTCATAACCGATCACCAATTTTTCCGCTACGACGACAAATTTGCCGGAAGCGGGGCTTTCTTTAAAACGAAACGTCGGTTTGATTTGTTCTTTGGCTTTATCCAGTATTTCCATTTTATCCAAAATACGCTGTCTGGATTTGGCTAGGTCTGTTGTTGCCACCCGCGCTTTGTTTTTGGCAATGAATTCTTTTAAATGAGCGATTTCTTTTTGTTGTTTTTCATAGGCCAAATTTTGATGTCTTTTCTTGATTTCATACATTTGCATAAAGGCATCGTAATTGCCGGTATATCTAGTTAAAATACCGTCTTCCATATGGTAAACTACATTGATGACCGCATTTAAAAACGCAATATCATGCGACACTAAAATAAAAGCATTTTCGTAATTTATCAAATAATTTTGCAACCAAAAAATTTGAGCTTCATCCAAAAAATTGGTCGGTTCATCCAAAATCAAAATCATCGGTTGCGCCAACAAGAGTTTTGTCAATAAAACTTTTGAGCGCTGGCCGCCGGAAAGAAGCGAAACATCATGATCCAGCCCCAAATCCTTTAATCCCAAACCGTAAGTCACTTCTTCTATTTTGGATTCCAACGTATAAAAACCGCTCGATTCCAGTTCCGATTGGATTTCGCCGGTTTCTTCCAATAACTGCGTCATTTCTTCTTCACTGCAAGAAGCCATTTGTTCGTAAAGTTCGTTCAACTCTTTTTCCAAATCGTACATCGGTTGAAAGGCTTCTTTCAAAACTTCGCGAATCGTTTTTCCTTTAGAAAGCGTCGTATACTGGTCCAAATAACCGGTTGTGATGCGTTTGCACCATTCGATTTTACCGGTATCCGGTGTAATAGCACCGGTAATCAAGCGAATAAACGTCGACTTTCCTTCTCCATTTAACCCAATCAAACCGACATGTTCATTTTTTTGCAACACGAATGAGGCGTGATCCAAAATGGTTCGCTGCCCAAAGGAAAACGATACATCCGATACTTTTAAAATACTCATAAAATCCTCTTAAAACTGAAAAATAATACCCAAAACAGCCGCCAACGCAATATAAAGGATCGGATGTTTCTTATATTTGAAAATCAAAAAGCCTAAAAACAAGGCCAGGGCTAACGATTTGTAATCGAAAAAGGCCAGACAGGCATCGGATAAACTACCCCAGATATCCGTCCAAAAATTCGATGCGTTGATATTGACAAAGGCATCTTTGGCTGCCTGCGGACGAATGATCGACATTTCCAAAACCGAATAAGCCGCCGAACAAATCAATCCGAAAGAAGCCGCCCGCAAACCGTAAAAAGCCCATTTGACGTATTTGGAGTCTTTAAATTTATTCAAAAACTGGCAAATGATCAAAATGACCAAAATAGACGGACAAACCAAACCGAACGTTGCAAAACAGCCGCCGACAAAACCCATAAAAACGTTATTGCCGAATTCTTGATAGCCAACCAAATAGCCGATATACGTGGACATATTGACTCCGAGCGCGCCCGGTGTCGATTCACTGATCGCAACCATATTGGCCAGTTGTTCTTGGGAAAACCACCCGGTTTCCTGACCCAATTCTTCTAAGAAAGGAAGTGTTGCCAAACCGCCGCCAAACGCACATAATCCAATGACAAAAAATTTCCAAAACAATAAAAGCAAGATCATTTTACTTTTCCTCCTCTTTCTTGTTTTTCAACTCTTCCAACGTCTTTTTTGCCTCGTCTTTATCCTTTTTCTGGCGAATCAACCCGACGATAATGCCGATGATGCCGGCCACGATCACATACGAATAAAGCGGAATGACCGGAACAAAAATGGATAGAAACAAAATCAACGCCGCCACAATCAACGTAATGACATCGACCACACTTTTCTTGGATAGTTTTAAAATCGCCGATAAAATCAAAACAAAAACACAAACCCGAATCGCGGCAAAAGCCGATTTGACTTGAGCAATGTCCATAAAATTATTTAAAATCGTCGCAATGACGAAAATCACAATCAAAGCCGGAAAAACAAAACCAAGCGTAGCGACGATGCCGCCCAAAATACCTTTGATTTTATAACCGATAAACGTCGATACGTTAACGGCAATCGCTCCGGGCGTACATTGACCGATGGCATAATAATCCGCCATTTCTTCTTCGGTTGCCCACCCTCTTTTTTCAACCAATTCTTTTTGCAACAATGGTAATAACGCGTATCCGCCACCGAAATTGACAGCTCCCAATTTGAAAAAAATCCAAAACAAAGCCCACAATTTTTTCATGCTTTCACTCCCCCTAAACTTTAATAAATCAATTAATTTGTATATCACAATTTTAAGGAAAAATCAATCTTTTTTTACAGCATAACCCAAAAATGTAAACTGTAAAACAAAAGTTTCTTGTTAATATAAAGTCCGTAAGTCTAAAAATTTTTTTATTTTCAGATTGAATGAAATCCAATCCGACAAAATAGCCGGTCCAAATTTAAATTTAGGCCGGCTCCATCGTCATAAATTCTTCTTTTGTTGGTTTTCCACAGCATGCATCAATGTTTCGGCAATATGCCTTTGTACCTGTTCCGGTGTTTCATCAAAACCATATTTTATCCACTCGTAGATTACGCCAAAATAGCCGTAAATGAAAAAGGCTCTCAGATAGGAAGTTCCTTTTTCTTTCTGCCAATCATTTCCCTCATCAAAAATCCGCATGATAACCGTTACCAATCCATTTTTATGAAGGGTGGAAAACAGTCGTTTATTTTCATAAATGAATTGAAGTAACACATACCCGCTGTCTTTTTTTACGGCATCGGCATGGCGTTCGTTATACACTTTTTGATCATACAGCACTTTAAAAACAATTAAGTCTTCTTTTCCGGTTCTTTTATCCAAATGGCGATAATAAGTGGTTCTTCCGATTCCCGCTTTATCGCAAATCGCATGGACGCTAATTGTTTCATACGGTTGCAAATCCATTAGTTGGATCAAAGCATCGGCAAGACACAATTTCAAAAAAGTTGTTTGGTTTTTCTTCATAGGGTACAGAATCTCCTTTTTTGTTCCGCATGGAATGAATAACTGATTTTTTTTAGTTCCATAGATTGACAAGAGTGATTAAGATCACTACAATAGAAACGCAATCGGAACAATTGTTCCAAAATAAAACATTTGTTTCAATCGCTCTTTCATTATAAATCAAGAAAGAAATTTTTGTCAATAGAAAGGAAAGAAGAAAAAATGGAAGTGGTATTAAAAACAGAAAATTTAACAAAAAAATTTAAAGAAAAAATAGCCGTCAATCACATCAACATGACCATAAAACGTGGTGATATTTACGGATTTATTGGAAAAAACGGCGCCGGTAAAACAAGTACTATGAAACTTATTTTGGGTATGAACTTTCCCGATTCCGGTCATATTGAACTTTTTGAAAGTAAAAATCTCGACCAGGCAAGAAAAAAAATCGGTTCTCTGATCGAGGCCCCCGGTTTATATAAAAACTGTACAGCGTATGAAAATATGAGGCGCTTTGCCATTTTGTCGGGCGGTACCGAACAAGAAATCAAAGAATACCTAAATTTGGTAGGACTAGCAAATACAGGCAAAAAAAAAGCCAAGGATTTTTCACTCGGCATGCGGCAAAGACTCGGAATCGCCATCGCTTTATTGGGGCATCCCGAACTTTTGATTCTGGATGAACCGATCAACGGGCTTGATCCGGAAGGAATAAAAGAAATTCACGATGTCATTTTGACACTCAACCGAAAAAAAGGAGTAACTTTTTTAATCTCCAGTCATTTACTGGATGAACTGGCCAAAATCGTTACTCGCTACGGTATTATCAACAACGGTGTTTTACTTGAAGAAATAACCGCTCAACAATTAGAGCAACGCTGTCAAAGCGGGTTGAAAATCGTCTGCAATCATTCCGATACGGCAGCCGATTTATTGAGGAAAAAACTTTCTGCTTCCGATATTTCAGTCAACGGCGATACGATTCTGTTGCAGTCGAAAACAGAATTTGCGGGAAAAATCAATACGTTACTGGTTCAAAACGGAATCGAAGTACGTGAAATCGCTTTGCAACAAGGTGGTTTTGAAGAATATTTTATTGAAAGGATCGGTCGATAACCATGCGAAAACTATTACAATTTGAATTCCGAAAATTAAGACAACAAAAAAGTTTTTACATTTCGTCGCGCTCGTTTTCCAACTCGATGGGCGTCACGTTATCCTTTTTCTCATTTGATATTTTCTGTAAGTTACAAACTAAATACGATATGGCTGTTTCCTCCGAAATATTTTTCTTTTTCTGTTAAAAGCCCCCTGCAAGGGCGAACGGAACTTATGGAGCGAAGCGCAATAAGTATAGTGAGCTATACTTATCGCAGATAAGGAGAGATTCTCTCAAATTTTGCTCCCCGTTTGCTTGCAAGAGAGGGGCTTGCATTTTTACTGTTGATTGCTGTATGCTTGGTAGCTTGCTTGCCTGATTACGGCGGTCTGATTGTCGTTTGATTGCTCATTTGTTCCTCCGAGTTTTTATTTTTCTATCTTTAATCCACACCGAAAGGGGCGGACATTGATACCCGAAAAAGGGTGCAAAAAAGCCGCTGACAGCTCTTCGCGTATCACCGACCTTAACCGTATTTAGCAACTTTGCATTGCTCTATGGTGGTTAGCCATTCTATTGTGATGCCGGCTGTTGAATACGCTTTCGCGCCCCGACACCAAAAATTGTACGCTTAAAAAACCCCGTCACGGCACGTCTTAAAACACACGATAGCAACGGCTTTCCTCTTAAAAATGGTACTTTTATAAAAGCCTGTCATCGCGCGTCTTTTTCGGGCAATGGAATATAACGGCTTTTCCGGAAAAATCGTATCACAAAAAAGCCCCTCATCGCCCGACGAAAAACGAAAACCAAACAAAGGCTTTCTGCATTCAAAAATTTGTACGCTTAAAAAGCCCTGTCTTGGCTCGTTTTTCAGACGGCTCGGGTGCAGCGCAGTTTGCGCTGAAACATAGCGGAGAACTTCTCTCTCCGCGGCGCAATCCTATTATGCGCCCACTCTCCCATAAGGGGAGTGCGCCGTACTAATTTCAAAGCACGGCAAAAGAGTACAGGCTATATCTCCACCTGTACTCTTCCATTATACCATATCCATTTCGTTTTGTCAATAAAATACAAACAAATGTTTGTATTTTATAATTTTTGAAGTACCTCTTTATTTTTCAAAGCGTTTTTTTAACACTCTATAATGGTTTTCGTTTGACTTATCTCCGTTATTATCGGGGAATAAACAATACGGCAAACTGTCCGTGTTTCTATGTTTAATAACACATTTACAACATTGCCCGTGGTTCGGGCAGGTAATTTTCGGACAAATACACTCTTTTACATTGGGGCAACTCATTTTATAATCTGTCCTTAATCAATTTTTCGATTTGTTCCACGGAAAGCATACGCCCTATTGAAACAACTTTGCCGTCAATAACAAGTGCAGGGGTAGCCATTACACCGTATTTCATTATTTCCGCCATATCTCCGATGTTGACAACGGGTTCAGCTATTCCGCAATTTTTTGCGGCTATAACTGCGTTTTCATGGTTCTTCTGCGATTTTTTACAGCAATTTCCTAATGTGATAATATTCATTTTCTATTCTCCTAAATAAATAAAAAGTTCAAAGCGTTAAAGATATACCCGATAGCGATAATCCCGACAACAACTATGAAAATAAACCAAAAGAGCAATTTCGGTTTTACGGCTTTTGCCAACATAATCATTGACGGCAAAGACAAAGCGGTTACGCTCATCATAAAAGAAAGTATCGTACCAACGCCTACGCCTTTGAAAAATAACGCTTCGGCAACAGGTATTGTTCCAAAAATATCCGCATACAGAGGCACGCCGACAATACTTGCAATAAGTACACTGTACCATTTATCCTCGCCAAGCACCATTTGTATCCATTCCGTGGGAATGAAGTTATGAATAGCCGCACCGATACCCACGCCGATCAGTATATATATCCATACCTTTTTCAGCGTGGAAAGCATTTGGTCTTTTGCATAAATCAAGCGATCTTTTCTCGTCAGCTCAACGCCGTCAACTTCGGCAATATCACCTTCAAGTATAAAATCCCGAACATTTTTACCGACACCTGTTTTTTCTATGATAGTTCCGCCGACAATGGCAAGCAATAGACCGACAACTA